>Ga0115004_10002454_pt1 | contig 15246 bp, 13 predicted proteins | sample ArcticOcean_MG_C_10_FD_88737 | JGI IMG/M metagenome (GOLD analysis project Ga0115004, IMG submission 88737) | Marine microbial communities from western Arctic Ocean - ArcticOcean_MG_CB11_90 | ecosystem: Environmental > Aquatic > Marine > Oceanic | place: Arctic Ocean: Canada Basin | collected...
TCAGAAAATAACCTATGTTCATGGCTTGAAGTCGAATGCCTAGGAGCCTGTGTAAATGCTCCGATGATGCAGATTAACAATGAGTATTATGAGGATTTAGATGAAAAAAATACAATTCAAATTATAGATTCATTACTTGCAGATAAACCAATTAAATCAAAGTCTTTTAGAAATAGAACTAATTCTGCCCCTGAAAAAAATAGACCAATTTTAAATGGTGGTAAAAATGCTTAAAGAAGAAAATAAAATATTTACAAACCTTTACAACTCACATGGTTGGGAAATCGATAAAGCCGTTAAGAGAGAGGATTGGAGTAACACCAGAGAAATTATTTCTAAAGGTCGTGATTGGATTATAAATGAAGTTAAAGCTTCAGAATTGCGTGGCAGAGGAGGTGCTGGTTTTTCAACTGGTCTTAAATGGTCTTTTGCCCCAAAAGAAGTTGGGTCAAGACCTCATTACCTAGTTATTAACGCAGATGAATCAGAGCCTGGGACTTGTAAAGATCGAGATATAATTAGATTTGAGCCTCAGAAATTAATCGAAGGATGTCTAATAGCCGGTTTCGCTGTTAATGCTCATGTGTGTTATATTTATATTAGAGGTGAATATTTTAATGAAGGCAATAGACTTCAAGAAGCAATTGACCAAGCTTACAAAAAAAATTTCTTAGGAAAGAATGCCTGTGGATCTGGATGGGATTTTGACATTCATGTTCATTTTGGAGCTGGAGCTTATATTTGCGGTGAAGAAACAGCACTACTAGAAAGTTTAGAGGGAAATAAAGGTCAACCAAGACTCAAACCTCCATTTCCAGCTCTTGTAGGATTATACGGTTGCCCTACAATAGTTAATAATGTTGAAACAATAGCGGTTGTGCCAACAATATTAAAAAAAGGTGCTAAGTGGTTCGCCTCCCTTGGAAAGCCAAAAAATACTGGCACAAAAATTTTTTGTATTTCAGGAAATGTTAATCATCCCTGTAATGTTGAAGAGGAAATGGGCGTACCATTAAAATACTTAATAGAAAAGTATGCAGGTGGTGTGGTTGGTGGTTGGGATAATTTACAAGCAGTAATACCAGGTGGATCTTCAATGCCATTATTACCAAAAAAAACTTGTGAAACTATCACTATGGATTTTGATTCATTGATAGCAAACAAAAGTGGATTAGGAACAGCAGGTATAGTTGTTATTAATAAAGACCAAAACATTGTTAAATGCATGGCAAGAATAGCTAGATTCTATAAACATGAGAGTTGTGGTCAATGTACTCCATGTAGAGAAGGAACTGGATGGATGTGGAGAATTTTAGAAAGAGCCGGAAGTGGTCAAGCAACATATGCTGATATAAATTTATTAGATGATGTAACCAAACAAATTGAAGGTCACACCATTTGTGCTTTTGGAGAAGGTTCGTCTTGGCCAGTACAAGGCTTGTTAAGACATTTTAGAAAAGAAATAGAAAAAAAATGTATAGGTGAACCAATTTTTAAAAAATCAAATAAAAATCCATACTTAGTAGATCAACATCTCTTAGAAAGTGAAAATGCCTAAAATAAATATTAACGGAAAAGAAATTGAATTTGAAAAAGGAATGACCGTTTTGCAAGCATGCGAGTTAGCTGATGTTGAGATTCCAAGGTTCTGTTACCACGAAAAGCTGTCAATAGCAGGAAATTGCAGAATGTGCTTAGTTGAAATGGAAAAATCACCCAAACCAATAGCCTCATGCGCAATGCCCGCAACTGAAGGCATGAATATTAAAACTAATACAGAATTTGTAAAAAAAGCACGCAAAGGAATAATGGAATTTTTATTAGCAAATCACCCTCTTGACTGTCCGGTTTGTGATCAAGGCGGTGAATGTGACTTGCAAGACCAATCTTTATTCTATGGATTTGATAAATCAAGATTTTCTGAAAATAAAAGAACAGTTAAAGATAAATATATGGGCCCTCTAATTAAAACTCAAATGACTAGATGTATACATTGTACAAGATGTGTACGATTCGCCGAAGAAGTAGCTGGTATTCCAGAAATAGGAGCTATTGGAAGAGGAGAAAACATGGAAATTACAACTTATTTAGAACAGTCAATGACTTCCGAGTTATCAGCAAACGTTATAGACTTATGTCCAGTTGGCGCTCTTACGTCCAAACCTTACGCATTTGAGGCGAGACCTTGGGAATTAAAAAAAACAGAGAGCATAGATGTAATGGATGCGGTTGGATCAAATATTAGAGTAGATACTTACGGATGGGAAGTTAAGAGAATATTGCCAAGATTAAACAATGAAATTAATGAAGAATGGATCTCAGATAAAACAAGATATGCTTGTGATGGATTATTAAAACAACGATTAGATGTACCTTATATTAGAAAAGGAAATAAATTAGTAAAATCTACCTGGGATGATTCCATTGAATTAATATCAAGTAAAATAAAATCTTTTAAGCCAGATCAAATAGCAGGACATATAGGCGACATGGCTTCTATTGAAACAATTTTTTCATTTAAAAATTTTTTAAAAAAAATTGGTTCCAACAATTTCGATTTTAGAGAAAAAAAAATTTATATAGACCCAACAGATAAGATAAATTATATATTCAATTCATCTATCCAACGTATTGAGGAAAGTGACCTTATTTTACTAATCGGTACTAACCCAAGACATGAAGCAACAATAGTTAATGCAAGAATAAGAAAAACTTTTGTAAAAAATAAGACCCCAGTTTATTCTATTGGTAATCCTGGAGACCTGACTTATGACTACACTTTATTAGGAGATGATATTAATGACATAAAAAATATTTTTGATAAAAAAAGTGAACTAAATAATAAATTAAAAAATGCTAAAAAACCAATTTTCATTATCGGTGAGTCAGTTCTAGAACTTAAAAATTCAAAATATATTCTAGAAACAACAAAAAATTTTTTATTAGAAAATAATTTTATTAATGAAACTTGGAATGCTTTAAATATATTAATTCAAAATGCCTCAACAGTAGGCGCAATAGACTTAGGCTTCTACAGCATGGATAAAAATAATAATTTTATATTTTTTGATAAACTTAAAAATAAAGAATTTAAATTATTATATTTAGTCGGCTCTGATAATATCGAAATACAAAAAAGTGATGAATTTATTATTTACCAAGGGTCCCATGGCGATAAAAATGCATCTATTGCCGATGTTATTTTACCAAGTGCCTCTTACACAGAACAAAATGGACTATTCGAAAATCTTGAAGGAAGAATTCAGGAATGTAGAAAAGCTTCATACCCAGCTAATGAAGCTTTAGAAGACTGGAAAATTTTTAACTTAATTAATTACACCTTTGATAGCTCAGATTTATTCTCAGATTTTTTATCTGTTAGAAAATTGGCTCTTCAAGAAATACCAAATTTTACAGAAATTGATGAGTTACCAAAAACAAAAATTCCAGCTATGACAAATGTTTCAATAGAGGCGTCTAGCGAAAAAATAAACATCAAAAATATTGATTACTATTATAGCAATTCTATCGCAAGAGCATCTAAGACTATGAGTGACTGCAGAAATATATTTAATGACAATAAAAGAAATGGAACCAATAATTAAGTGGAATATTTAAATCTATTATTAAATGAAACATATAAGATTGTATTCATTTTAATTCCTGTTCTTGTTTCTGTTGCTTTAGCAGTCTGGTTAGATAGACGAATTTGGGGAGCAGTTCAAAAAAGAAAAGGACCAAATGTTGTAGGTCCTTTTGGATTATTACAAACAGTTGCGGATGCATTAAAATATATTTTCAAAGAAATTATTATTCCAGCAAGTTCAAATAAAGTTATATTTATATTAGCTCCTATCGTAACAATGACACTAGCCCTAGTGGCATGGGCAGTAATCCCTTTTGACAATGGATTAGTATTAGCAAATATCAATGTAGGGATACTTTATCTTTTTGCAGTTTCTTCCTTAGGTGTCTATGGGATTATAATGGGTGGTTGGGCATCAAATTCTAAATATCCTTTCCTTGGCGCAATTAGATCTGCAGCACAAATGGTGTCGTATGAAGTATCAATAGGAATAATTATAATTAATGTTCTCTTATGTGTAGGCTCACTAAACTTAACCGATATTGTTAATGCACAGCAAAGTCTATGGTTTGTGATCCCTTTGTTTCCAATGTTTGTAGTTTTTTTTATTTCTGCATTAGCAGAAACAAATAGACCCCCATTTGATTTACCAGAGGCCGAAGCAGAACTAGTCTCTGGTTACCAGACTGAATATTCTGGCATGATGTATGCTATGTTTTGGCTAGGTGAATACGCAAATATTTTACTTATGTGTGCTATGGGTAGCATATTATTTCTAGGCGGATGGTTGCCTCCGTTCGATATCTTTCCTTTCAATGCATTACCTGGGCCTTTATGGATGATCTTAAAAATACTATTCTTATTCTTTTTATTTGCTTTAGTTAAAGCAATTGTCCCAAGGTACCGATACGATCAGTTAATGAGACTTGGATGGAAAATATTATTACCTTTCTCTTTATTTTATGTTGTATTAACAGCTAGCTATCTTTTTTATTTTGATAAACTTCCAATGAGAGCATTTTAAATGAAAATAAGTAGATTTTTAAAAACAATTTTTTTATTAGAGTTTGTTTCAGGACTTTTGATAGCAACTAGAGAAATTTTTAGATCAAAAAAAACTATTAACTATCCTTATGAGAAAGGTGCTTTGAGTCCAAGATTTAGGGGTGAGCATGCTCTAAGAAGATACCCAAGTGGAGAAGAACGTTGCATAGCCTGCAAGCTATGTGAAGCGGTCTGTCCTGCTCAAGCTATTACAATAGAATCCACAGAAAGAGATGACGGAAGCAGGAAAACAACACGATATGATATCGATATGCTTAAATGTATTTACTGCGGTCTCTGTCAAGAGTCTTGTCCTGTAGAAGCAATAGTTCAGGGACCAAATTTTGAATTTTCCACAGAAACTCGAGAAGAGCTTTATTATAATAAAGAAAAATTAATGGACAATGGAGACAGGTGGGAAGATGTTTTAGCTAAAAATATTAGATTAGACAAACCATACAGATAAAATGTTAGCGCATACTATTTTTTTTTATTTTTTTTCTATCATCACAGTTGGATCTGCACTAATGGTTATTGCTAGCAAAAATACTGTGCACGCGGTTTTTTTTCTTATTTTAGATTTTATTTCTGTTGGATGTCTTTTTATTATGATTGGAGCAGAATTTTTAGGAATGATTATGCTTATTGTTTATGTAGGTGCAGTTGCAGTATTATTTTTATTTGTTGTAATGATGCTAAATGTAGCGGAACAAAAACAATCATGGTTTAGAGGATTAAAAAAATCCACACACATACCTATAGGCTTAATCGTAAGTATAATTATTCTACTAGAGGTTTTAGTGGTTATTGGAGGATGGAAATACAAAGCAAATTTTATTGGCACAGATTCTATAGTTGCAGATAAAAATTTTTCTAACACCCATCAACTTGGAAGTGTTCTTTATACAGATTATATATATTTATTTCAAATAGCTGGAATAATTTTATTATTATCAATGGTTGGCGCCATTGTTTTAACTTATAGAAAAAGAGAAGGTGTTAAAAGACAAAGTTATATAAATCAAATTTCAAGAGAAAGCAAAACATCTGTAGAAGTTGTCGAAGCTGATTTTAACACGGGAGTAAAAATTGATAACTAATATTGAATTAGGTCATTACTTAACACTTGGTGGAGTAATTTTTTTACTTGGAGTAGTAGGAATATTCTTGAACAGAAAGAATGTAATTGTAATTTTAATGTCTGTTGAATTAATTTTACTTTCAGTAAATATTAATCTTGTAGCTTTCTCAACGTATTCGAACGAAATAGTTGGTCAAATTTTTACTTTTTTTATATTAACTGTCGCAGCAGCAGAAGCAGCAATAGGTTTAGCAATTATTGTTTCTTACTACCGAAATAAAGGCTCAATTAGAGTACAAGATATTAATGAGATGAAAGGTTAAATGCCTTATCTAACTATTTTTTTACCATTAATAGGTTCTATTCTTGGTTATAGCTTAAAATCTTTAGGAGATAGGTATTCTGAAGTAATAACTACAGTTTTTTTATTTATATCCGCTGTTTTATCTATAGTGATTTTTTACAACGGCATCGTTTCTGAAGATTATGGAAACTATAAAATAATAGAGTGGATTAGCTCAGGAAGCCTTAAAGTAAACTGGTCCATCAATATAGATCCATTAAGTTCTATAATGTTGGTTGTTGTAACTTCTGTTTCATTTCTAGTTCATCTTTACTCGATAGGTTACATGAGTAATGACCCACATAAACCAAGATTTATGGTTTATTTGTCATTATTTACTTTCGCGATGTTGATGTTGGTTGTGTCTGACAATTTTTTACAATTATTTTTTGGCTGGGAAGGTGTTGGACTATGTTCCTACCTTTTAATTGGTTTTTGGTATAAAAAAAATTCTGCCAATAACGCAGCTATAAAAGCTTTTTTAGTGAATCGAGTGGGAGACTTTGGTTTAGCTATAGGTATATTTCTAGTGTTTAATTATTTTGGCACAGTAAATTACGATGAAGTTTTTGCTAAAATTGGAGAGCAATCAGCTCAAGAAATTAATTTTATGGGATTAAATGTAAATTTAATAACATTGATATCTCTTGCATTATTTATTGGGGCTATGGGAAAATCAGCACAATTTTTATTTCATACATGGCTACCAGACGCAATGGAAGGCCCGACACCAGTATCAGCATTAATTCATGCAGCTACAATGGTTACGGCAGGTGTTTTTTTAGTTGTGAGATGTTCCCCTATTTTTGAGTACTCTCAAGTTGCTTTAAATTTTATTGCAGTAATCGGAATGATAACAGCTGTGTTTGCTGCATCTATTGCTCTAGTTCAGAATGATATTAAAAAAATTATTGCATACTCAACTTGTAGTCAATTAGGCTATATGTTTTTTGCTGCCGGAGTAGGCGCTTATCATGTTGCGATTTTTCATTTATTTACACATGCTTTTTTTAAAGCTTTACTATTTTTAGGTGCAGGTTCTGTAATTCATGCTTTTAAAGACGAGCAAGACATAAGAAAAATGGGAGGTGTTTGGAAAAAAATTCCTTATACGTGGGGCCTGATGTTAATAGGAACATTGGCGTTAACGGGCTTCCCTTTATTATCAGGATTCTATTCTAAAGATGCAATTATTGAATTTGCTTTTTTTAAAAATTCCAAAATAGGTTACTATGCTATGACTGTTGGAATTTTAACTGCATTTTTGACAGCCATTTATTCTTGGAGATTATTCTTTAAGACTTTCCACGGTAAATACAATAATTTAGATATACCAATTGAAAAAACCCATGAGTCTCCTCTTATAATGCTAATACCATTAATTTTCCTCTCTATAGGAGCTATTTTTGCAGGTTATGCTTTTAAGGAATTGTTAATAGGGCATGATTATCAAGATTTTTGGAGAAATTCTATTTTCTTTTTGAAAAAAATAGAGCATTTACACCTGCCTCTTTGGCTTCTTTTTTCAACTCCAGTACTTGTGATAATTGCAATACCACTTTCTTATTACTTGTATATTAAAAATAGCGATATTCTTTCTAGTGTAAGAAAACTAAATGAACCACTTTATAATTTTTTATTAAACAAGTGGTACTTTGATGAACTTTACGAAGCAATATTTGTTAAGCCGTTAAAAGTAATTGGCTTATTTCTATGGAAGAAAGGCGATCAGAATACTATCGACCGTTATGGACCAGATGGTTTTTCAAAAATAATTAAATATTTTTCCAACAAGGCGATAAAATTTCAAAGTGGGTATATTTATGACTATGCTTTTGTAATGTTGCTAGGTCTTTCTTTCTTGTTAACTTATCTAATGATTAAATAAAATGAATTTCCCGATACTTTCTTCAATAACTCTACTACCGATCTTAGGGTCTTTATTTATTTTGTTTTCAAAAAGTGAAAAAAATGAAAACAGAAATGTAATTAACCTTTCGTTATTTACAAGTATAGCGAATTTAATTTTAGCTATTTTTTTATGGCATTCATTTGATAAAAATTTCGTAGGATTTCAATTTGTGGAAGAACATAACTGGATAAGTGGATTTATAAAATTTAAATTTGGAATAGACGGCATATCTATTTTGTTTATAGTCTTAACTGCACTTATTACTCCAATTTGTATTATTTCTTGTATTAATAGTATTAGAACAAGACTTAAAGAATTTCTAATAGCAATTCTCATCTTAGAAACTTTTATGATAGGTGTTTTCTGTTCTCTAGACCTAGTAGTCTTTTATATTTTTTTTGAAGCAGGTTTAATACCTATGTTTTTGATTATTGGTATATGGGGTGGTCCAAAAAGAGTTTATGCGGCTTTTAAATTTTTTCTATTTACTTTGCTTGGTTCTGTTTTAATGTTAGTAGCAATTATTTCTATATATTGGATCACAGGAACAACTGACGTCACACAAATATTTGAAATTAAAATACCAGTTAAATACCAGTACGTTCTGTGGTTAGCTTTCTTTAGTTCATTTGCAGTCAAAATGCCTATGTGGCCCGTCCATACTTGGTTGCCTGATGCGCACGTTGAAGCTCCAACTGCCGGTTCTGTAATACTTGCCGCCATCTTATTAAAAATGGCTGGGTACGGTTTTTTGAGATTTTCAATCGGTATGTTTCCAATAGCATCCGAATATTTTATTCCTTTAGTTTTTACACTAAGTATTATTGCAATTATCTACACATCCTTAGTAGCCTTAATGCAAGAAGACATGAAAAAACTTATTGCCTATTCATCAGTTGCACACATGGGGTTTGTCACCTTAGGAATTTTTACTTTTACACCCCAAGGTATAGAAGGGAGTATTTTTCAAATGATAAGCCATGGGCTTATCTCTGCAGCTCTTTTTTTATGTGTTGGTGTACTCTATGATAGAGTTCATTCTAGATTAATTAGCTCGTACGGTGGAATAGCTAGTATTTTACCTAAGTACTCATTAGTTTTTGCAGTATTCATGCTTGGTGCTTTAGGATTGCCAGGCACCAGTGGTTTTATTGGTGAAATTTTAGTTCTGCTAGGAGTTTTCCAAAAAAATTTTTTAGTAGCAATTCTAGCAAGCGCAGGAATAATCTTAGGAGCAGCTTATATGCTGTGGCTATTTAAAAGAGTAGTTTTTGGTAAATTAGAAAAAAACGAACTAAAAGAACTTAAAGACTTAAATATGTTGGAAGGGATAGTTCTTTTTTTACTCGTAGCGCTTGTGTTATTTTTTGGATTTTATCCGAATTTAATTTTAGATACTATTCATATTTCGGTTGAAGAGTTAATTCGAAACTACGAGCAAGCAATAAGTTTTAATTTAAGCTTAATAAAATAATGGAAAATTTTAATCTGATATTGCCTGAGATATTTCTTTCACTAAGTATTTTTGCAACCCTATTAATAGGCGTTTTTTTTAAAAATAGCTATAATCTTGTTACAAACTTGACTTATTTGATTATAGTAATTCTATTATTAATTATTTTTAATTCATTTAATGAATCTGGTAATTTATTCTCTAATAGTTTTGTCTCAAATTCATTTATTAATTTTTTTAAAATTTTAATTTTATTAGGCACATTATTTGTAATGTTTATTACACAAAATTTTATAAGAGAAACAAAAATTAATTATTTTGAATATCCATTACTATTACTTTTCTCAGTTTTAGGAATGTTCTTCATGATAAGTGCTAATGATTTAATGTCATTCTATTTAGGCTTAGAGTTGCAGTCTTTAGCTTTGTATATTTTAGCAGCATTCGATAGAGATAATTTAAAATCAAATGAATCTGGAATAAAATATTTTATATTAAGTGCTTTATCTTCTGGACTTTTACTTTATGGATGTTCACTTTTATATGGATTTACTGGCTCAACAAATTTTGAAGAAATTAATTTAAAAATGAAACTTGAAAATACTGGTGCTATTTTTGCAATGGTTTTTATTTTAGCAGGTTTAGCATTCAAAGTATCAGCAGTTCCTTTTCATATGTGGACACCAGATGTTTACCAAGGCTCACCAAGCTCGGTAACTAGTTTTTTTGCTGTTGTTCCAAAAGTAGCGGGTATAGCCATTCTTATTAGATTTGTACAAATTCCTTTCGAGCAGCTGATAGATCAGTGGAAAAATATTTTAGTTTTTATGGCATTAGCTTCTATGATCTTAGGAGCCGTAGCTGCGATAGGACAAACAAACATTAAGAGACTGATCGCATACAGTTCTATAGGTCATATTGGCTATGCATTAGCGGGCATATCAACTGGTACTGTAACTGGATACAGCAGTAGTATTACGTATATTTCAATCTACGTAATTATGAATCTAGGAGTATTCGGTTGTATTTTTCTTATGAAGAAAAAAAATAATTACTGTGAGGATATTAAGGACCTAGCAGGAATATCCAAACAAAACCCACTATTAGCAATTTCATTTTTAATAATCATGTTTTCTTTAGCTGGCATTCCCCCTTTGGCTGGATTTTTTGCTAAATTTTATGTTTTTATGTCAGTTATAGAAAGCGGAATGTATACATTAGCAATAGTCGGGCTGTTAAGTACAGTCATTTCAGCTTTTTACTATTTAAGAATTATTAAAATTATTTACTTTGATGAAATAAAAGACCCTTTTGACAAAATAAAAAATTTGGGAATAACAAGTACTGTTTTCTTAAGTTGTTCGGTGCTTGTTTTGTTTTTCTTATATCCCTCAATTTTAAATAATATTGTGAATGTATTATCAATAAACTAATGAAACTAAAGTTTGTAAAATTTAAAAATGTAAAAAGTACCAATGACGAAGCTATTAAATTAATAAGATCTGATAAACATTTGTTAGGATTAGTTTCAGCTGACATGCAAGTGAAAGGAAGGGGAACTATGGGAAGAAAATGGATTTCATGTAAAGGAAATATTTTTATTTCTATTTTTTTTAAAGTTAATTTTATAAAAATAAAAATTGAAAATTATTTAATTATTAATGCTAAAATTATTCAAAGAATATTACATGAATATACAAAAAAAATTATAAAGATAAAAAAACCAAATGATTTATTAATCGATGGAAAAAAAATTTGTGGAATATTACAAGAAGTTATTGAACATAAAAATGAAAAATATTTAATTACTGGCATTGGAATAAACACAAAAATTTCACCCACGGATCAAAATTTTACATGTACATCTTTAAAAATTAACTTAAATAAAAATATTAACAATCAACATATAATTAAAAATATAAAAAAGAATTATGATGAACTAATTTATGATTTAAATAATTACAATTCTCTATATATAAAAAAAAAATATAAATAATTTTATGAAAATATTAATTGGAGACATTGGGAATACACTAACAAAGTTATGCTTAGTTAATGAAATGTCAATAATTATTAAAGAATACAACATCGAAACAGTAAAAATAATTAAAAAAAAGAATTTAATTAAATTTTTAAAGCCTATTTTAAAAATGAATATTAAAAAAAAAATTTTATTTTCTAGTGTGGTCCCTAAAGCTTATCAAAAAATAAATATTTTTTTAAAAATAAAAAATTTTAAAGTTTATGAAATTAAAAAATTATTACTCAAGAGTTTAATAAAAATAAAAATTGATAAATACAATGAATTAGGATCTGACAGAATCGCCAATGCAATTGGAGCTTATAGCCTATATAAAAAAAATTGTTTAATTATTGATTTTGGTACCGCAACCACATTTGATATTGTAAAAAAACCAGGTGTTTATGAAGGCGGTGTTATTGCACCTGGTATTAAGCTTTCAATATTTAATTTAAATCAATTTACAGCAGCCTTACCTATATTTAACCTAAAAATTAATTCAAAAGTTTTTGGCAAGAATACAAAAGATGCACTTAATGCAGGTTTTCTTTGGGGTTATCAAGGATTAATAAATAATATTATTAAAAAAATTAAAACTTCATTTGATTGCAACTTTAAGATAATTTTAACCGGAGGGTACTCTAAGATTTTTTCTAAGTTTATTAATAATAATTCAACTATTGAACCAAACATTACTATAAAAGGTATTATGTATATTTATAAAAAATTAATCAAATGAGTAAAGAAGAATTTTTATTTTGCCCACTAGGCGGCTCTGGCGAAATTGGCATGAATTTAAATTTATATGCCTACGGTAAAGAAGATAATCAAAAATGGATAGCTGTAGACATGGGAGTCACTTTTGCAGATGACTCTATTCCCGGTATAGATTTAATTTATCCAGACCCTGGTTTTTTAATTGATAAGAAAAAAGATTTATTAGGTATTGTTTTAACTCATGCTCACGAAGATCATATTGGATCTGTTGCGATTATATGGCCAGAACTTAAGTGTAAAATATACGCAACACCTTTTACTGCAGCTATATTAAAAGAAAAGTTTAAAGAAAAAAAAATTGATATCACGAGCTATTTACAAATAGTGCCATTAAACGGAAAAATTATTCTTGGACCTTTTGAAATCGAATTCATTACTTTAACTCACTCAATTCTTGAGCCTAACGGACTCAGCATAAAAACACCCGCAGGAATTGTTTTACATACAGGTGATTGGAAGTGTGATCCCAATCCATTAATAGGTGAAAGAATTGACGAAAAAAAACTAAAAGAGATAGGAAACCAGAATGTATTAGCTATGGTATGCGACTCCACAAATGTTTTTAGTGAAGGAAGAGCTGGTTCCGAGTCTGATGTTAGAGAAAGTCTTTTAACGATTATATCAAATTTAAAAAAAAGAATTATCGTTACAACATTTGCCTCTAACGTAGCAAGAATGGAAACAGTTTTTTATTGTGCTCAAAAATCAAATAGACAAATATCTTTAGTTGGCAGATCTATGCATAGAATCTACAAAGCTGCTAGACAATGTGGATATTTACAAAATTTAATAGAGCCAATAGACCCAAGGGACGCAAAAAATATATCTAGAGATAAAATTATTTATTTGTGCACTGGAAGTCAAGGCGAACCCATGGGTGCTATGAAAAGAATTACCTCTGGTATTCACCCAGATGTATTCTTAGAAAAAAATGATACAGTAATTTTTTCATCTAAAATTATACCTGGAAATGAAAAAAAACTTTATGCAATGCATAATGAAATAGTAAAAAATAATATTGAAATTATAACCGAAGAAAATGCCTTTGTTCATGTATCTGGACACCCTAATAGAGATGATCTAAAAGATATGTATAGTTGGGTAAAACCCAAATCTATTATCCCAGTCCATGGTGAACATCGTCATATGATCGAACAAGCAAAATTTGCTAAAGAATTGAAAGTTCCGCATAGTTTGCAAATTGAGAATGGAGATATTGTAAAGATTCATCCCGGTGAGACCCCTAAAATAATTGATAAAGCACCATCAGGCAGAATGTATTTAGACGGTTCAACTTCAGTAAGGGCCGACTCAAATTCTATTAAAGAAAGAAGAAATTTAGCAATTAATGGTTATTTAGAAGTTACACTTATAATTGGTAGCAATGGAAAGATCAGAAAACCAGTAATTTCTTTTAAAGGGCTTCCAGTAGACGATTTAGATGAAGCATTTATTTTTGACATGGAAGATGAAATAGACGAGATTTGTAAAACATTTTCAATACAAAACAAAAAACAAGAATACAATTTAATAGAAGCTTTAAAACAAAATTGCAAAAGAATTGTAAGAGAAAAAACGGGAAAGAAACCTTATACTAGAATCAACTTGGCAAGAATTTAATGTCTACGACTGGATCTTTAATAGTTTATATATCAATTTGGTGGATAGTTTTTTTTTCAGTTCTACCAATTGGTATAAAATCCAAAAATGCAAAATTTACTGATGAATTGCATGGTAGTGACCGTGGAGCTCCAGAAAATCCCAAAATTAAAAAAAAGTTTTTTATAACTACTTTGATTACATCAGTAGTATTTTTGTTTATATATTATCTAGTAAGTCAAAATTATTTAAATTTAAGAGGTTATCTGCAATAATGCTACTTTCAAAAATATTTTTACCACTAACAAAAGACTTACCGTCAGACGCAAAAATTAAATCCCATCAACTTATGCTTAGAATTGGAATGATAAAACAATCATCAGCCGGTATTTACTCTTGGCTACCATTAGGTTTTAAAGTAATGAAAAAAATTGAAAGTATTGTAAGACAAGAACAAAATGATATTGGTGCACAGGAAATGTTAATGCCTACCATACAATCCGCAGATATATGGAAAGAAAGTGGACGCTATAATGACTATGGTGAAGAAATGTTAAGAATTAAGGATCGCCAGGGAAGAGAAATGCTTTACGGGCCCACTAACGAAGAACTTATAACTGAAATTTTTCGCTCAAGTATTAAATCATATAAATCATTACCTCAGATGCTTTATCATATTCAATGGAAATTTAGAGACGAAGTAAGACCCAGATTTGGTGTCATGCGTTGTCGAGAGTTCTACATGAAGGATGCTTATTCTTTTGATATAAGCGATGCAGAAGCAAAAAAATCATACAATAAAATGTTTTATTCTTATTTAAAAATATTTTCAAAACTTGAACTTAAAGCAATACCAATGGCAGCAGATACAGGTCCTATTGGAGGAGAAACATCTCATGAGTTTATTGTTTTGGCAGATACAGGAGAAAGTAATGTTTATACTGAAAAAAATATTTTTGATATTAATACTAAAAAATATGATTTTAGTGAAGAGTCTTTACAAAAAATGAGAAATGACTTTTCCTCTTTTTATGCTGTAACAGATGAAAAATTTAATAAAAGTGATTTTGATCTAAAAGTTAAGAAAGAAGATCAAATTTCAACAAAAGGAATAGAAGTTGGACATATTTTTTATTTTGGAGACAAATACTCTAAACCTCTTAATTGTTTTGTAGATCACAAGGAGGGAAAAAAAGTCCCAGTAAAAATGGGCTCATACGGCATAGGAGTATCTAGATTAGTGGGAGCACTAATTGAAGTAAACTTCCAAAATGGAGTTATGAAATGGCCTAAATCAGTTTCACCTTATGATGTCGTGATTATTCCGAATATAAACAAAAATGACAAACAGAGCCTTGAAACTGCTATTAAAATCTACAAAGAATTACAGAAACAAAAAATTGACGTACTTTTAGATGATGTAGATGAGAA
>Ga0115004_10002474_pt1 | contig 15191 bp, 15 predicted proteins | sample ArcticOcean_MG_C_10_FD_88737 | JGI IMG/M metagenome (GOLD analysis project Ga0115004, IMG submission 88737) | Marine microbial communities from western Arctic Ocean - ArcticOcean_MG_CB11_90 | ecosystem: Environmental > Aquatic > Marine > Oceanic | place: Arctic Ocean: Canada Basin | collected...
ATATACAAAATGAAGATGGGATACCGATGAAATCAAATAATCATGACTCCTCTGCTCTCTATTACGGGTATTATTTTCATATTCTTTTCGAGCAACGCGCCTGGCAAGAATACGAATTTTTTATCATACATTTTATCGTGGCAATAGTAGCTAACCCAAAACTCATTCGCTAACCCAAAAACATCCTCCATAATTGGTTCAAATTGTGCGACTTCATTAGGCATCAACAAATCTATCTTATGTCTCAAAGAAGATGTTTTAATCTTCTCGCCAGTAGTTATATTTTCACCGTATCCTCGACTAGAAATTAAAATTTCATCTATAATTTCGTCGCCTAAATTAAGTAGATAAACATTGTATATTTTCTCACTATTATCGCTCAATTGTTGAACTATAGCTACTCCAATTTTTTCTACTTTTGGCCCTAAAAGCTCGTCGCGCATTTGACTCTTATCTTACGTTTTCAATTTCAAAATCAATAGTTCATCCTTCTGAGCTTATTAATTTTCCGAGTGCAATATATTCAAATAAGCCATAAGAATGTCCAACTTGAAACTTGATTTTCTCAATGTAGTCAGTATCCTGTAACTTCTCTTTAGAAATTCTTACAAGTGGTGTTTTCTTTGATCCTAGCCTAATAATCACCAAGTTTTCACTAGGGATAGTAATAACATACTGACCACTTATACCCCGGCAATAATTAACCTGCCCTTGAGGATCTAAATACGTCCAAGTATGTAAGCCATATCGATAATTTGAGATACCGTCTTTCGTCAATAGATCCTGGGGAGTGACCATTTCATCGTAGTACCAAGAAGGAATAATTTGCTCGTCATTTAAGAGTCCCTTATTTGACAGCAGCTGTCCTAGTTTAGCGTAGTCTCGAGCTGTAGCATACATACAACAGAATGCTTTTTCGTCTCCGAACTCTTTATCTAAACTCCAATATGCATCATGTTCCGCGCCTATTTTTTGCCACACTTTAGATTCGGCATATTCAGATAAATCAGTCCCTGTTGCCGCCTCAAGTATATAGCCAAGTAATTGAGAGTTTCCACTTTGGTAGTTAAATGATTTTCCAGGCATCTTCTCCATAGATTGGCCCAATACAAGTCTTCTCAAATCACTCCCGTAATATGATTCTGCATTGTCTGAAATGGATTTTTACCACTTTCTTCCCAATCTAATCCAGATGCCATTGCCAGTAAATGCCGAATTGTTATCTCGCGCTTTCCTTCCCCTGAAAATCCTTTTAAATAGAGCGATACAGCATCGTCTAAACTCTTTATATAGCCATCTTCTATAGCAATGCCGACTAAAATAGCGACAAGGGTCTTAGCAACAGAAAATGAATTTGATACGGTTTCTTCTGTGTGTCCTCCCCAATAATTTTCGTAAATAATTGTGTCATCCTTTAATACCAAAAATGCTTTTGTCTCGAATTCTTCAATTAAAGCACTGTATTTCGGAGGGAGCTTAAACTGATTAAATAGTCCAGATTTTAGATTTTTCAATGGCACTTTAGCAGACTGAACTATTGAGTATGGGGATAGATGGAGATCGTAAATTGTTGGCCCAGTGTTTCCAATCAAATATGTATTAGCAATCCCTTTGTACATATAAAACTTACCTGAGAGTAAAATAAATAAATTGAGCGTTATGATTAATGCCAATAAAAAAGACATGCTATACTTAAGAAATTTTAGAATAATTCTTTTCATTTAAACCGTATATGAAAAATCAAATAAGGTTGCGAGATTTTCTTTCAGAACGCTAGACACCTCTTCCATGTCTAATTTTCGCCCTAACTCACTTTCCATTGAAGTTACAGCTTTATCTTTAATTCCACAAGGGATAATGTGGGAAAAATAGGACAGGTCTGAATTAACATTAAAACCAATTCCGTGCATTGTGACCCATCGAGAGCTTTTTACACCGATTGCACAAATTTTTCGAGCAGTAGGTTTATCGTAATCAACCCAAACACCTGTTAAGCCTTCTACACGTCCAGATTCTACTCCATATTCCAACAGTGTAAGTATTATACTTTCTTCCAAGTAACGCAGATATTTATGGATATCAGAAAAGAAATAATCTAAATCAAAGATAGGATAAACAACAAGTTGCCCAGGTCCATGATAGGTGATGTCACCACCACGATTTATTTCATAGTATGCTGCATTTTTTTGCTTTAACAATTCCTCATTTAATAACAGATGGCTTTTATCACCACTTTTCCCTAGCGTATATACGTGGGGGTGCTCACAGAATAAAATATAATTCTCCGTTGAATCAGATACCTCTCCATTACGGATACTAATTTTCTTATCAACCGTAGCCCGAAATATTCTTTCTTGATAATCCCAAGCTTCCTTGTAATCAATCAATCCAAGGTTTTTATAGATGACTTCAGGCATTGAATTTATTTTTTATCGTATATGGTAATTTCAAAATCTCGTAATTCTTGTAGCTAGTATCTATTCCAAAAAAAATCTTCAGAAAAGACTTTAACTTATCTTTTAATCTTTTCTTATTCAAACTTATATCATGCTTGAACTTCCAGTTTTTCGACTTGATTCTTCCCTTCATTACTTCCGGGTGAGTATCTTTATAAAGCACTAATTCCCTTAAGTCTCGAGCATAATCAAATTCCTCTGCTTTTATAATATTCCTTTCAATCCATTCATCATCATGCCAAAGCTTATTGAAGTTTTCTTGCTTTTTTTGCATTGCAGTAGGTTCTTTTACCCAACCATAATGGAAAATATAAGCATCAATGGGAACAACCTTTAATTTTTCATTCTCCCCTTTTCTAAAGCCTTGAGCATCCTTATATGAGTAAATAGATTTATCTTTTTTGATTATTCTAATCTCATTAGAGTACCAACTTTCAGATGCTCCAATATAGTCGTAAGAACCATAAAAATGGGAGTAGTTAAACAATAGTCCATCTAACTCTTTTACATCTTTATACTCCTCCATTGCACGTTTTATTGTGCTCAGATATTTTTCATGTACAACCTCATCTCCTTGAATATAAAATGCCCAATCAGAATCAGCTGAAACTGCAGCAAATGCTTTTTCAGTTTCCGCAGCTAACACTTGTCCCCCTTCTCTTAAACTTTCATCCCATTCTGTTTCTACAATTGTGATTTTTTTTGGATCAATACCTTTAATTAAAGCAAGTGTTTCATCGTCTGATTTACCAACAGCAACAATAAACTCATCACAAATAGGTAAAATTGATTTTATCGCTTCAACTACTGGATAGTCATATATTAATGCGTTTTTAACAAAGGAAAAACCTGTCACTTTCATTCTCTAAATATTAAGCGTTCAAATTAATATAGAAACTGCTCGAAATTAATATAAATAAGCTGCAAAAAAGTAAAAAATAACAACGAAAACCTCTATTAATTGTATTTTAGACAAAAATCAGTCGTATGAAAGCTAAAACAGCAAAAGAGACATTATCAATCACCACAAAAGTTGTCCTTCCAAATGATACAAATACATTAGGTAATTTATTTGGCGGGGAGCTACTTGCTTGGATGGATGTTATTACCAGTGTCTCTGCTCATAGACACTGCAGGCGTGTTGTAGTGACTGCAGCAGTGAATAATGTTTCATTTAGACAACCGATACAACAGGCGTCTATCGTTACTTTAGAGGCGAAGGTTTCTAGAGCCTTCACTTCGTCTATGGAAGTTTTTGTAGATGTTTATGTTGAGGATCATGTTACTGGTGCTCGCGTTAAATGTAATGAAGCAATTTATACATTTGTCGCTGTTGATCAAAATGGAGGTCCTATTCAAGTTCCTGAGTTGATTCCAGAAACTGAAAAGGAAAAGTTACGTTTTGAAGGAGCTTTAAGACGAAAGCAATTGAGTTTAATTCTAGCGGGGAAAATGAAACCCACAGACGCTACTGAATTGAAAAAACTTTTCTTAGATCAATAAGTTTAATTCACACTTTTTAGAATTTCATCTAAAGATTGATCATTCATACATTTAAAATGACCTTTGGGGCATTTTTGGAATCCAATTTTTGAACAAGGTCTGCAGCTCAAACCATTTACTTCATGGATTGAAAACATACTTGAATTACTTGGGTAATATGGAAACATTCCCAAAGAAGGAACAGTGCTTCCCCAAATAGAAACAACTGGGACTATTAAGCAACTAGCGATATGCATCATGCCAGTGTCGTTTGTGATTAGTTTAAAGCTTTGAGCAACAATACTCGCCGATTGCTTTAAATTATATTTTCCACAAGCATTCCATACATCTTTTCGATTAATCTCACTCACAATTTCAGCCGCCAATTCAGTGTCCATTTGTCCACCAACAAGAACCACTGGCGCATTTATCTTTGAAATTAACTCGACTAACAACGATTTAGGCATACGTTTCGTTGCGAATTGAGCTCCAATAGCCATGGATACATATGTTTTAGAGCTAATCTTAAATGATTTATCGACATCTACATAATCGCATTCTGAAAGAGAAATTTCTGCTTCTCGATGATCATTTTTAACTCCAAGGCCCTTTATAGCTTCAAAATAACGATCAACCACATGAACATCTGGCATTTTATCTATTTTAAATGTGACCAATAGCCATTTTCGAATATTGAGTTTTTTAAAGGTTTTAGATGGGCGTTTTAATTTTCTCTTTAAGGATGCCGTTCGAATATTATTATGTAAATCGATAACCCAGTCGTATTTTTCTAACTTAAGCTGATTAACTACTTCATCAATAGATTTTTCAATAGTGATAACGCGATCAACATTTGTGTTTCCTTCAAGGATTGATGAAAATGATTTCTTAGTTAAGAAATGTATTTCCGGAAAACCAAGTTGGTTTTTAATCGCGCGAACAACTGGTGTTGTTAAAACAACATCTCCAATTGAGCTAAAACGAACAATTAAAATTTTCAACTTATAGATTTTATATACTTGATGGCTCTCGTGTAAAAAAAGATATCCATTCCGGATATGCATTGATTTCACGAGTGTGAATTAATGAGCGTGTTATCTTGGATCGTTTAACTAAATAAGTGGTAATAAATAACAGCAGAAGTACACTTATAAAATGACTTGTTAGAACATAAATCCGGATTGAATAAATAAATGACAAAAGCCAATCTGCACATGAATAATCTTGAAATTTAACCGAATTATGAATTGAAAACAAGATTTGCTGTAAATCAAACAGCATAATCCAAAACAAAAGTAGTTTTAGAAAATAAAGCATGGGTTGTTTGGCTAATTTCATAAAACAAAAATACTTAATTAAACCGCACGTACCACTGCAACTTTGGTTACAATTATATTATCGGAATGCACTTCCATTGATATTATTATGGCGTAATTCACTCTGAAAAAGCAACTTTGATTACGTTTTGTAAAGTACTTGGTGTGGATAGAGAAGCAATTGGCCCTGATATGGGTTCTCTATCAATTAAAAAAAGAATCTTACGAAACAGCTCGGACTCTAAAGTTTAGACCTTCCTATACATCGAGGGAATTTCAATCCAAATGCTGCTTTAAATACTCTTGAATTTGAGAACAACATTGAATTAATATTATTTATTAAAGAAAAATAACCTCAAGAAAACGGAAGCTCTTTTGAAGAATTTATATAGAGTGTTAAAACTCAAATGTATCCATGAAACTTGTTGTAAATTCACCTAAATTAAACTTATCATCTTCCATCAATTTTTGATGAAAAGGAATCGTCGTCTTAACCCCTTCAATGATGTACTCACCTAAGGCTCTTTTCATTTTCAATATTGCTTCTTCGCGTGTTTGTGCAACTACAATCAATTTTGAAATCATTGAATCGTAATTAGGAGGGATTGTGTACCCAGCATATACGTGAGTATCAATACGAACACCGTGCCCCCCTGGAGCGTGATAACTTATAATTTTACCTGGAGAAGGTCTAAAATTTGCATAAGGATCCTCAGCATTTATTCTACATTGAATCGCATGCATTGTTGGGTAATGATTTTCTCCTGACATTTTTACCCCCGAAGCAAGTTTTATTTGCTCCTTGATTAAATCGAAGTTAATTACTTCCTCAGTAATTGTGTGCTCGACCTGAATCCTTGTATTCATTTCCATGAAGTAGAACTCACGATGCTTGTCTACCAAGAACTCAACTGTACCCACACCTTCGTAATTTACTGCTTTTGTTGCTTTAATAGCAGCAGCACCCATTGCTTCCCTTAACTCATCGGTCATAAAAGGTGAAGGTGTTTCCTCTACCAGCTTTTGGTGACGACGTTGAATAGAACAATCTCTTTCCGATAAATGGCAGGCATTTCCGTATTGGTCCCCCGCAATTTGAATTTCAATGTGTCTAGGTTCTTCAATGAATTTCTCCATGTAAAGGCCATTGTTTCCGAAGGCTGCTGCCGATTCAGCACGAGTACCGTCCCAAGCTGCCTCCATCTCTTCCTCTTTCCATACCACACGCATTCCTTTACCACCACCACCTGCTGTTGCCTTAAGAATGATTGGATATTTAATTTTTTTCGCGGTGCTTATCGCCTCTTTTAAATCTTTAAGAAGACCTACAGAACCTGGTATGCAAGGCACTCCCGCTGCAATCATTGTTGCTTTCGCACTAGCCTTATCTCCCATTCCTGCAATCTGTTCAGGAGTAGCACCAATAAATTTGATATTATGCTCTTCACAAACTTTAGAAAATTTTTCATTCTCTGAAAGGAAACCGTAACCAGGGTGAATAGCATCTGCATTTGTAATCTCTGCAGCTGCAATAATATTAGGGATTGATAAGTATGACAGTGCACTGATCGCAGGACCAATACAAACGGCCTCATCAGCAAATCGAACGGGAAGACTGTCTTTATCCGCAGTCGAATAAACCGCAACAGTTTTAATACCCATTTCTTTACATGTACGAATTACTCGCAAAGCGATTTCTCCCCTATTGGCAATTAATATTTTTTTGAACATTCCTGAAAATTTTATAAAAAAAAAACGTCTACTTGTTAAAACAAGTGAGCCTAATATAAATCGATTAAGAAGGATCTACCAAGAATAGTGGCTGGTCATATTCAACTGGCGTAGCATCATCAACTAAAATCTTAACGATTTTACCTTTAATTTCTGCTTCAATCTCATTGAATAATTTCATTGCTTCAATTATACAAACTGTATCTCCAGTTCCAATTGTATCTCCGACAGATACAAAGACATCTTTATCTGGCCCTGATGAACGATAGAACGTTCCTATCATTGGAGACTTAACCGTTAAATATTTTGAATCTTCACTTGCAGTAGTTTCAGTTAGAGTTACAGCAGGAGCTGATGCAACAGCTAAAGGCTTTATATCCTGTGCTGATAAAGCAGCAGGTGCTTGAACGTAAATTTGTCTATCCTCTTTTTTGTCTTCAGACTTGATTGTGATTTTAAAATCTTTTTGTTCGATTTGTACTTCACTAACACCTGATTTAGCGACAAACTTGATTAAATCTTGTACTTCTTTAATGTTCATTTCTTACTAGTTTAATAGTGTAAAAATAATATTTTTTACGAGTTATATGCCCATTTAATATATACTGCGCCCCAAGTGAAACCTCCACCAAATGCAGATAATATTAGCGTATCCCCTTTCTTTAATTGCTTTTCATAATCCCATAAACATAAAGGCAAGGTTCCAGCGGTTGTATTGCCATACTTCTCAATGTTTATCATAACTTTTTCTTTTGGAAGCCCCATGCGTTTTGCTGTGGCGTCAATAATCCTTAAGTTCGCTTGATGAGGGACAAGCCAATCAACATCATCGCTTGTTAGGTTATTCTTCTCCATTATTTCCGCAGAGACCTCGGCCATATTTGTTACTGCAAATTTGAAAACTTGTTTTCCTTCTTGTTTTACAAAGTGCATTTTCTTTTCAACTGTCTCCGCTGATGCTGGATTTTTTGAACCTCCACCAGGCTGAAGTAAGTAATTTCTTCCTGAACCATCAGAGCGAAGGATAAAGTCTTGAACTCCTAAACCTTCTTCATTTGGTTCTAGCATTACTGCACCAGCACCATCTCCAAAGATTACGCAAGTCGTTCTGTCTTCGTAATCGATGATTGAACTCATTTTATCTACTCCAACAACAATTACTTTCTTATACCTCCCCGTTTCAATAAATTGAGCACCTGTAGCAAGTCCGTAAATAAATCCTGAACACGCCGCGATTAAATCGAATCCCCATGCATTCTTCATTCCGACTTTATCACACAATACATTAGCTGTACTAGGGAAAGGGTAGTCTGGAGTTACAGTAGCCAAAATAACCAAATCAACATCTTCAGGTGCTATATTCGTTTTCTTTAGCAAAGCCTCAACTGCACCAGTAGCCATATCAGAAGATGCACCATCTTTCATGATACGCCTTTCCTTTATTCCTGTTCTAGATGTAATCCATTCGTCATTGGTGTCTACGATTGTAGAAAGCTCTTCATTCGTAAGAACATATTCTGGTAAATAGCCCTGTACTCCTGTTATTCCTGCAGTTATTTTACTCATAATAAATTTAATACTCTGTTTTAATCAAAAATTCCTACTATTAAACTAGTGACAATGTATACATTCTCACTGATAAAATTGATGAAACCATCAGACAATATAGTTCTAAAAACAATGAAAGGCCACACAAGAATCACCCCGGTCGCCTTTGGGCTTTAAGGCCCCCATTGAAGAGTATTATATAGTGGGTCTTACCCCACTTTTTAGAACTCTAATATCAATCCTCATTAGTGAAGAATTAACTCACAGTTACTTAAACTGCAACTTCTTTTTCTGCAACTACCTTACCTTTGTAGTACAATTTACCTTCATGCCAATGAGCATGATGAAATAAATGTGGTTGCCCAGTAGTTGCGCATGTTGAAATGTTTTTTGCCTCAGCCTTCACGTGAGTTCTTCTTTTGTCACGTCTCGTTTTCGAGATTTTTCGTTTTGGATGTGCCATTTTACTTTGTTTACTTTTTTATTTACTTGTCATCTGTATTTCTACTTCAAACTTAATAATCACCTTTTGCAGTTTTCTGCGTTTATACTAAATGCTTTCACTTCTATTTTAATCCTTTTAATACTGACCAACGAGGATCAATATCATCGTTATCTTCGTCTTCTGAATCATCAGACAAGTCCTCATCGTCTTCATTATCAAATTTTTCTTCAACTAATACATACTCCTTTAATTGTTCAATCATTTCCTCATTACACTCACCTTCATCATGAATTGACCTCAAGGGCAAAGAAACCATCATGAGCTCAAGAATATTTACAGAAATATCCAATTCAAATTCTTCAGGGTAAATAATAATTAATGATTCGTCGTCACAAGCCTCGTTATCAAACTTATAAACAAGTTGATAATCCCCTGCAACGTCAATTTCGATTGGGTCAGTACAACGATCGCATTCAGACTGGACAACTCCTCTGATGGCATAATTACCAATAAGCATTGTTTCTTTTTTGTCTAAAATCAGCTCGATCTTAACATTTCCCCTGCGAATTATTGAATACTCATAGTTATCAAAGAACGTGTCTGTAATGTTAAACTCAAATTTGTGCGCCCCTATCTTTAAACCAACAAAGGGTATAATATAATCTCTATTTAACTTCACTTTCACCTAAATTTCCCGACCTCACACTAGAAGTAGGGGCGGTAAAGTTAACAATTTTAACTTTAACCCTGACGAATACTACTTTTTATTTTAACCTCCTCTATTCTGTTTCTTTTCTTTTATCTTTTCTGAAATCGACTCTTTTTTGCATTTCAAGTGGATTAGCTGTTATTTCCTTTTCTAGTTGGTGGTTCCAGAAAACATCAATGGCCATATAAATTGCGTTTCTCATTGAAGCTCCAGATGCTTTGTCCTGCCCAACAATATCATAGGCTGTTCCGTGATCTGGAGATGTTCGGATAATCGGTAGCCCTGCCGTGAAATTTACGCCTTCATCAAATGAAAGTGCCTTAAACGCAGCCAATCCTTGATCATGATACATCGCTAAAACACCATCATAGTTTTGCTGAGCGCTAGACCCAAAAAAACCATCTGCTGGAAATGGCCCGAAAGCTATAATTTCTTCATTTTTAGCTTTGTTAATCCCTGGTATAATTGACTCTAACTCTTCCGTTCCCATTTTTCCACTTTCGCCAGCATGAGGATTTACTCCAAATACAGCAATCTTTGGCCTACGGATTCCAAAATCTTTAGTCAAACTAGCAGCAAAAGACTTTATCTTATCATAAACCTTATCTGCTGTTAGCGTCGTAGTTACATCTTTCAATGGAATATGACTAGTCACTAGTCCTAAACGAAGTGACGGAGCAACCATCAACATAAGCGCTTCAGCCTCTCCGGACATATCAGCTAAATACTCTGTATGACCAGGGAATTTAAATCCAGACTGGCTCATTGCATCTTTTGATATTGGGGCAGTAACAAGTACATCTATCTTCCCCGAAGCCAAATCACTAGTCGCTGCCTCAAGTGATTCAAAGGCTAAACGACCTCCATCAGATGTTGCTTTGCCTAATTCAAATTTAATCTCATCTTTCCAGATATTAACTACGTTAATGTTTTTATCTCTAACACCGTCAACGGAGTCTGAATTCAAAAAAACAAATTCTTTGATATCTAGGTTTTCCTTATGAAACGAAAACACTTTAGATGACCCATAAATAATTGGAGTACAATCCAATAACAAACGCGTATCATTTAATGCTTTCATTATCACTTCAGGGCCTATACCATTTACATCTCCTATTGAGATACCTACACGAACAGGCGATCTTGTTATGGTCTCTTTATTTGACTCTTTAATCTTATCCATTAAGTATAATTTTTAAGGAAGTTATATAGCAACCTAACACCTACACCAGAACCTCCCTTGGTTCTGTAGGCTTCATTTTTATCTAACCATGCTGGGCCAGCAATATCGATATGTACATATGGCGATTTAACAAACTGCTCTAAAAATTTTCCTGCAGTAATCATTCCTCCAGAAGGGCCCCCTAGATTTTTTAAGTCAGCAATTGGCGATTTCATTTCTTCTAAATATTCATCCCAAAAAGGAAAGCGAACTACGCGTTCGAATGAATTATTTCCAGCTAGTTCTAACTGTTCAAAATATTTATCATTTGCATTTCCCATAATTATCGAGGCATGCATACCGATAGCACGGTGGGCAGCACCTGTTAATGTGGCAGCATCAATAACAACCTCTGGATCAAATTTAGCAGAATAAGAAAGTGCGTCCGCTAAAATCATTCTTCCTTCAGCATCTGTATTCAAAACCTCAACCGTTGTGCCATTAAACATTGTAATCACATCACCTGGAGCATAAGCATTTAAACCTGGCCTATTATCTGTAGCTGGAATTAACCCAATAATATGTAATGGGAGGTTTTGCTTTGCCGCTAAGTAGATTGCTCCTGCCACACAAGCAGCTCCACCCATGTCACTCTTCATAATGTCCATAGACTGAGCTGTTGGCTTAAGGCTTAATCCTCCTGTGTCATACACAACACCTTTGCCAACTAAAACAATTGGTTTTGAATTAGCCGCATTAGCTGGTTTATATTCTGCTATTGTAAACGTTGGTGGGTCAATTGACCCTTTGTTTACACTTAGAAGTCCCCCCATCTTCAAGGCTTCGATTTGCGATTTTTCAAGTACCGTAATCTTTAAATCAGAATCATCCCCTAAGGCTTTTATCTCTTCCGATAGTTGTTCTGCGTTTAAGAAAGAAACGGGTTCATTTACCATATCCCTTGCCCAAGACACTGCTTTTGTAATATTCAAAAGCTCCTCGAGGTCTGAAGCCGAAAAACTATTATCAACACTGATTGAATTTAGCTTATTCGTTCTTTTTTCAGCATCCGAAAAATACTTGTTAAATTGATAATTCGACAACATCAATCCTTCAATAAACGAAAAACAATCCTGTGATCTTCCATGAACGGTAATTGCCTCGGTCTCTTTATTTAAAACGCTTCTTACTTTTGAACCAGCAACACGCATCCTCTCGTTATCAGGATTGACATTTACTAAGGCAATGATTGAATCAAGGCTTGATAGAATTTTCACTTCCTCTTCCAACAATAAGAAATCAGAGAACAACTCTTTATCTTCTGTTGAAAGCGTAACTGGAATGTTTTCCTCTGAACCGATAATTATACGATTCTTCGTGTATTCTTCGTTAATCTTATTTATTAACTGCATTCTTTATTTTTTTTAATAAACAAAAATAATCAACTTAATGGATAAACTAAGAAGTAAATACGCTTACTCTACATTACCTCTAGACCTATTTCTATTTAAAGAAGATGTATTCAATTGTTTCAATATGAAAATAGCTTGATGCAGACTTATTAGACTTGCTCTCATTAATAATTTTCACAGGGAGGCCTCCCTCTATTTCAAAAAAGTTTAGTTCAGATTTCAAGAATTTATTCCCGCTAAATGTTGAGTCAATAAAACCCAAACATATCCCATTTTCATCATAATTAATTACTCGTTTATTTCTAAATGGATATTCATCATACTTTATCTCCTGAACAAACTCTTCCGATTTATCATATTTGAAATTAACAATATTCAGCTCTTTTACTATATTTTCAACACGATAAGATTTATAGGGGATAGATGGTGTTCCTAATATAATTTTATCTTCTATCGTTGGATTAAAAACCGAATCTATAGAAAGAGCACCCCAGTTCTGCTCATTCAACATATAAAATAAATAGTCCCCTGAAAACTCATCTCGATACATTAAAAATTTGTCACCGCACTTCTCTTTCTCATATATAAAATAATGCTCTGACGACTTTTGATCTGAATTGGGAACAATACTCTTTTCTACCTTAGAAAACCCATTCTCGTCTTTCGCTGTTGAATATTCGAATAGGTATGACCCTACTTTCATGTTTTCATAAAACTGCTCAAAATGCACTGAAACTAAATCACCTTGTTCATTAAATGAATACACTTTTTTGTGTTTAGGCGAATTGTCAATTAGATCTATATCGAGCGAAGATGGGAATCCATTCAATCTAATTTCCTTTATTTTTTTCTGTTTCAACACCCTATCATTAAACCAAATCGGAAATGACATGTTATATTCATGATCAGAGAAATACTGTTGCATATTAAATAAGAAAGGTTGGTAAACCACTTTCTTGTTCAAGGATATCTGACGTTTTTGCTCCGAACAACCATTTATTACAAACAGTATTAACAATACCAACTGCTATAAGTCTCATAAAATCATGCATTATTTAGGTATTCTTACAAGATAAATACTCTTTAGCTATTATATGAAATTTCTTTTCAGTTTTTTAGTTTAGTTTTGCAGTATGTCGATTGAACGCCCTATAACAGATTGGTTACCCTTAACAAAAAAAGAACTCGAAAAACGAGGGTTTGATGAAGTGGATGTTGTCCTAATTTCAGGCGATGCCTATGTGGACCACCCAGCTTTTGGAACAGCTGTTGTTGGACGTATAATTGAAGACGAAGGATTCTCAGTTGCTATTGTTGCACAACCTAACTGGAAAGATGATTTAAGAGACTTCAAAAAATTCGGGAAACCCAAAAAGTTTTTCGGAGTAACTGGGGGCTGTATGGACTCCATGGTAAATCACTATACGGCAAATAAAAGGTTAAGGTCTACTGATGCTTACACTCCAGGTGGAGTTGCAGGATTCAGACCAGATTACGCGACGGTTGTTTACTCTAAAATTCTTAAAGAACTTTATCCCGATGTTCCTATTTTGATTGGTGGAATCGAGGCATCGTTAAGGCGTGTTACTCATTATGATTATTGGGAAGATAGATTATTTCCTTCCATTTTAGAAGATTCAGGTGCTGATTTATTGGTGTATGGAATGGGAGACCAACCTTTAAGAGAAGTTCTTCAATTACTCAAAAGAGGGGTGCCTTTTAAAAGTCTATCGACTGTTAAGCAGGTTGCTTTTTTAATTGAAGAAAGTGACCCTCTTCCTAAGAATAAGAATTGGAAAACCGTTGAAATGGCGAGTCATGAAGATTGCTTAGAAGACAAGATAAAGTACGCGGCCAATTTCAAAATAGTTGAAGTTGAGTCAAATAAATGGGAAGCAAATCGGATTACTCAAAAAATTGGGAACAAAACCCTGGTAATCAATCCGCCATATAAAACCATGATTGAAAAAGAGATTGATGAATCTTTTGATTTACCCTATACTCGATTGCCTCACCCTAAGTATAAAAAACGTGGAGCTATTCCAGCCTACGATATGATCAAGTTTTCAATTAACATGCATCGTGGATGTTTTGGAGGGTGCAGTTTCTGCACGATTAGTGCACATCAAGGAAAATTCATTGCGTCACGTAGTGAAAAGTCGATTCTAAAAGAAGTAGACCAAGTTGTAGGTCATCCAGATTTTAAAGGCTATATATCCGATTTAGGAGGGCCATCAGCAAATATGTATCGCATGCAAGGTAAAGACGAGGCCATTTGTGCTAAGTGCTCTAGCCCGAGTTGTATACACCCCGTTATCTGTTCAAATCTAGATACATCTCACAAGCCAATGACTGAACTTTACAAAAAAGTTGATGCTCACCCCGGTGTAAAGAAAGCTTTTGTAGGGTCTGGAATTCGATATGATCTATTAGTAGATGATTTTAATAAAAATAATGGTGATGGTAATCACGATGAATACATTGAGCAAGTTGTTACCCGTCACATCAGCGGTAGACTAAAAGTGGCGCCGGAACACACATCTGATAATACTTTAAAAATGATGCGTAAACCATCATTTAAATACTTCCATAAATTCAAAGAAAAGTACGATAAAATATCAGCTAAGCATAATTTAAATCAACCTTTAATTCCTTATTTTATATCATCTCACCCCGGATGTGAAGACGAGGATATGGCTAATTTGGCTGTTGAAACAAAGGATATGGGTTTCCAGCTAGAACAAGTTCAAGATTTCACACCAACACCTATGACCGTTGCCACAGTTATTTATTATAGTGGAGTTCATCCTTATACACTAAGACCTCATCGTACAGTAAAAGAGAAAGAAGAGAAGTTAAATCAACGTAGATTCTTCTTCTGGTACAAAAGAGAAAATCATTCCTTTATAAAGAAATCCTTACAAAAAGCG
>Ga0115004_10002475_pt1 | contig 15189 bp, 12 predicted proteins | sample ArcticOcean_MG_C_10_FD_88737 | JGI IMG/M metagenome (GOLD analysis project Ga0115004, IMG submission 88737) | Marine microbial communities from western Arctic Ocean - ArcticOcean_MG_CB11_90 | ecosystem: Environmental > Aquatic > Marine > Oceanic | place: Arctic Ocean: Canada Basin | collected...
AGATTGTATTCTTTTGGAAAAACAGGGGCTTAGATAGGGTTCATCGCCACTGATTTGGTATTCTAGAGTGTCGCTGCGCCTAAGCGCAGGGAGCGCAATACTAGGGAATTAGTCCTTGTTTTGTCAAATATTTAGCGATTACAGAACAGCGGACAGTGGCCGATCTAAGGTTTGGTAACAATTAGACGCAGCGGCCGCGCAAGTAAACGATTGCGCGGCTTGCGGCGTATTGGTACGTGCAACTAAGCAGGTGTCGGGGCATTTCGACAATACCTTGTCGGTATTGAGTTCAGAGAGCCAAGTTCTATTGTATTGACGGACGCTCGCTAATATACTTTCCGCCGCTTGCGAAGTTGAAATTGTTAATTAATTCAATCAGTTTGATCGGAGCGACGTATGCAAAGCCGTCAATTGGTAGCAACTGGCGCTAACTAAGCCCGAAAATGCGCTAACTCACTCCATCAAGATCAATTCGAAAGGTTAAACGTGAAAGATACCAGACCAGTAAATATCGATCTCACCACAATCCGATTCCCACTCACCGCGATACTCTCTATCACCCACCGCATCACCGGCGTGATAATTTTCGTTGGCGTGGCGATCTTGCTCTATCTCCTCGGCTTGTCACTTGAGTCCGCGGCGGGCTTCGCTGAAGCTCAACGCTTGTTGACACTCCCCGTCGCTAAATTTGTGGTTTGGGGCATCGTCTCTGGCCTCCTCTACCATATTGTCGCCGGTACTAAACATCTCATTATGGATTGGGGATTTGGTGAAACTTTGGCTGGCGCTGCGATCGGAAGTCGCATAACGCTTGTCCTATCAATCGTCTTAATCGCTACCGCTGGAGTCTGGATATGGTAACTAGTGCAACGAATTTTAGCAGAACAGGCCTGTCTGATTGGCTTGTGCAACGTGTGAGCGCGGTAATGTTGCTCGCTTATTCTCTCTTTGTATTTGGGGTTTTTATACTCAACCCTGAGCTTAGTTTTGAGCAGTGGTCGGGAATATTTTCAAATAATGCAGTGCGCATTTTTAGCTTAATGTCAGTACTCGCTCTCTGCGGGCATGCCTGGATTGGAATGTGGACTGTTGCCACAGATTACTTAACAACGCTGCAGCTCGGCTCAGCGGCAACGTTCGTACGCCTTGCCTTTCAGCTCGGTTGCGCAATATTGATTACAGTTTACCTCCTTTGGGGTATTCAGATTTTTTGGGGAAGCTAAATGAGCGCTCTACGAACAATTTCTTTTGATGCAGTTATCGTAGGCGGCGGCGGTGCAGGTATGCGCGCTGCACTGCAGTTAGCTCAGTCGGGTTACAAGACAGCCGTTATCTCCAAAGTCTTTCCAACCCGTTCGCACACTGTTTCGGCCCAAGGTGGTATTACCTGCGCAATCGCAAGTGACGATCCTAATGACGATTGGCGCTGGCATATGTATGACACAGTCAAGGGCTCTGACTACATCGGTGATCAAGACGCGATCGAGTATATGTGCAGCGAAGGCCCGCAGGCAGTTTTCGAACTCGAGCATATGGGGCTGCCTTTCTCTCGCACCGAAAACGGTCGGATTTATCAGCGCCCGTTTGGTGGCCAGTCCAAAGACTACGGCAATGGTGGCCAAGCTGCACGCACCTGTGCGGCGGCAGATAGAACCGGCCATGCGCTATTGCATACGCTCTACCAAGGAAACATTAAAAACAATACGGTGTTTCTAAACGAATGGTATGCAACTGACATCGTTAAGAATCAAGATGGCGCGGTCGTCGGCGTGATTGCTATTTGTATCGAGACCGGCGAGACGGTGTTAATTCAGTCGAAAGCAACTGTATTTGCAACGGGTGGCGCAGGGCGAATTTACGCATCCACCACTAATGCCCTTATCAATACCGGCGACGGCGTTGGCATGGCACTCCGCGCCGGCTTCCCCGTTCAAGACATGGAAATGTGGCAGTTCCATCCAACCGGTATTTACGGCGCGGGAACTCTTGTAACTGAAGGATGCCGTGGAGAAGGCGGCTACCTAATCAACAAAGATGGCGAGCGCTTCATGGAGCGTTATGCACCAAACGCTAAAGATTTGGCAGGACGCGATGTCGTCGCTCGGTCGATGGTGCTTGAAATATTAGAAGGACGTGGGTGTGGCCCGAAAGGCGACCATGTCATGCTCAAACTCGACCATCTTGGCGAGGACGTGCTTAACGAAAAGCTGCCTGGAATTCTTGAACTGTCGCGGACCTTCGCACATGCGGACCCGGTGAAAGAGCCAATTCCGGTTGTGCCGACTTGTCACTATATGATGGGTGGTATCCCAACCAACGTAAATGGCCAAGCGATAATGCAAGACGGAAATGGCGTCGATGCAATCATTCCAGGGTTATTTGCGGTTGGCGAGGCAGCGTGCGTTTCTGTGCACGGCGCGAATCGTTTAGGCGGCAACAGCTTGCTAGACCTCGTTGTTTTTGGTCGCGCGGCGGGTAAGCACATCGAGCAGGAACTCGCTTCAGGAATCGAGCAACGCGTCGCCAGTGAGTCAGATATTGAAGCGGCGATGTCCCGTTTAAACCGCCTCAACGAAACGACTTCGGGTGAGAGCGTGGCTGAGCTTCGCGCCGAGTTACAAGGAATTATGCAGAACTATTTCGGCGTATTCCGTAAAGGCGAGTTCATGCAAGATGGCATCAGGAAGCTCGAGGTGCTCCGTGAGCGCATCAAAAATGTTCACTTAATCGACAAGAGCAACGCGTTTAATACAGCTCGCATCGAAGCGCTTGAATTAGAAAATCTATTCGAGGTTGCCGAGGCGACAGCGATCTCAGCCGAAGCACGCGATGAAAGCCGTGGCGCACACGCACGAGACGATTTCCGTGAGCGCGATGACGAAAACTGGCTATGTCACTCAATGTATTCCCCAGAAGACAAGCGAGTAGGCAAGCGTGCTGTGAACTTCAAGCCGAAGACTGTTGATACCTTCGAGCCAAAGATCAGAACTTACTAACCGTAGAGTTCGGAGCTTGCCTAAACATCGGTTTAGGCAAGGATGTTTAACGCAATTATCAAACTATGTTTGAAGCAAGGTGAATCGTGTTAGTTAGCATTTATCGTTACAACCCAGAAACAGACCTAAAGCCAGTTATGGTTGATATAGAGGTCGACGTGCCTACAGACCGCGACCTCATGGTTCTTGACGTGCTCAACCTAGCCAAAGAGAAAGACACAACGATCGCCTATCGCCGATCATGCCGTGAGGGCGTTTGTGGATCCGATGGCATGAACATAAACGGCACCAACGGACTTGCATGTATTACCCCATTGTCGACTGTCGTCAAACCAGGCAAGAAGTTAATTCTCAGGCCGCTGCCAGGCTTGCCGGTTATCCGTGACTTAGTAGTAGATATGTCTATCTTCTACAAGCAGTTCGAGAAAGTGAAGCCCTATCTAATGAATGACGAGCCGGCGCCAAACATCGAGCGCCTGCAAAGCCAAGAAGATCGTGCCAAACTAGACGGCCTCTATGAGTGTATTCTTTGCGCTTGTTGTACAACTAGCTGCCCCTCTTTTTGGTGGAATCCTGACAAGTTTATCGGACCTGCTGGCCTACTCCAGGCTTACCGCTTTCTAGCAGACAGCAGAGACACGGCAGCATCGGAACGACTAGCTGGGCTCGAAGACCCCTTCAGTGTGTTTAGATGTCGCGGCATCATGAACTGTGTTGCAGTGTGCCCTAAAGGCCTAAACCCCACGCGCGCTATTGGTCATATACGCTCGATGCTAATCGAACAGAGCGCTTAAGCTAGTCCCTGCTGGCGAGAGGTTTACCGCTCGCTGATTGTCGAAAAGGATGACAACCAATGGAAGGATATGAGGATAAGTCGGCGAGCCCAATGCAGCAGTTATGGGATAGCGGCCATTTATCTGGCGCTAATGCCGAATACGTCGAAGCGCTCTATGAGTCTTATTTGGAAGATCCCGCTAGCGTGCCAGATCAATGGTCTGTTTTCTTTGCAGAATTGCCTGCAGGATCTGCGAATGGTAAAGGGGATGTCTCGCATGCGCGCATTCAGCAAGACTTCAAAACGCTAGGCAAGCGCAGCCGCTATACGCCACTTCTCAGTAACGATGCGATTGTCAACTCGGAGCACGAGAGCAAACAAGTTCAGGTCATGCAGCTAATTAGCTCATACCGAGTGCGAGGCCATCAAAAAGCGGCGCTCGATCCGCTTGGCCTCATGCATCGCGAACGCGTAGCTGATCTAGAACTCGAATTCCACGGTCTTGGGCCGCTCGACTCTTCGACGGTTTTCCAGACAGGATCACTTTTTATAAGCAAAGACAAAGCGCCACTGGGCGAGATAATCGAAAACCTCGAACGTATCTACTGTAGCGCGGTTGGCTACGAGTTTATGCACATCGTGAATCTCGAAGAGAAGCAGTGGATAGAGCAGCGCATAGAGAGTAACGATGGGATATCCAACTTCGGCGCTGACATCAAAACTCACCTTCTCGAGCGACTGACCGCCGCAGAGGGTTTGGAAAAACATCTCGATTCGAAATACCCCGGCACGAAGCGTTTTGGCCTCGAGGGAGGGGAAAGCTTAATACCTTCTCTCGACGAACTCGTGCAGCGAGCGGGTAGCGCAGGGACTAAGGAAATCGTGCTCGGTATGGCTCACCGCGGCCGGCTCAATGTGTTAGTAAACCTTCTTGGCAAAAATCCTGCTGACCTTTTTGATGAGTTCGAAGGTAGGGCGGTTTACAAGAGCTCAGGAGATGTGAAATACCATCAAGGTTTTTCCTCTAACATAATGACCGCTGGTGGCGAAGTCCATATGGCAATGGCCTTCAATCCCTCGCATCTAGAGATTGTAGCGCCTGTAGTCGAAGGCTCTGTGCGCGCACGCCAGGTTAGGCGTGGCGATACTGACGGCTCTAAAGTCCTCCCTATTATTATCCATGGAGACGCAGCATTTGCAGGACAGGGTGTCGTCATGGAAACATTCCAGATGTCGCAGACCCGCGCTTATAGAACGGGCGGCACTGTACATATTATCGTTAATAATCAGGTCGGCTTCACGACAAGCCGTCAGGATGACGCCCGCTCCACCGAATATTGCACAGACGTTGCTCGCATGGTGCAGGCGCCTATATTTCACGTCAATGCAGACGACCCCGAAGCAGTGCTTTTCGTGACACAACTTGCTTTAGATTTCCGTAACAAATTTAAAAAAGACGTTGTCATCGATCTTATTTGCTACCGCAGGCGCGGCCACAACGAAACGGATGAACCCTCGTCTACCCAGCCGACTATGTACTCGGTGATAAAGAGCCATAAATCGACGCGAGTCCTATACGCCGAGCGATTAGCGAACGAAGGGGTGATTGCTAAGGAAGACTCCGACGCACTAAATACGACTTACCGTGACGCGCTCGACAATGGCGAACATGTGGTTAAGAGTTTGGTCAAAGAGCCGTCGATCGAACTCTTTGTCGACTGGAGTCCATACATAGGTCACAAGTGGAGCTCGTTCTACAACACGTCGATTCCGCTTAAGAACCTTAAGGGGCTCGCTAAAAAGCTATCCGCAGTACCTGAGGCATTTAATCTTCAGCGTCAGGTTGGCAAAGTGATGGCCGATCGCAAGAAGATGGCGGAGGGTACGCTTCCCGTTGATTGGGGCATGGCTGAAAGCCTGGCTTACGCAAGTATTTTGACCAGCGGCAATATGGTTCGTATCACGGGACAGGATGTCGGCCGTGGAACGTTCTCACATCGACATGCAGTGCTTCACGACCAAAAAACTGGTGACGCGCATGTCCCGCTGCAAAACATTTCCGCTGACCAAAGCCTTTTCCGAATTTACGATTCGCTGCTTTCAGAGGTCGCTGTCTTAGCGTTCGAATATGGCTTTGCAACTACGACACCCAACGCGCTAGTAGTCTGGGAGGCTCAGTTTGGCGATTTCGCGAACTCAGCACAGGTTGTTATCGATCAATTTATTACGAGTGGCGAGCACAAATGGCAACGCCTCTGTGGCCTGACGATGCTGCTTCCCCATGGCTATGAAGGCCAGGGGCCTGAGCATTCTTCGGCTCGACTAGAGCGCTTCCTGCAACTTTGTGCAGAGCATAATATTCAAGTCTGTTTGCCCACTACGTCGGCACAAGTTTTCCACATGCTTCGTAAGCAAGTGCTCTGTCCAATGCGCAAGCCTCTGGTTGTTATGTCGCCTAAGAGTCTTCTTAGGCACAAGGAAACGGTGTCAACCCTCGAGGAAATGGCCGAAGGCAGCTTCCAAGTGGTACTCGACGAGATAGATGACACTATCATCCCTGAGAATGTGCGTAAGATCGTCGTGTGCTCTGGAAAGGTGTATTACGACCTGTTGGCTGAGCGACGAAAGCGTGAAATCACCGACATTGCGATCATCCGGTTAGAACAGCTCTATCCTTTCCCTGCGAAAGAATACGAGGCTTGTTTGCTGGGCTATCCAAACGTACAAAAAATCGCTTGGAGTCAGGAAGAGCCTAAAAACCAAGGGGCGTGGTATTCGAGTCAGCATCACTTCCAGCGGCCAATTAAAAAGCATTTCCCTAAAATTGTATTAGGTTATGCGGGACGCGAGGCCTCTGCGGCTGCCGCGGCTGGTTACCCAGCATTGCACCTTGCGCAGTTAGAGAAATTCCTCGACGACGCGATGAAATAACAGGCTTGAGAGGTAACCCGATTTATCACAACGTGTAAGATAAGAATTAGAATATAGATTATCGAGCCGCTTAGCGGCCGTTCTTCAAAAGGACTAGACATGACTATTGAGATTAAGGCGCCAACACTCCCTGAGTCGGTTCCCGATGGCACTATTGCAACCTGGTATAAGCAGGTTGGCGACAGCGTTACGCGTGACGAACTTCTGGTTGATATCGAAACCGACAAAGTCGTCATCGAGGTGGTTTCGCCCACCGACGGCGTTTTGCAGGAAATATTAAAAGAGACCGGCGACACAATTGTAAGCAATCAAGCGATTGGTACCGTGGCAGCAGGTGAAGCTACCGCAGCCGCACCTACTGCGGCACCAGCCGCGGAGTCCGTCGCTGCACCTGCGGCTTCCGCCGCGGTAACATCTGCCCCGGCAAGTCCTGCGGCGAAGAAGATGATCGCCGAAAACAATGTTGATGCCACGGCGATCGCCGGAACTGGTAAGGCAGGGCGTATCACTAAAGAAGACGTAGCCTCAGCCCTTACCGCGCCTGCAATGGCTCCGATGGCTGTATCTAATGGGCGTCTAGAAGAACGCGTACCGATGAGTCGCCTCCGTGCGAAAGTTGCAGAACGCCTGCTTCATGCGAGTCAGTCTACAGCCATGCTAACGACCTTTAATGAGGTCAATATGGCGCCGGTCATGGAAATTCGCAACCGCTATAAGCAAGAGTTCGAGAAAGCGCACGACGGCGTCCGTCTTGGCTTTATGTCGTTCTTCGTGCGCGCGTGTACAGAAGCGCTTAAGCGGTATCCTGCGGTCAATGCCTCTTTGGATGGCGCGGATATTGTCTATCATGGCTACCAGGATATAGGCGTTGCCGTGTCTTCGCCTCGTGGTCTGGTTGTTCCAGTTCTGCGGAACTCTGACAATATGAGCCTTGCTCACATTGAAAAGGGTATTCGAGACTTCGGCGAAAAAGCCCGTGATGGCAAACTTGCCATCGAAGATATGACCGGGGGTACATTTACTATTTCTAATGGTGGCGTTTTCGGCTCGCTTTTATCCACGCCTATTCTAAACCCACCTCAGACTGCGATCCTTGGTATGCATAAGATTCAGGAACGACCAATGGCAATAGATGGCCAGGTTGTTGTCTTGCCAATGATGTATTTAGCATTGTCCTACGATCACAGGATGATCGACGGCAAGGAAGCGGTTCAGTTCTTGGTCACAGTGAAGGATTTGCTCGAAGATCCTACACGTTTATTGCTCGAGATCTAAGTCACCCAAAGGATAACGACATGGCTAGCTCATACGACGTAGTAGTAATCGGCTCAGGCCCAGCCGGATACGTTGCGGCAATCCGCGCCGCTCAACTTGGCTTCTCCACCGCGTGTGTTGAAAAGTGGTTAAATAAAGAAGGCAAGACTGTGTTTGGCGGCACCTGCCTCAATGTAGGCTGCATCCCTTCAAAAGCGCTCCTAGACTCGTCTCATAAGTTCATGGAAGCACGAGACCATTTCGACGTTCACGGCATTACGGTTGGTAAAGTGGGCGTCGATGTGCCAGCGATGATAGCCCGGAAAGACAAAGTCGTTGCCCAGCTTACCGGCGGCGTTAGCGGCCTCTTCGCGGGAAATAAGGTCACAGGTATTGGCGGCGTAGCGAAGGTGACAGGCCCCAATAGCGTGACGGTGACCAACCACGAAGGTGAGGTTGAAGTTCTCGAAGCGAAACACATTATTATCGCGGCGGGTTCGGTCCCCATTGAAATCCCGCCAACGCCTGTTGATCAGGAGACCATTGTCGATTCTACCGGTGCATTAGAGTTTACCGCTGTTCCCAAACGCCTCGGGGTTATCGGTGCCGGCGTTATTGGCTTGGAGCTAGGCAGCGTCTGGGCGCGCTTGGGTTCTGAGGTAACAGTGCTCGAGGCGATGGATGGCTTCCTGCCTGCCGCCGATAAACAAATTGCCAAAGAAGCGCAAAAGCTCTTCGTCAAACAAGGCTTAGATATCAAGCTCGGCGCTCGGGTGACCGGCAGTAAAATTGCGGGCAAGGGCGCCAAGAAAACCGTCACTGTTGAATACACTGACGGTGAAGGTGACAAGACACAAACCTTCGATAAACTCATTGTTGCCGTAGGCCGCCGCCCTTATACCCAAAACATTGTCGAGGAATCGATTAGCCTCGAGGTGGACGAACGCGGTTTTGTCAAAGTGAATGAACAATGTGCTACCTCGATCCCAACAATTTTCGCAGTTGGCGATGCCGTGCGCGGCCCTATGCTAGCGCATAAAGGAAGCGAAGAAGGTGTGATGGTCGTCGAGCGTCTCGCCGGCAAACAGACACAAGTCAATTACGCCTTGGTGCCTTCGGTTATCTACACCCACCCAGAGATTGCTTGGGTCGGCAAAAATGAAGAAGAGCTCAAGGCCGACGGCGTCGAGTTTAATGTCGGCGTATTCCCCTTTGCCGCAAGTGGACGAGCGCTTGCAGCAAACGATGCGGACGGAATGGTAAAACTTATTGCCGACAAAAACACAGATAGAATTTTGGGTTGTCACATCATTGGCGCCAGTGCGGCAGATCTGCTGCAGCAAATTGTTATCGCCATGGAGTTTAGTGCGAGTGCCGAGGACATCGGTTTAACCATATTCTCGCATCCAGCGCTTTCAGAGGCGGTGCACGAGGCAGCACTCGCGGCTAACGGGCACGCCATTCATATTGGCAATCGGAAGCGTCGCTAGTTTAGGAATTTAGTTTACTTACAGAAAATGGAGTTTAGATGAATCTTCACGAATATCAGGCCAAACAGCTTTTTGCTGAATACGGCCTTCCAGTATCAACCGGCATCGCTGTCGATAATGGGCCCGATGCTAAGGCTGCTGCTGAGAAAATTGGCGGTGATAAATGGGTAGTAAAGGCGCAGGTACACGCTGGCGGTCGAGGTAAGGCTGGTGGCGTGCGCTTAGTCGACTCACCAGCCGAAGCGCAAGCTTTCGCCGAAGAATGGCTTGGCAAAAACCTAATAACTTATCAGACAGATGCCAATGGTCAGCCCGTTAGTAAGATTCTCGTAGAGTCTTGCACTGACATCGCTCAAGAGCTCTATCTTGGCGCCGTTGTCGACCGCGCCACTCGACGCGTTGTCTTCATGGCATCGACTGAGGGCGGTGTAGAGATCGAGAAGGTCGCTGAAGAAACGCCCGAAAAGATCATCAAGGCGATAATCGATCCCATGACAGGTGCACAGCCGTTCCAGGGCCGAGACTTGGCATTCAGACTTGGTCTTAATAGCGGTCAAGTAAAACAGTTCACCAGTTTGTTCCTAGGTCTTGCAAAACTGTTCGAAGACTTCGATCTAGCGCTCCTCGAAATCAACCCGCTGGTAATTACTGCCGAAGGCAATTTGCATTGCCTCGATGGCAAGATCAACATCGACAGCAATGCGATGTATCGCCAGCCGAAACTGCGAGAAATGCATGATCCTTCTCAGGAAGATGCACGCGAAGCACATGCAGCCGAGTGGGAGCTGAACTATGTGGCACTCGATGGCAACATAGGCTGCATGGTCAATGGCGCGGGCCTCGCTATGGGTACCATGGATATCGTCCAGCTCCACGGCGGCAGCCCAGCTAATTTTCTCGACGTAGGGGGAGGCGCAACAAAAGAGCGCGTGACCGAAGCGTTTAAGATTATTCTGTCGGATACCAATGTAAAGGCTGTGCTCGTTAATATTTTCGGCGGCATCGTTCGCTGCGATCTGATTGCCGAAGGCATCATCGGCGCTGTTCATGAAGTTGGCGTTGCAGTCCCTGTAGTCGTCAGGCTCGAAGGCAACAACGCCGAACTAGGTCGTAAGGTCTTAAGCGACAGCGGTCTTAACATCATTGCGGCCACGAGTCTGACCGACGCTGCCGAAAAAGTAGTCGCAGCAGCTGGAGGTGCAGAATGAGCATTCTAATAGACAAGAACACTAAGGTTATTTGCCAAGGCTTCACTGGCGCTCAGGGCACTTTCCATTCGGAACAGGCTATCGAGTACGGCACGAAAATGGTTGGTGGCGTAACGCCAGGAAAGGGCGGACAGACGCATCTGGGACTCCCTGTATTCAATACAGTGGCCGAAGCTTATGCAGCGACACAAGCCGATGCTACTGTTATTTACGTGCCGGCCCCCTTTTGCAAAGACTCTATCCTTGAAGCAGCCGAGTCGGGTATTAAACTCATCGTCTGTATCACCGAAGGAATTCCGACGCTCGACATGCTCATCGCCAAAGAGCGCTGCGATCAACTTGGCGTGCGCCTCATCGGTCCAAATTGCCCGGGAGTGATTACACCTGGCGAGTGCAAGATTGGCATCATGCCGGGCCATATCCATCTGCCAGGTAAAGTAGGCATCGTCTCACGTTCGGGCACCTTGACTTACGAAGCCGTTAAGCAAACTACTGACTTCGGTTTCGGGCAATCATCGTGCGTTGGTATCGGTGGTGATCCTATACCGGGATCAAACTTTATCGATATCTTGGCCATGTTCCAAGCAGATCCAAAGACTGAGGCGATCGTTATGATCGGCGAGATCGGCGGCACTGCAGAAGAAGAAGCCGCCGCTTACATAAAAGCGAATGTGACTAAGCCTGTTGTGGCTTACATTGCTGGCGTCACTGCGCCCCCAGGCAAGCGCATGGGCCATGCCGGAGCAATTATCTCAGGTGGCAAGGGCACGGCGGACGATAAATTCGCAGCGCTTCAGGACGCTGGCATTAAGACTGTTCGCAGTCTTGCTGAAATCGGCAATGGACTCAAAGAGTTAACAGGCTGGTAATAATTGTCTTTACAGGCAGTTAATAAAAAAGGGGCCTTAGCCCCTTTTTTTTATGTGTACTCAAATACTGTTTCGCCGAGTAGAACACGCTTAAAAGGGCGATCAAATCAACCTATTATTCTTGTACTTTTTGTCGAGCAAAAGGTTCTATTACGTTTCTGTAGTGTGTTAGTCTTTACGCGAATTTCGGCGCAGAGCACCGAATTTCGGGGACTCTGCAACGTTTCTCCCTAACTTTCCTACCCAAGTTACCTTGCTACTCACTTTGCAGGAGAAATGGGTAGATAAGTAACTTTTGATAAAAAGAAGGGGCTTGCAAAGCCAGCTACGAAGTTGACGAAGTTCACGAAGAGGCAACGACGAGTTCTAGCGTTTGGTTCGATCTGATACTCTCCTGCACTTGATCGGTTCTTAGATCATCTTGACAGAAGGGATATGAGTTTAATTACAGAGGGGTCGTCGAGCTGCTCGCACCGTAGGGTGAGCAACTTTATCTACCAGCTAAGCCCTACGGCTTGGCGATTCACAAGAAATCGAGTTAACAATAAATAGGATGGCACATGAAAAACCGTCGGATTACTAACCTGGGTATGACTGCGATTGCAGTATTAGCGACCTGCGTAGTGAATATCACTCAAGCGCAAGAGATCGCGGCTGAGATCAGCGCACCAGTCGAAACACTTCTGATCGATAGCAGCATTCTCGACAAAGCAATGGACGTGATTGGGAGCAAGAACACTGCTTCAGCAGCCACTCAAGAGGAAATCAGCAGACTTGCTAACGCTGCCAGCTCATCATATGAAGAGTTCAAGCGTGAGAATGATAACCTTGAAGCCTTGCTGGTATTGAACGCCGGCTTCCGTAAGTCGATCTCTATTCAAGAACAGAATATTGCGTCACTCGACCAGTCGATCGCAAACGTAGAAATCGTGACTCGCGAGATCCCTCTCCTGATGAACAAGATGCTATCGAGCATAGAGCAGTTCATCGCCTTAGATTATCCGTTCCATGTAGACGAGCGGGCTAACCGAATCTCTTTTGCTCGTGCAGCTATCGATAATCCTGATGTGTCGATCGCAGAAAAATTCCGCCAGGTTCTCGTTATGTATCAAACCGAGAATAGCTATGGCCGCACGACTGAAACTTACTCTGACACCATCGTCATCAATGGTGCCGAGCGCGATGTCAACATCGCTCGTATCGGTCGCGTTGCATTGATGTATCAGACTACAGATCGTCAAGTGACGGGCGCTTGGGACAATAATGCGCGTGAGTGGGTTGAGTTGCCAGCTGGCGATTACCGCACCGCCATCCAATCAGCGATCCGCGTCGCATCACAGCTCGACGCTCCACGAATTATTGAATTGCCCGTTCTAGCTCCGGAGGCTGCACAGTGAAAATAACATCTAAACTAATTAATTTTTCTCTCTCTGCCTTCCTCCTGGCAGCATCAAGCAACGTTGCAGCGCAAGAGGCTACGTCGCTTTCAGGTCTTTTGAATCTCGTCGAAGGCGACAAGGTTTCGGAGTCAGCCGAATACCGTGCGCGGTTACAGGAATTCGAGCAAGACGCAGCGCGTCAGGCTCAAATTCTGGAAACCACTAAAGAGCGTATTACAGAGCAGGAGCGGACACAGGGTCAGCTAAGCGACCAGTTCGAAGCAAATGAAATCACTATCAGCGACAAGCGAGAAGTACTTCGCGACCGTCGCGGCGATTTGAACGAGCTCTTCGGCACCTTACAAGGGGTGGCTGGTGACTTCTTAAGCAACTTCGAAAATTCACTGATCAGCGCGCAGTACCCAGGCCGCAGTGAGTATATCGAAGGCTTTATTGAAAAAGCAGGCAGCACTATTGAGCAGCTAGACGTTGGTGAAATCGAGCGTTTCTGGTATTTCATGCAGCAAGAAATGACCGAATCGGCACGCGTCGTCACGTATCAAGGTGAAGTTGCACTGCCAACAGGTGAGACAGCCACTCGCTCGATTACGCGCATTGGCTCTTTCAACTCGATCTCCGAAGGCGAATACCTCAGCTACGCGGGCAATATTGGCCACCTCCAAGTGCTTCCAAAGCAGCCAGATGCAGGCACATTGAGCATGGCTAGCGATCTAGAAGGCGCGACTTCAGGTTTCACTAAGGTAGGCATTGATCCTACAGGTGGAGTCGGCGGTCAGGTTATGGCTAACCTCGTTAACTTCCCATCAGTAGAAGAGCAGGTTCGCAACAACTCGGGCACAATCGGCTTCATTATTATTGGTGTAGGTATCATCGGTATTATTCTTGGCTTCTATCGCCTGTTGATGCTCGAATTGACCTCTGCCAAAGTACGCAGCCAGCTCAAGAGCAACACACCAGCGAAGAACAACCCACTGGGCCGAGTACTCATGGTTGCGGATAATAATCCGAACGCTGATACCGAAACACTAGAGCTGAAGCTTAGCGAAGCCATTCTGCAGGAAACACCTGCGCTTGAAAGCCTGCTCACGCTGATCAAAATGATCGCAACGATCGCGCCACTTGGCGGTCTCCTTGGAACGGTAACCGGTATGATTCAGGTGTTCCAGCAGATCACTGTATACGGTGCAGGCGACCCAACTATTATGGCCGGCGGTATCTCGCAAGCCCTAATGACTACGGTGCTCGGTATTGTTGTAGCGATCCCGACAATCTTTATGCACACAGTAGTAAAGAGCCGTGCGGATAACATCATCCATATTCTGGAAGAGCAAGCGACTGGTATGATCGCTCAGAAAGCAGAGCAGCAAGCAGCCGCTCGCTAATCCGACGCCAGAAGGGGAAATAGTATGTATTTCGCATTTCTAGATATGATCGACTCAGTGAATGGCTTCATGCTGCGAGGCGGACCGGTGCTATGGATAATAGCCTGGTTGCTCCTGGTGAAGTGGTCACTCGTGTTCGAACGCGTCTGGTATCTCAACACTACTCACAAAGCTAACGTCAAGGCGACGTTAGCTGCGTGGAATGCGCGCAGCGACACCAAGTCTTGGAGCGCGCACCAAATTCGCACGATGATGATTTCTAAGATCTCACTCGACGTGCGCAACACATTGCCTATTATCGAAGTGCTCGTCACGATTTGTCCTTTACTAGGTCTTATCGGTACGGTTACCGGCATGATCGAAGTGTTTTTCGTCATGGCCGTAACGGGTGGCGGCGATGCTAAATCGATGGCTGGTGGTGTCTCTAAGGCAACGATTCCAACTATGGCTGGAATGGTAGGCGCGATCTCGGGTATTTTTGCTGCGAACTATCTCAAAGCAAAAGTCGACCGCGATATCGAACTCTTAGAAGATCACTTACCACTAAGTAACTAGAGGTCAAAAAGACTTCGCCGACTTAGTTAAGAGCCTCCCTTCTAGGGACCAGTGTCAGCTACTGCAGGCACTGGAAAGTAGGGTGGCTCTCTTACAACGTGCACTCAATACTCTTTGTAGAGTTACACAGGGCTAAAGAATAATGAAACAAGGCTTAAGCAAGCGAAAGGATGACGAAGAAGCGGGCGAGATTGACCTTACCCCAATGCTAGACGTTGTCTTCATCTTGCTCATCTTCTTCATCGTAACCTCGGTTTTCGTTACCGAGGCGGGAATAGATGTGAGCAAGCCAGAGGCCTCGACGGTTGAAGATACATCAGGTGATATGA
>Ga0115004_10002477_pt1 | contig 15183 bp, 11 predicted proteins | sample ArcticOcean_MG_C_10_FD_88737 | JGI IMG/M metagenome (GOLD analysis project Ga0115004, IMG submission 88737) | Marine microbial communities from western Arctic Ocean - ArcticOcean_MG_CB11_90 | ecosystem: Environmental > Aquatic > Marine > Oceanic | place: Arctic Ocean: Canada Basin | collected...
AGTAGTAGTAGTAGTAGTAGTAGTAGTAACAAAAAGTTTAATTCTTTCACGAGAATCGTTTTAGGACGCGCGGGCGGTTCAGTGACATTTTTGACGATGGAAATGAACATGAATGATAATAAGAAGAATGGTGGTCGTATTGTGGCTTCGTTAAAAGATTTCAGTTCGCTCGAGGCGACGACTTTATTCGCAAAGAAGATGAGGAAAGAAGGAACAACATCATCTAAAGCTTCCTCAGAAGCGCTTTCGCGAATAAAACAGAATTCATACAAACTATCATCGGACACCGCTAGAATAGTTGCTTCTCACGTTGCAGTGCTAAGTGACGGTGAGCGTCGCGTTATTTTAGCAAATGGTAAAGGGGAAGTTGTAGTACTGAAAGAATTTGAGGAGAAGGTTGTGATCGATGTAGTAATCTATTCCGCCAATGATGTAGTAGAGACAAAGTTACGAGGAAGAATCGTTTCTTTTCAATCAATAGCGCCATCGGTATCATTGAAATTGAAACAAGAAGAAAGCAGTCTAAAAACGAAAGCAGACGTCGTCGTCGCAGGAATGACATCTGCCGGTGAAGTTTTGCTCGTTTCATTATCTTCTTCTTCTATGAAAAGTAGTACTACTTTCGAGAAAATTACGTGCGACGTTCCTGAGAGGAAAAACAACGTTTTCTCATTAGATGGAGATTTCGAACCCAACAGCAGTAGTGCGACGACGATGACGACTGCTCGCGTTGTTTTAAGTGCATCGAAGCTTGCGTATTTAGAAATCAAGGAGAATGAAGATCAACATTTTAAATGTTCAATTTCGAGAGAACGACCTTTGAAGTTTGGTATTTCACTACGCAAGTCATCTGCTGAGAATAATGATGATGAGAACGATACTACTGCCGCAGAAAATGATGTCAAGGTTGTTTCACTTAGAGACGGTGTGGCTGTTTTTTCAAAATCGTTTGGGATTCGTGCATATGAAACTAATAACGATTTCACGAACTCTAATGATGAATCGGACGACATACTTCTTCTTAAGAAACCGAACGAAAAGAAGTTCGCAAAAGATGGAGCTAAATTTTCGTGGGCAGAAGTTTTATACGACGTAACAGAAGGCGAAGACGCGTACGGCGACGACGACGACGACGATAACGAAAATGATTTACATACAAAAAATGTAGTCGCCACTGGCGACGGCCGTCGAACTATCGCGTTTGCGTTGTCCGATTTCCCATCAGTCTTAGTTTTCTACCGCTGGCAAGGAGGGATGTCTGAAATTGCGCGCACAAAGTTAGTCATGCGCCAACGGCAAAGAGACGCAATTTATTCATCGACTGATGCGATCATTGAAATGTTTGCGAAAATTTTAGAGTCGAAAATAACTGCAACCGCACTCGTCTTTATCGTTGCATATCACACGTATTTTTTCAAAACAACAACAACGACAACATCGAACGCGCAAAAGACAAAAGTAATTAGTAGTTATGAGAAAAATACTGATCCAATAGAATTAAAGAGAGATTCTAGAAAAATTTATCGCGAATTCGATGCGAAGCAGTTTCGAAAAGATCATTTAATGTAACGAAAATGGTTTTTTGAATACGCATATACATAGTAACAACAATCTTTAAGCCTGTTCACTACCGTTATTAGTATTCTTAGCATCTCTCTCTATTCTCGCCTCTAAAATCGCCCTCGCTCTCGCTTTCCTCGTCGCCGCACTCGCTCTCGAATCCTCGACATTAATCGTCGACTTCTTCCACTGTTCGTTCAACTTCAATTGCCTCACAAACTCTAGAACCATTGCATCGTCAAGAACGCCCTTCTCCGACGCTTGCACGAACGCGTTTATTTGCACTAACGTTAGAATGTTCACATCGAGCTCTCTTTCCAACATGAACTCGACCCATCCTCCCTTCTCTAACTTTTCAATTTGCTCTTTCGTCTTATCTTTTTGTAAGCGAGAGAATATCAAATACGGTATAGCGATCGGGAGCACTGTGTATAAGATTATCGAAGTCACGTCGCCAGTGCGAAAGTTCCAGAATCCGACTAAGAATTGTTTCAAATCATCGCTCGTTTGATCTTTCGCTATAGCATCTTTTGCGATCATGAAGTTCGTTGCTATTGCGTATAATGAGATTTGCGTTGAGCTTCGTGTTATCACGATTTCGTCGTTCGTGTTGTTTTTTTTATTAACAGGACTATTTTTAGTCTTGACAGTATCAGCAATAATAATATCTTCTTCGTTTTGGATAAATAGTTTAGGAGAACGATAAGTACTGTTTATTATTATTTTCATCTTTCGCGAAGAAGATTTAGTACTTCGTCGTCTTAAGAGTGAACGAGAGGTGTTTATTGTTGATCTGTTTTGATGGGCGATCGCGATCATTTTATTATTGTTCAAAAGCGCGCGCGAGTCCGTTGTTGTCTTTGTTGTTACATCGTTCGTTTTCGTAATAAAATTGATTGATGGGAAATCCAGCAGGAATACCAAATTTGGTAATTTCATTTAGGGTTTCATTTCTTAAATGATGTTGAAACACAGTGCTTGATAAGTTTTCCTCTTATTCTCTCTCCATCATAACATACTCTCTCGAAAGGATAACAACAGCAACAAAGAAACGAGAAAGAAACGAACTGATGATGTTTTCGTCTTCTTCTTCTTCTTCTTCTTCTTCTTCTTCGACCTTTTTTTCCTCTCAATCAAGATATCGTTCCTCCTGTTCTCTCTCATTTCAAAGAAAACTACTTAAGCGAAGGAGCGTTCATCTGAAGACTTGTGCGAAACTGTTCTTGAATAATAATAATAATAACAATGAGAATAATAACAATGAGAATAATAGCGATGAGAATAATAATAATAATAGTAATAAATTTGATTTAGCGAGAATGTTCCTCCCATGGGGAGGCTTATCGTTTGGCAGCGTTTTGTTAAGAAAAGAAGACCCATCGTATGAGAGAGAGAGGGACAAAAGATTCAAGAGTTACGCAAAGACGCCAATGAATGTTTTACAATCGTTCGCTATCGCAATTGCAGTGTTCAATGTCCCTTTGATGTGCGATGTTTTAAGTAAAGTGAACCCGTCGATGAACGCTATCGTAGAAGCCGTTGCGTTAGGATTTAATCAGAACATTTTCATAAAATGTTCAACGGCAATTTTTAAGATTTGCGTCTTGTGCGTCATCGTTTCGCAAATGATTTTGAAGAAACGATTACCGTTAGAGACGCCAATGGTCGTATCGAAGTTGGCGTTTAATATTTTGTTACCGTGTTATTTGTGTACTAGAGTCGCCGGGACTTTAACGAAGACGCCTTTGAATCAATCTTTAATGGTTTTACCGTTTGGGGCGTTAACGCAAGTTCTCGTAGGTACCGTCTGTGGTGTTCTGTTAACGAAAGTAGTCGCTAACGTGAGCGCTTTAAGTACTACTAATAATAAGAAAAATGATAAAGAGAGTAGTAGTAGTAGTAGTAGTAGTAGTAGTAGTGTGGATTCGGTTATGCCAAGACTTGGGCTCGCCGCTTGCGCGTTTGGTAATACGTTTACATACCTCTCGTTTTCTTAACGGAGGTTTTGGGTTCAGCAAATGCAGATACGATCGCCGGATATATTGCTCTGTATTTATGTGGCTGGACACCTTTATTATGGACCGTTGGTTTTTTAATAATCGCAGGACCGACGATAAATGAATCAATTTTATCCGAAAATAATGTTTTTAAAAAGTTTACATTACAAGCGAGAGAAACTGGGAAACGAATTTTGAACGAACTCGCGAATCCGCCGTTTTTGGCGATGGTTTTAGGCGTTATAATTGGCAGTAATGCTTTTTTGAGAGAGTTGTTAGTACCATGCGCAGCGGCCGCGGCAAAAGTAGTAGTAGTAGTATCCGCTACTGCTACTACTACTTCTTTTCACGTTCCAGAAATTGCAATAATCGGAGGTATCGCAAAAGCTATTTACGAATTAGCCGTGAACGTAGGCGCCGCCGCTTTGCCGATGCAAATGCTCGTTTTAGCCGCCTCTCTTGTTAAGGTCAAAAAAGAAGATTTAGAACAAACGATTGAGCCAGAAGTCGTCATCATTAACGACGCCGTGGATGATGACATTTTTCGCCGCGGTAGCACTATTTCGAGTAGTAGCAGTAGTAGTAGTAGTAGTAGTAGTAGTAGTAGTACTATAGACGTTCGATTAGACAAGGCGTTTACTGGGAAAACGAAAAGAGCGTTCTTGATTGAACAATCAACGGCAATCATCGAACGAATAAGAGCATCGCTCAAAATGGATGAAGCAGAGTTCAAAGCTCTATCAGTCGCTTGCGTCACTCGATTCATCGTTCTACCGATCGTTTGCGTCTCTGGCTTCTTAACCTTAAAGAACTTCTTCCCCGAGCTCATACCGAAGGATAAAATAGCGCAAATGGTTTTATTAACAATGTCGTGCATGCCGGCGGCGCAAAATCTCGTGGTTCTAGCGCAATTACGAGACGAAACTCGCGTTTACGCTCCTCAATTAGCTGGGTTAATGTTGAGGCAGTACATATTTGGTATTTTGCCTTGTACTTTATGGATCACCGCGTTCACTAGAATCGTAGGAGGTTAAGCAATACTTTTTAGCAATACAAGTATAGCTGCAATACTTATTAGTCGCGTGCGTGAGTGAAACAGATAAACATCAGTGATAAATATGTAAATTTTCTCAGCATAAATAGAAAACATTATTGTACGCTGTACTAATATAAATAATATAACGTCAGACATAAAAACAAACCTAAACAATACATAGTAGGTACATAAATTTATACACGCACACATAATCATGTCTCTCTGGACTTTGATCCAAACCGTTCTTCTGATCGCAAACTCTCTCGCGATATTAAACGAGGAGCGATTTTTAGAACCAAAAAATTTAACCCAACGAAGTATCTCGAGCGGCTTCGTGCAACAGAATTCGTTCAAAGGACAAATGATTGGGTTAATATACGCAACGTCGTTCTTAAGGAGTACGTTCATGTATCGTTTTATGTGTCACTGGACTGATTTTTTAGAACCCTCCGTTTTGATCGATTATTAAATTTCATATCTTCTTCTTCTTCTTCTTCTTCTTCTTCTTCTTCTTGAATAATGTGCCTAAAATATATTTATTACACAGTGCCGTTGTTAGCAGCGAATTGCGTAGTGATTTTCGTGAAGGTTTTGTTTGGATGATATCGGGAGATATAAGAACTAAATGTACGAAACATGAAATAGGCGAGACAGAGAGAGAGAGAGAGATTAGATATATTTGTATTTATATGTAATAATTATTAGTGTGAGAGAGGGAGAGATTTGTACGTGTATTTTAGTATGATGATGAGAATTTATGACGTAACTACTACGCCTTTTGAGCGGCTTCTCTCGAAATTGGATCGTTCGGGACTCCAATAGTACACCCAGGTCTTGGACCGTAAGTTTTCCAAAACCCAGCGCTTAGCTTTGCGTTGTTCGCTTTTAACCACTGTTCTGGCATCGCCGTACCAGTTGGTTGCGCCGAGCAATACGGTCTCGATCCAGGTTTGGCCAAATACTGTTGATGGTAATCTTCAGCAAAGTAATACGGGAGCTGGAAATCTTCAGGGATTTCTGAAGTAATTTCACCTCTAGATGACCCTAACGCTTCTTGATACGCTTTTTTACCACTCATTGTAATCGCGTATTGCTCTTTATCTTTGCAGTATACACCCGATCTGTACTGCGTGCCGCTATCGTTGCCTTGTCTCATACCTTGCGTCGGGTCGTGATTCGTAAAATACATTGCGAGCAAATCCGCGAATGAGATGAGTTCGGGATCATATGCAACTTGTACGGCCTCGGTATGCCCAGTGCCTCCAGAACATACTTCCTCGTACGTCGGGTTTTTCGTATACCCGCCGACGTATCCAACCGAAGTCGAGTAAACGCCCGGTAAGCGCCAAAACATCTTCTCCGTACCCCAAAAGCATCCAGTGGCAAACACGCAAGTCTTGATATTCTTCGGGAAATTCTTAATCGAGTTCCCCTAATATATATGTACATATGCATTAGAGAATTAGAGAGAGAGAGTCAGTGTGGGAGTGAAAGAAACATTAGTACTACGCAAGAAACATACAAAACAGAACAAGGATACGAAACAGACCAAAATGCGTCGTGACGTATTTATATCTAAAAATTCTAAACACGTAAACGTACCAAGACATAATGCTGATCACTGACGCGCATCTCCCCATCTCTCCCTTTAATCGCTTGCTCTTTACTTATCATTTGTCCTTTCATTGGTCTTTGCTGTTGCCCTTGACCTTTGATCATTTCCATTAATTTCTGCATCAATTCAGGTTCACCACTTTCCTGTTCGCTCGACGAATTTGTGGAGATAAATGTGCCCCTTTGTTGTTTCAAAGTTCTTCTTTTTATGAGTTGCTTAACGATAGCGCTAGTAGTCGTTTGGTTATATAAATGAGTGCGATTTAGGGCAAGGAAGTTCGTACTAAGCATTTAGATTATTGTAGTTATAATAATAGTAGTAGGTAGCGTGTCGTTTTTGTGTCGTTCAATGAGTATATTTACAATCATATTTACGTACTCTCTCTTAGCGGTTTGCGCGAGAACCGTGCGCGAATGTTTACCTACTACTATAGTTCTCTTCATTCATTCTGTAATACCGAATTGAACGCGCTCTCTCAAACACACACACACACACACTCATAAAAAGATAAAACGCACTACTTGTAATCGATTTTGAGATCGATTAACGCTTGTTTAATTTTCTCGTCGACTATTTTGTTCGCGTCTTTGTTCGATTGCAACAGAGGAATCTCAAACGTTTCGCCAGTGATCATTTCGTATAATAACGCATATTTCGCGCTTAGTTCTATTTTGAGTTCAGTGGGTGCTTCTGGTAACTTTTCGCTAGTATTATAAGGGTCGCATCGACTGGCGAACCATAGGCGTAAGAACTCTTTGTCGATCATATCGGGTTCTTCGTTTTTTGCAAATCTTTCTTCGTACGAGTTTTGAATCCAATACCTGGACGAATCAGGGGTATTGATTTCATCGATTAAGAAGATCTTTCCAGTTTTTGGACACTTCCCGAATTCGTATTTCGTATCGACCAAGATCAAATTTCTTTCTGAGGCAATTTTTTGCGAAAACTCAAAAATCTCCAAAGTTTTCTCGACGCAATAATTCAAATCTTCTTCGTTCATCCAATTTTCGGAAACGATATCGGCAATAGATATCGGTCTATCGTGCTCTTTCTCCTTCGTCGTCGGGGTAACGATGTTCTTCGTTAACTTTTGGTTCTTAACCATATCATCTTCCAGAAAATTCCCGCAATAGTTCCTCCCCCCAGTTTTATAGTGCGTCCATAAACTCGTCGACGTGCTTCCGGTCAAATACCCTCTCACGACGAACTCGATAGGGAACACGTCGCACTTACGCATGATCGAAACATTTGGGTGTACAGGCGGGCTCACCAAAACTGCGTTCTCGCAAATCTCTTTCGTTTTCTCGAACCACCAAAACGAAGTCATGTTCAAAACCGCTCCCTTGAACGGTATGTTCGCTAAATGTCTATCAAACGCCGATTGTCTATCCGTCGTCACTGCAACGAGGACGTCCTTGAAGACGTACGTATCACGCACTTTACCTTCATATCTCGTGAATTCCTTCAAGGATTCCAGATTTTTGGTTTCCGTAATGCAGGACGAGATCGCGAGTTGCGCCTTTTTCTTAATCTCTCCCGAATCTGTCAAATTGGTTAAATGAGTCCTATCACTCGCTTTCGTCGTAGCAGTGTTTCTTCCTCTTCTTCTTCTTCTTAAGGATGATGATGATGATGATGATGGTAATAATAATAATGTTTTCGTTTTTGAACCAATAGTACTCTTTCTCGTGATCGATTGAGGAGAATGAGAGCGATCTTTAATCGTCGTCGTCGTCGTCGTCGTCGTCGCCATCATCATCATTCGTAAAAAACAAAGTTATATTTATTTTGAAATTTTCCAATTTATTATATATCCTCCTCTCGTCTCTCTCTGTCACACTGCTTGAACTGTAATACTCTATTACGATGATTATGATCTCTCTCTGTTACTCTTAATTTTAATTTATTTATGCGCCGTGCCGTGCTGTGATGTTTACGAACGAACCAGCTTGTTTTTTCTGACGACTGCTGACTTTTGTGGGAGAATTAAAAAAACACCACCTTACACAGTTATACTACTTCCGTGTGCTGTTTTGCGCATAGCAATTTATAGACGCGGTATTTATATTTATATTATATTTAAGTAATTATTGCATATATCTAACGTCAGATCTAATGGGTTTTGATGTTTAAGAACTCGCGATGGATTTCGGACGCGAATGGGGCGCGCCCGAGACGTTTTTTTAACTTCAGAGCGATCTCTTTATGCGCTTTACTGCCATCTTCATCTTCCTCTTCTTCTTCTTCGTCTCGAAAATGTTTTGGTTTCGGTTTTGGTTTTCGTTTCTTTTCTTTCTTTACTGCTCCTCGCTTGCTCTTACTGATCTCACTCGCGTTCATAGGAGATACCGCAGGTTCTTTACCACGAGCGACGATGTTTTGGTCGATTAAATAGAGCATTTGTTCAACTTTTCTTGAAAACGAGTCGAACCTCTCTAAGCCGTCGCGTTCTAAAGCCTGTTTGCCAAATTTATCGAGCTCTTCTTTTGGCCAAAACAAACGCAACTCTAAACTCACTTTTTTCGCCGCATTTGCGTTTTTGTTCGTATCATTTATATCGTCGTCGTTCGCGTCATCAGCCGCAACGAGAGACATTCGGAACGCAAACGGCCAACCATCAGTGCTCTCTAAATTAACCTCTCGCTCTTTCGCTTCTTCGGTTTTTTCCAATCTCTCGAACACTATAGCGTGCGATTTCACTTGAGGAGTATGTTTCTTTAATAACCTATAATAAACGTGCCCAGTGAAGCGCGACTCTGTTTCTTCGCATAACGAATCGTAACTCGTCGAAACTACGCTCTTAAACGCTCCAAATTTACTGCCAGGGAGACACGCTGGAATCAACTCAACAGCATCTCTCATAAACTGCTTTACAGTTGAATCACTGATCGTATAAACAGTATCAGTCGTCGTCGTCGTCGTCAAATCCTTATCGTTTTTATCGCTATCACTACTATTACTATAATCGCTCAAGACGTTCAAATTCAAAGAAAATCGTTGTCCAAAATCGCTACACTCTTTTGCCGAATACTTCACTCTCTCTTCGATCGATTTCAATCCAACATTCTTCGGCGTTCTCGCTTGATCTGCGTATATCTCTTGAGGCATCTTCAAAGCGCTAACCTCCGATGCTTTCAAGATAATCTTCTTCTTCCTTTTCTCTAAATAGTTCTTCAACTTCTCCGAGTGTTCTTTCGCTTGCAGTAAGTTCGTTTCGAATAACATCTTCTTCTCCTGTTTGGTGATGACCGCGTCATCATCATCATCATCATCAGCTATGTTCCGATTTCGATCATTCAAAGCTTCGTTATTATTAAATCTTTTTGTGGCCATCTGCGAAGCCGCGTTCGTCGAAGTCGTAACAGCGATACGAACAAGACCGCGACTAACGTTCGTTCGTTCTCCAAGCAGTCTGCTGCTTCTAAATAATATCCTCAGACGAGTGTTCGCAGCAGTATAACTCGTATTAAGTCCAAGCCTTAATGGTCGTTCTTTTGCTGCTGCGAAAGAATTCATCTCAGTTGCCCTTGTCGTCGTTTAGTACTATAAACTATACACAGCACTATTAAGAGAGAGAGAGAGAGAGAGAGAGAGAGAGAGAGAGAGTTATGCTGGTAATCAAATTATTATTATTATTATTATTATCTTTATTATTATATTATCTCTATTATTATATTATCTTTATTATTAATGAATACGTAAACTTTTCATAAAAAATTAGAGCATACTGTAAACCCTAAACCCTATTATAAACCCTAAACCCATACATAGTATTTTAGTATTCATAGGCATCAGCAGAGCTCTGTACGAGATTCTGTATTTTTCAGAGCGAGCACTGATGATTGTGATCATCTCGTGTCAGCGCGATTGATTGTGACCAGAGCACACAGAAAACTTCGAGAGAACTACGCACGAGTAATAAGAAACATAAATCGATAAAAAAAGCTATTTCACTGAAATTTCCGTACGCATTCGAGGAATACGAATTTAACCGGAGAACGTCAACGCGAGCTTTTGAAACGCGTTTTTGGGCCTCGGGCGAAACTTAAGCCTGTCTGCGATTACATTCGCGAGTTCGACATCGGAGAACGCGCATAATTTCGCGAAAACTGGTACGAGACGTTCGTGGAGGACGTATTCGGTTGAGGATATGTATTGGATGACGATGTTCTTGAGGTAGTCGTTCGATTGTTGTTGTTGTTGTTGTTGTTGTTGTTGTTGTTGTCGTTGTCGTTGTTGGTTTAGTTGTTCTGGCGCGTCGTTGTTCTCGTTAACGGCACAAGACTCTTTCGTGATTGTTGGGAGAAAAGTTTCATCCGCGTTTAATATTCGTTTCTGTTCTCCTTCTCCTTTTCCTCCTCCGTTTCGGAGCGCGCGGTCTAGTTCTTCTTCCTTCTCGATGAGCATTTCGCGAGCGCGTTTTCGAACAACCTCAGTCTCTTCTCTAGCTTTAGAACATTTTCGTTTCCATTCGTTTCGGTCTTCCTCGAGTTCGATGATTTCCTCTTTGAGCAACGCGAGTTCTTTCGCATGAGACTCTTTCGCTTTCGTAAACTCTGCTTGAACGGACTCCATTTTGTCTTTTATGAGCTTTGCGGCTGTTTTCTTTGCTTCTTCGAGATTGCGTTGTAGTTGCGCGCGATCTGAATCGATTACGGAAATTTTATCATCCTTCTCGCTAGCGAGCGATTTCAGCTGCTTCTTTAAACTTTCGATTTCAGCCTTTAACGAAACAATCGTGAGATGATCTTTGTGCGTATAGTTGTTGCTGCTGCTGTTGTTGTTGGCTCTTTCGCCGATACCGTTCATGATGACGTTCGTATTCTTCTTCTCATTTATTACTATTGTCGTCGGTTTAATTTTTTCATCATCGTCATCTTCGTCATTTGAGCTACTTGTGCTGCTTCTACTGCTGCTATGTTTGCTATGCTTAATACTACTACTGCTATTATTTTTCTTCTTCTTCTTCTTCGCATTATTTTTTGGAGAAGACGTGTTGAGGTAATCATCATCGTGCTTTTGTTCCATCAACTTTCGCAATTTCACCTCTAAATCCATCGTCTTTTTCGATTCAATCACTAAAGCTTTTTCTGCACATTCTCTCGCCTCATTCACTAATCTCAAATCTTCCGAATTATTCTCATACGCACTCTTTTCGTGTTTAAGATCCACTATTTCTTCTCTAATTTTGCTCAATTTCGCGAGCGCATCGTCGCGTTCTTTCCTACAATGTTTATATTCATCCAGCTCTAATTTCGTTTGTAACAAATGCTCTTCTAATTTTTCAATCTTTTCACCGTTTATCGTTTCGCTTTGTTTCAAAGCGATTAATTCTTTTTGTTCTTTAGTCGCCCTCGTGGTTACTTCGAGCCAATCTTTGCTCACTTTTTCGTATTTCATGTTTAAATCTTCGTTCGTTTTCTTCATTTGCAGAATCTCATTTTCTTTCTTTTCTAATTCGCGCTTTGATTCGTTCAAATCTTGCGTACCTAAAGCTACTTTATCTCTCTTCTCGTTCGCTTCTTTTTGCATCTTTCGTAAGACGTCCAAGGCTTTTGCCAACTCCATTATTTCATTCTCCATTTTTTCCTTATTCTGAACCGCTCCCTTTTCTAAATCAATCAATTTCGCAATTTTCTCATCGCGCTCTGCTAATTGCATTCTCAAAGTGTTCGTCACGTTCTTAATCGCTTTTAGTTCAATCTCTTTTGATTTATTTCGTGCGAGTTCTTCCTTCGCTTCGTTCAGTTCTTCTGTCAATTTTTGTACGTCTGAAATAACGTTATTAGTAGTAGTATTAGTATTATCATCATTTCCTCCTCCTCCTACTACTACTTCTGCCCGTTTGGGATCGTTTTCTTCTTCTTCTTCTTCTTCTTCTCTCTTCTTCTTATCGATCAAAACCTCTTCTCGTAACTCGTTAAATTTCCTCTCGAATTCGATCAATTCTTCGATTTTCAATTTCATTTCCTCTCGTTCTTTTTTGACGATTTCATAATCATTGGAATAGAGATTCTCATCTTTGATCACACAATTGATTACGACGACTCCATCGCGAATACTCTGTTCTTCATTTTCGTTCTGTTCTACATTAATCATTTGCTTGTTATCGTTATCATTCGTATCAATAGAGTTATCATTAGTATCGATAATTGTATGGAAACTCGTGCACTCATCATCCGCCTCTCGCAGAAGTCCTCGTCGTCGTTCTTCTTCTTCGCGCTCTCGTTGTCTGTTACTGTTATTCGTGTTTTTGTCGTTATTGAACTCAATCTCGAGCGCTTCGGCGGTTTCTTTTAATTTCTTGAACGACTGTTTCGCATACTGGTCAATGCGCGTTCCAAGTTTCTTCATCCTACTAATAAGTTCTACAGTGTATTTAATATTTATGAGGCCGGAGAAATATGTGAGGAAACGCATATCATGGGATGAAAATACGCACATTAATACAACCAGTATTATGAACTACTACTACTGACTACGGACTACTGACTACTGACTACTGGTACAATAAATATTGATCAATACTGTATACACAAAAACTATCATTCACTTCCTTTATCGTGCTTTCGACCTACTCCTCCTCCGCCTTTTTTAATCGATTTGTTCAACATCGCCTTCGCTTCTGAAATCGTTGTAGGTAAAACGACCGATTTACGTTTATCGCCACCGTTAATGGCGAAAGTGGCAATGACATCACTGCTCGATAAACCGGAAACGATGCAGACGCCGAAGAGGATCATCCACCATGAAAGCGCGAATGCAACGAACGTACGGAAAGTCGTGTACGGCAATTTTTCGTTCAAGACGATGATGCCGAACGGAATCGCGGTGACCATTTGCGCGACGTTTCCAGAACAAACGACTACGACTGCGTTGCCTTCTTTTAACCCTTTTGTTTGTGAGAACAAACCTAAACCAGTGAGAGCTATTGATCCAATGAGACCTAGTAAGGCCCAAATGAAAGACACCTCTTTCGCTAATTGGAATCCGAGCTTCACCGAGGACGCGGATAACGAAAACAAAGCGCCAGCTCTCGCGCCGGCGACGATATCTTTGAACCTTTGTTGTTTAAATTGTTCGCTTTCAGTATTATTATTAGTATGTAAGCTAATACCAGCCCCACCATTAATAGTACTACCAGTACTACCGTCGTTCAAAGTTTGTGCTTTTTTGGTATCTACACCATCGCTTACTACTATACCCTTTTGCGATTCTGGCGATTTCAAGAAGTGATCGTTTTTGCTCCCTTTCCCTGTCTTGCCCTTTATCGGCGTCGTCCCAGGCGTTTGATTATTATTAATATTACTGCTTTGTTGAATCGTCTTAATCTTCTGTTTCAGTTCGGGAGAAATCAAAAACATGGTCGCACTTAATACGACTAAAACGCCAAACATACACCTCCAAAACCCAACAAAATGATCATCATCATTTACATTCTCTGTCTTTTTTATTGTTGTCGTTTTCTGAGTACTCGTCCACCCGATCCCGCAAGTACCGAGAACGGCCAAGAACACGCCTACCCACTCCTTCTCCGATATCCTCTCATCCAGGAACACGTGCGAGAACCACGCTAAAACGCATACGCCTCCAGCTGCGACTGGTTGCACGACAGAAACTGGCGCTAACGCTAACGCGATTAACATCAATAAACCGCCAAAGATATCTAAAATCATCCCAACGCGCCAATGCTTGTTCTCGAAATATGTCTTCACGATGTTCCTCTGAAACGATAGTTTCGGTAAATTTTTCGTTCCCTTCTTCTGTAAAGCTTTCCCGATGTTCACCGATGACGCGGATAAGATCGTTATCAGAACTGCCAGGAATGAGAGCATTATTACTACGTTCTTCTATTGTTCGTTTATGTCCTACTCCCTTATTTTAATCCTCTCTCGTAATCTCGCTCGCTCTTTCAAATCGTTTCAAATCGTTCTTCGTACACAGCACGCGCTAGTTGTAGTACTGACGTGTTGTATGATATACGTACACCGTTTCTTAATCACACACTAATCGCACTAAAAAAGCTACTATGAGCGCGTTAATTGTTAAACAAACAGGCTCTCGTCACAGTAAAGTCGTTTCTGTCCCGATCCGTTAAAACGAGTCTCCTTGGCTATAGTAGCCGTGCTTATTCGTATGCCCGTGCACCGGGCCGTTGCTTCGTATGCCCGTTTTTGTTCGCGCCTTGATGGATGTGCTGAACCGTCTGCCGCCGTCTGCGCTGATGATGGACCCTTTATTGGCCGAGCACGGCGGCATCCGAGCGGGAAAAGAAATACGCGCATATTTTTTTTATTTTTCCCGCACTGCCTGACTGCCCGGATTTCTATTGCCAGCGAATGCTGCCGTGGGCCAATAAAAAAAGCGTGGTCCATCGCGGGATATTTGGACGGGCCCGGATTGCCGGATATTTGCCGTGGAAGCAGTTCCCTGATAAAGGGTTTTCGTCGCACTACTTGCCGTATTATAGGGTACTCTCTGTTACAATAAATACGCGAAGTACGACGAAGAAATGGAAGAACGAGCTCGTTCTCACTCATTGGCGTGGGATCGAGAGCAATTTACGTGCACGAACGCGTTCGAGATCTGCGAAGCGAACGAACGACGGCCCGATCTCGAGAGGAATGGAACAACCTTCGACAGAGCTTTAGTTAAGACTCTACACAAATCTGTTTACAAAGAGAACCGCGATGCAGACGATGACGAGAACGATTTGAACGACGACGAGCGGGCCAGGAAGAATCCTGAAACGAACGATAACGCGAAAGAAAAATCGTCTTTTATGTTCATCGAAAGCGATAATAACGCAGACGATGACGTTGCTGGAAATTTGGGAAATACCAATACCAATAATAATACCAATAATAATAATGATAATGATAATGATAATGATAATAATGATAAAAATAATTTGATCGTAAAAGAAGAAGAAGAAGAAGAAGAAGAAGCACATCGTAGATATCACGAATGCTTAT
>Ga0115004_10002479_pt1 | contig 15169 bp, 6 predicted proteins | sample ArcticOcean_MG_C_10_FD_88737 | JGI IMG/M metagenome (GOLD analysis project Ga0115004, IMG submission 88737) | Marine microbial communities from western Arctic Ocean - ArcticOcean_MG_CB11_90 | ecosystem: Environmental > Aquatic > Marine > Oceanic | place: Arctic Ocean: Canada Basin | collected...
TCTCCAACTCCTCTCTAAACGCCGCGAAATCTTTCAACATCGCTCGATCCTTCGTATCAATCGCTCTCGCGTGTTCGTTCACTGCGCCCTCACGACCTAAATGATTCTCCTGATCGAACTTTCGAGACGGTAACGTCTTCAAATACTTTTCTGCCTTCTTCGATCGATAATGAAACTCTCTAAACGCCTCGGTCGCATCCGCTCCAGTCTGCGCCAGCATGTAATAAATCACTGACCCGCCCGGATGTTTCATTTCACTCACGTCGTACTCTGCGTCGCCGATTTTCACCCACTGCCTCTCGAACGTCTTCGCTATTTGAGCAGGCTCCATCTTCTCTTCATGTCGTTCGTTATCACTGATTCTGTTCTTCCTCGTTCTCTCGAGCTTTTTTTCTTCCTCTTCTTCATCTTCTTCTTCTTCGTAATCTTCTTCGAAACTCGTCGCAGATGGTGATCTTTGAACGACGACTGATTTCGGCGACGAGCGACCGTTATTGTTTTTCGAGCTTAAAGTCTGCTGAGCCGAGGTCGACCTCGTCTCTATTTTCTCGTTTTTGCGTCTTCTCGAGTCTTGTTTAGTCTGCGCGACCATTTTCATGCGCGATTAGGAACGGTTTATTTATTACTACGAAGGTCTTTTCAAATCACGAATTTGAGTGTTCTCTCTCTACAAAGGTCTAAAATATTACGTAAATATATATAGTACAAATTACAATAACGATAATAAGCTTAATCTGGATACGTGCGCGGCGTGGCAATAAAGACTACTGGAAATCATAAAAAGCGGATTCGAGCGATTTCGAGACAGCTGGCGTACTTATGACGACGCGGTTGAACGGGTTTTGTCGTAGTTGTTGTTGTCGTTGTTGCGACTGCGACGCGAGAGACGCGTTCGTTGACGTTTGCTTTTTAGACGTCGAGAGCAGCGCAGAGTTCATCGTTCGTCTTTGAGCAGTTGCTGGTGATGGTCCAGGATGTTGGTATGGAGATGGTTTGTTAGTGACGAGAGTAGTCGGAATCCGTAATTCTCGAGTTTGCGTCGTCGTTTGCGTCGCGGACAAACTCGGCTCCGTTTGCGGAGGTTTACCAGAAGAAATCGGTCCATGCAAGAGTTGCCGTTGTTGCTGTTGTTGCTGTTGTTGTTGCTGCGGATGATATTGCTGGTCACTGATGCGATAGGACGATCCGTTCATGTTATTGCCATTCATGCCAGCGCTACTCTTTTTTAACTCTTCGATTTTCGTTTGCATAAGTCTGCAATCGCGCTGGTACATTACTCTCGCCGCGCGTTCTTTCTCGAGTTCTTCCGAGAGCTCTTGCACTTTCGCAGAAGACAATCCGTTCACTGCTTGATTTGCTTCCAAAACGTTTTTCGTCCCATTCGGTTTTGGCGAAGCAGTCAAAGCACTTTCTTCGAGCTCTTGAACTTTTAATTCGAGAGTCGCCACGGTTGCTTTTGACATTTTCACATCCCTCTCCGCTTTTTCGGCGCGTTGTTTTATAGAATTATACGCTTCAGAGTCGATTGGATTTGATGCTAATGGTGGTGGAGGTGGCACTTTCGCAACGACGACGATGGAATCTTCACTTTTTTGCTTTTCGAGAAGTATTAGCTTCTTCTCCTTTTCGACGATTTGAATATCATTTTCGAGCTTCTTTGTTTTTGCTTCAAAAGTTATAATCTTCGAATGTAATTTCGCGTTTTCCTCTTGCAACTCCTTTGCATTTTTAGCACCTTCCTCGGCAATCGTTTTCGTCGCTTCGAGGGACCTCATACGACTTTCATAGTCAGTGGTTGTGGAATTGATATGTTTCGTCAATACATCAACTTTCTCGATTAACGACTTTTTCTCAACTTCAAACTTCTTCGTTTCTTCTTGCGCATACTTTATCGTTTCAGAATTCACTCCTTCAAGTTTTTTAATATTCTCTCTTAGTTGATCTTTTTCACTCTCTGAAACAGCGAGCATTTCCATCGCGTTTTGCGACGCAGCCACTGCGATGCACTGCGACGCTTCAAGCGACTCTGCCTTTCCAGCATTTTTTGATAGTTCGTCGAATCGTTTACGCAAGCTTTGGTTTTCCGCACTAAGCGAAGACTTTTCTGTTTCAATAGATTTTGTAAGAGACGTGACGAGTTCATCGTTCGATTTTTTCATGCTCAAAATTTGCATCTTTAACGTTTCGATTTCAGTATCTTTCGAGGTAACCGAAGAGCTAAATGTTTCCGAAACTACGTTTTTCTCTTTTTCGATCCGAGCGTTCGCTTCTTCGAGCGACTGAGATAGATTTTTCTTTTCATTTTCCAAGCTCTCTTTGGTTTTTATCAACGCAGATTTTTCGGATTCTAACAAATTCAATTTTTGTTCGACTTCCTTTTTGAAGGCTAGGATTTCGATATTTTCAACCGCTTTCGAAGCCATACCACTTTTCAATTGCTGCAATTCCGTTTCTTTCGCGGTTAACTCTATCTGCTTGTCCAATGCTTTCTGAAGTGCCTCTTTTAAATCGGTTTTACACTTTTTCATGAATTCCTGCGTTGTCGTCAAATTTTCTTCCAACCCGGCGATTACCTCCAACTTTGCAGCCAACACCTTTTTGCTTTCCACATTCATCCCCTGCAAAACGTCAATCTGTTCCAACTTCTTTTCCATTACCGCAATCATTTGTTCTCTTTCCGTCTTAAATGTTTCGCTCTCGTCCAACTTATTTTTTAAGCTTGAGATTTCCTCATCCGCCTTTTTCAGCTTGAGTGCCAAATCGAGAGTTTCTTCGTTAGCTTTCTGCAGAAGTGGCTTCGAGTTTCGAAGATTACGGACCTCGTTGTTTAGATTTAAAATGTCTTGCTCGTATTTTTCAATATTTTTCTTCGATTCTTCTTGATCTGCAGCCTGTAGCAACGTCTCTTTTGATTTTTTATCCTTCAACTCGCTATTTTCTTTTCGCAACTTTGCGATCAAGCCGTCTTTTTCTTCCATCGTAATATTGAGTATTCTAGAAAGCTCTTCTTTGGCTTTTCGCATTTCCTCAAGTTCGGCTCTGGTTTCGACCAACGTAATAGATTCCACTTCCTTTTGCGGGGGCGTTGGAGATTGTGACATCTTATGCAGAAGAAGATTAGACATGAACTCCCTCTTACTCTTACTTGCGGATAATTCCGAGTCATCGTTGTACGAGGAATCAAACGACGAAGATTTCGAAGGCGTTCCAGTCGGAGTCATAAACGTTCCATCAGAAACACGCTGTTCAAACGCTTGCGGGTCTTTCTTTACATCTTCTAACTTTTGATTTAAGCGCTCTACTTGCTTCTGCGATATTCTCGCTTCGGTTTTTGCTTGCTTCAAAGCGAGGCGGTTTTTCTCAAGCTCTTCTCGCATTGATTTCAATTCGTTTTCAACGTCATCGTTGTTAGAAGAAAGATCAGGTATTGCAGGAGAGATAACATTAGCAGCAGCAGCAGCAGCAGCAGCAGATTTTGCCTCGTCTTTCGCTTTCGCAACGGCAGCTGCTACTGCAGTTTTTGCTTCTGCTTTTGCTTTCGCAACGGCAGCGACAGCCTCTTCTGCTTTCTTTTCAGCTACCGCCACGCGTTCCTCGGCCAACTTTAATCCCACATCTTTCTTCGCGTCGAGTTCTTTCAGTGTCGCTTCTAACGTTTGTTTTGCTATTGTCAATTCCAGTCTGTCTTTTGCAACTTGCTCCCTCTCTAATTTAACCGCTTCTTTATCTTTTCTCAATCGCTGTGCAGCGGACTCTTCAGCCTTTGATAACGCCGCAGCTAAACGGCCACTCTGAGCGGCACCTGGTTTGAGTCGATCGTTTTCGGTCTTTAATTGCTTGATTTCATCTTTCAATCTATTTATTTCTTTGGAAGTTTCCTCTGTCAGAGTCGGCGTTGTTGGCGGCGGCGGTGGCGGAGGCAGATTTATTGAAGGCATTAGACCACTCGGCGGTTGTCGTGCCGGAGAAGCTTCTGATTTCATTGGAGATTGTGCTTTCGGCGCTTGCACTGTTCGCGAAACAGTTCTTGCTATCGTTTTCTGACTCTCTGGTGTTGAATTTGGCGTATCGTTCTTTTGCTGTTGCTGCTGTTGCTGCTGCTGTTTCTGAGGAGGAGGTGGTGATGCCACCACTGGGGTTCCATCTTTTCGCGTGAGTCTGCTACGAATGTCTACTTTGGACGAATCTTTTTCCGGGGTATTATTATTATTATTATTATTATTATTATTATTCTTTTTCTTTGCAGAAGATGTTGGAGCAGCAGCAGCAGGCGCTGGTTCTGGTGTCGCTACTTTCTTGTTACTTTTCCCGTCTCCAGGAGTCAAGCGACTGAACACGTCCGATTTTTCTTCCTTTTTCTGTTTCGGTGAAGGCGTAGCGGCAACTGTATTAACGACTGGAGTAATTTTATTATCATCATCCGCATCTTTCTTGTTGTTCTTTTTAACCGGTGTCGTTGTTTTCGTTGCTGATTTTTTTCCTTCTTCTTGCGATTTTTCGTCTACCGATTTTGTCGAAACTTTACTTTCTTCGGCAGCCGGGGCAACCGTGACGACGGGGGAGTCTGAACTTTTTTGTTTATTCGGTGAAGTGAATAAAAATTGCGCAGCGGAACCAACGACGCTACCGGCAACACTACCGAGTGAACCAAAAAGGCCTCTGCCCTTAGAAGGTGCATTCGCGTTAATATCGGCATCTTTCTCGACGTTCTCTTCATCCTTTTTTCCTTTTTCTTCCGATTTTAGAGGTTGCTTTTTTGGAGTCGGTGAATCTTCCGGAGCTATCAATTTCACGCTCATTTTACTATTACTCTTCTTCTTACTACTATCAACGCTAGTGTTCGCATCGTTATCGTTCTTTACTTTTTTCTGTTCCGCCGCCGCGCGGTTCGCTCGTACCTCTTTCTCAGCCTTTTCAAACGCCGAACCGATTACGGGCTTCGGCTTCGCTACTACTTTCGATCCAAAACTAGGCGCATCCATCGTCGTCGTCGTCGTCGTCGTCGTAACTTTCTCCTCTCCCCTTCCATCGTCCTCAATTTTCTCTTCCTTCTCCTTCGTCCGCTGCTTCGTTTTCTCTTCCCTTTCACGGGGCAACTTCTCCTCGTCATCGTTCTTGGCCTTATTTTCATTAGCTTTAACTGCGGCGATGACTACATCTGCGACTTCGCCAATCTCCTTCTTCTCACGAGCTACTGAGTTCGTACTCGAACGCTGAATCCCTTTCTGCCCATCCGGTTTCTTGATCTCTATCGCTTTCGATTCTCTCTTCTTCTTCTGCGCGTTTATCACGTTCGTCCAATCGTTCGCCGCTTTTAAATCACTCGCGAAAAACGGCTCTAGATCGACATCTTGCTGCAAACGCTGTTGAAAATCCACTTTCGCGGTAGCACTAACGTCAGTATTCGTTAATTGCGTTGATTGGTTAGGTTTTTTCTTAGGCACGAATGCCGGCGCGTTCGCGTTAAACGACATTCGTGATTTTGAACAGTCGTTTTTCTGATGAGCTTATTATTCACGTTTTTTGCGAATGCGATTGAATTGAATTTGATGTTTGATTATTTGAACGATTGTGTTCGTCGTTGTTTACAAGATGCCGGCTCGGCGAAGAGAGTCGGCGGTTGGAAAGCCGTTACTGATACTGCCGTCATCGTCGTCGCCTGGTAACACTAATTGTTCAACGGGAGTTCGCCAATAGTCAGCACCTTTTGGACGCCACGACGACGACGATACCGCGTATTCGGCTCCAGGTCGTCGTTCGTTTCTTCTCCTCGCGATCGCTTTCTTTTCCACGAAATCGTCTTCGCACGAAAATCTGTCAACAGTACTGCAGTTATTATTACTTTGCTTGAATTTCTCGAGTAAATCGCGAACGTTCCGAACTTCTTCGTCGAGTACTTCGTTCCTCGGCCGCGCTCGTCTCAAACGCGAATCGAGCGCGACGACGTCTTTCGCTACCCGCGAAGTCGTCACCCACGTTCCGTTTAACTCGTTCTTCCTATCAGTGAACGTTAACTGTGGAGACGATAATTCTTCGCGCTCTCTTTCTCGCACTCGCGCTTTTGGAATTATTTCAAAATACTCCTCGTCGTCGTCCCTCGCTTCTTCTTCATCATCATCATCATCATCGTTTCTGCTACTAGTATTGCTGAGTAACAGGCTCTTCACTCTCACGCCTATGCTCAGAACTCGTTCGTATTTCTCAATAACTCGCTCTCGCTCTCTCGCGTCCATCACTCGCTTTCACGCGCACTGAATAACGATACCTTAATCACTCTCTCTTACTCTGATGGTCTCTCCCTAGTCTTTATTAACGGCTTTGCTCGAACATGACGATTAAAAAAAGTATGTCCATTATCGGTCCGATCACTTATATGCGCCTCTGAAGCAAAAGAAAACAATCAGGTACGGCAGAGAGAGAGAGAGAGAGTAAGCGCTCTCTATCTGTTCGATTAGTATCGAAAATTTGAGGATTAATAAAGCGTATTTAATTAATTAATCACGCAAATATATTAAAAGAAAAAGAAACCCTAAATAAATTAATTAAACCCTAAATAAAATAAACTTAAACCCTAAATAAAGTAAAATGAAACCCTAAATAGGACCGGCCTTGAAGAAGAAGAAGAAGAAGAAGAAGAAGAAGAAGAATCGAAGAAGAAGATAAAGTTTCCAAAACTCTTTGCTTTATTAATTCATTGAAAACGGAACAACGAGAGTAAGAATAAGAGAGACATGAACGCTCACGCGAGACCGACGATACGCACGCTCGTTCGTAACGAAACTGTGGGCTCCGCTATGAAGCATGCGAAGCGAGTGCATTCGAGGCATGGGAGACGTTCATTGGTCGCTAACTCTGCGCATCAGGCGGCAGATGAAAAAAAAGATGACGCAGATGATGTATCGATTTTGGACGAAGCTGGCGCGGTCGTGGATTTTGTGCAAAACAATGGGTCGCGCGAGCAGCACTCGATCGATAAGATGAGAAAACGGGATCTACTGAAGAAGCTCGCGATCGCGCAAGTCTTCGTGCAATCGTACGAATTCTTAAACTTCACGGAATTGGGCGATGATGCGAACAGGAAGGCGTTAGCGGATGACATATCGTCAAATTTTTGGGAAAAAGTCGATTTGCCTTTAGAGCCGGGCGTGATTTTGTTAGACGTCGCGTTCACGGACGCGACGGCGCAACACGGGTTTTTACTTGGGACGAGGCAGACTATATTGGAGACGTTCGATGGGGGGAAGACGTGGGATCAGAAGAACGTTGGGCAAGACGTCGTCGACGATGACGTGAATTATCGATTTAATTCGGTTTCGTTCAGAGGCGACGAGGGCTGGATCGTCGGGAAGCCGGCGATTTTGTTACACACCGTTGATGCTGGGAAGACTTGGGAACGCGTTGGGTTGTCGCCGAGGTTACCTGGGATCCCGGTTTTGATCACCGCGACTGGGGATAATGGCGTCGCGGAGATGGTCACCGATCAAGGGGCTATTTATTTAACCACGGATGCGGCGAGAAACTGGAAAGCCGCGGTCGAGGAAACCGTCGACGCGACTTTGAACAGAACTGTATCGAGTGGCGTGCAAGGGGCGTCGTATTACACTGGCTCGTTTTCGACAGTTTCCAGAAACCCTGAATCTGGGGAGTATATCGGTTTAAGCTCGAGGGGGAATTTTTATATGTCGTGGTCGCCCGGTCAAGCATATTGGCAGCCGCATAATCGATCATCCGCTAGACGAATTCAATCCATGGGATGGAAGAAAGATGGGGGTGTCTGGCAATTAACTAGAGGTGGCGGGATTTACTTATCGAACACGAAGGGCTTGCCAGAAGAAGATGATGATTTCACGGAAGGTAAAATTGGCTCGAGAGGGTATGGTTTGTTAGATCTCGGCTCAAACGCGAGCGGATCAAAGTACTTCACCGTGGGGGGATCTGGATCCGTGTTTTCTTCGGACGATAAAGGTCAAACGTGGAGAAGAGATCGTGGAACTGATGAAGTTGCCGGTAACTTATACAAAGTTGTTTTTGCAAACGATCAAACTGGATTTATCTTGGGCAACGACGGCATTCTTCTGAGATACATTGCGAGCAACGCGTAAATAAACTTAATATATACATACAAAATTGCCCATTAACCGCTTATATAAACAACGAGTATTGTGAGTTTTATTAAATTTAATTTTACAACAATATTATATTACGTATTCACTTAAAATTTTCGCGAGCGGCGGCAGCAGCTGTTACAAAGCACAGAAAAAGGAGTATTACTATTACGTATACTTTTTTCTCTTTCTCTCTCTCTCTCTTTTCTAAACATACTATATTTCTAAATTTTATTTGAACCTTATCGGCTGCATGTTCTTTTGTCGACTCGCAAAATCTTCAACGCTATCGGATCTCTTCATTCGATGGAACGATTTTCTATGCAGCTCGTATAAATCTCTCAAGGCTTTGACGTACGCTTTGTGATATTTATCAACAATTTCTTCTGGAATCGGTTCGTCTCCGTAGCCAAAAGGTCTTTCCATTTCTAAAGGCTTCCCAAACACGACTTCGATCGATTGCCTTTTTGGGAGAATGCCTCGTTTGCCGAAAATCCTTCTTAAAACACCTCTGCTGAGCGATCTTCCATAAAAAGCCGGTGGCGTAATTCCGATTAAAGTTTTACACCGTTTTTGAAACGTCCGTAAAAAACCGCCTTCTGGGTTATCAACTTGGTCAAATATATCGTTTTCGCCGAAAGCAAAGACTGGCACGAGAGAGGCACCAGTTTTTAGAGCTAATCGAACGAACCCTTTTCTTTTCGCTAGAGTTAAAACGGCATGTCCAGGTCTTGCGTCTAATGCTTCATTCGCGCCGCCAACGACGATAACAACCCCATTTCCTTTCGGTGGTTCATTGGCTTTGTTATTGTTTTTATTATTATTTTGTCGTAATAGGTTCTTCTCTACGCTAATTCGCGTGACGGAGTTCACGCCCATGGCCATCAAGACTTCGCGCGTAAAGGGAAAAAAAAAGTTTACACTCAACGTCAACAAACGAACATCGATGCCTGGAAAGGCAACTTTGAACCCAGTTGCTTCGGAGGCAAAAGTGAGCAGAGCACCGACTGAAATTACGCCGTGAGGATGATAGCCAAAGATATAATTCTTTTGCGGATCTAAATCGCACGTTTTATGCAATCTAACCGGGAAATAGTTCGCCGCGTGTTGCCAAAATGGCAAACGCCTTGTCCAACTCAGAAACCTCGTACCTCGTTCACACGCGTTTCTATCTAAAGTAAAATACCAAGCGATGTAAAAAATGAACGCATATTTAAACAAATCGCTTGCGTAGAACAGAAAGAACGTCGGGTATATGAATATCGCCGATAATAAAAACGCGTACATTGCAACGACGATCCCGACTTGCTCGGCGTGCTCTCGATGCAAATCCTCCCTCTTCTCGAACTCATTCGTACTCGCACTATTACCATTCTCCTCCTTCTTCTTCTTCTTCTTCGTAAGAAACGCCGGAGTCACTAACAAAGTAAAGTAAACCCCTAAAGGAACGAAATAGAGTCCAATAACAACGTACCACATGTACTCCGTGATTAACCAAAACAAGATCGCGAACGCTTTATGCGAGAACAACGTCGGGAGTTCGGGCGCCTCAACAAACTTTGCGCACTCGTTCTCATTCCCTTCATCATCATCATCATCATCATCATCATCGTCAGTAGCAGTGGTTTCGAATTCAGAGCTACTCGATTTCTTCAACGAACTCCGAAACCGAAATCTGACCTGCTGCGTCGTCGTCGTCGTCGTCGTCGTACTAGGCGTTTGAGACTTAAACGAAGACTTTTCCTCGTGTTCGTTGATAGCATCGCCTTCGAAGGAATTTTGTCGCCTCATTACCTTTTCTGTTGCATATTTTATGTACGTTTTTTATGAAGCTCCAAAGATATGCTCGATTGCGTTCGCAGACAGTTTCCAAAATCGTAAAGCGTTTTCGGGTTTATGGTTTAGGGTTTAGGGTTTATGGTTTTTACAGTGAGCAGTTTAGGGTTTCGTTGTAAAAGAAGAAAAAAAACAATTCATTTTAGGTATATTTATTTCAATATTCGTTAAAGTCAACACGCGCGATAACTCTCTACGGTTTCTTCCTCGCGCGTTGTTACAGTCCGCTTTGCTTTTTGGTTTATTCAGAGATCTTGGAGTAAAAAGGCGAGAAAGAGGGAGCGGCGCGTGAAACGAGTTCAGAGATTCTCTTGAACCGTAAGGGGCGCGCAAGAAAATAATCGATATAAAAGAAGAAAGAAGAAGAAAAGAAGAAGAAGAAGAAGGAGCGCGTTGATATAAGTCACTGTCTATAAAAGACGCGCGTTTGAATCAAACAAAAATGGCATCGGCAGTGATTGTGTATTTAAGAAAACTTTTACGGTTCGTGAACTATGTCATTTTGTTCTCCGGCCTAGCGATGATAATCTTAGCCGCGGAATTCTACATCACTTGGAACAGAGAACGGGACGTGGAGAAAGAGGACCATTCGCGCGTGGACGCCGAGACAGGGGAACGATTATCGTACCAAGAGATTGTAGAGAAAGAGCCATGGTTTCTGTATATGTTCTTAGGCGTCGGTGTATACGTAACGTTCGTCGCTTGGACAGGATTATGGGGCGTCGAGAGTCCTAGGAATAGGTGCTGTTTACCGTTTTACGCGCATAACTTGGTTTTCTTGTTGTTATGTACGATTGCGTTGACCGTGGTCGTTTTCAGCGAGAATGCTAGGGATTTTGTTGGAGGTGAGCACGTGCATTCGTTGAAGGATATTACTGGGACGACGAAGAAGATGTACGATACGATGAGCGAGAATTTATTCGCTACGCAAATCATGAGTTTAGTGATGTTGTTCGTACAATTGTCGAGCTTGGTTTTAACAGCGGCGTTGAGAAGAGCGGTTACGGAATATTCAGCGAGTGCGTTTGAGGATAGCGATGACGAAGATGGTGAATCGGAGAGTTTGTTTTTTGGTAGGAACAAAAATAGCAAGAACGTTGGGAGCGCGAATTTTAGCGAAAAGAGAGGAGATATGGAACAAGGCCGCGGTAATGTAGTAGGAAATGCAGACGCGAGCTTGAACGACGAAGATACCGAGAGTTGGTCAGAGCGTATGCGTGTGAAATATGGTGTAGATGTTTCAAAGTATGCGCATTCGCCGGCGAGACCGCCGCCGAGTCACTCGACTGGTAGAAAGAAAAAAAAATATCCGGGAACAACGAATCCGCAACTAGCTGAGAAAGCCAATTTTTGTGGCGTCATGTAGTAGGTAAACGCGTACATGTATGTATTATTATTATTTTTATAGCTTAACATCTATCTATATTCATCTTACGTATGTGTGTAATATTTCTCCTATTCTTCTAAGTATTATTTATTTAATAAAATATCTTACTGCTGGTAAATTTTTTATTCACGGCTTTCCTCCAAACTGTAAATAACTATCGTTAGCTGCTTGAATGACATCGGGTCGCTCAGATTGACGATAGCTCAAACAGTTACGAATGAATGCTTTTGCTTCGTTACTTATAGCCGGTTTCGACGGGAACTCGACGACTTTAGCGTCTCTAATCGTGCCAGATTGTAAAATCTGTTCTTGCGTTTGCTCGTGACCGAACGGCCGTTTGCCGTAAACCATTTGGTAAAAGATGACGCCTACGGACCAGACATCGACTTTGCTTGAAATTTTCGGAGGCGCCGGGCCAGTTTCAAAACATTCTGGTGGTAAATACCAATACGTCCCGGCACCTTGGGAAGTGAGCTCGACGGATGTGAAATCTGCATTTTCCGTTCGACTTTCCATGACTTTAGATAAGCCAAAGTCTGTAATTTTCACGCGCCCGGAGTTATCAAACAAGATGTTACCAGGTTTCAAATCGTAATGAATAACTCGTTTCGTGTCGCCATGACAATACGCAAGTCCGGCGAATATCTGCGCCACAATCGCTCGCGCTTCTCGTTCAGACATCGTTCCTGAATTTTTCAATCGAGCGTCCAAATCGTCGCCTTCACAAAGTTCGAGAACTGTACAAAACGTATCCGAATCTACTTCAAAAACGTCTAAAAGCTTAACGACGTGATCGTGCTTGAGAGATTTGTGTATCGAACACTCTCGAGCGGCGTGACGAACGTAAGCTCGTTTCCTTTCTTCCGACCATCTCGGATTTAACGAATGCAACTTACACGCGACTTCTTTCATCTCGTGACAATCCCATGCTCTATAAACTTCCGAAAACCCACCCCTACCTAACAAGTTTGTTAACACGTATCTTTCAAATCCAGGTTCTTGACCACCTAACATTGGGAAATCGTTAAATCGAGAATCATCTTCGTCTCTCGTACGTTTGATTTCTCTCGCTAACGCTAATTTTTCACGTTCAAGAACTTCTCGTTCTCTCGAAATGGCTTCTTCTTCACGTCGGAGCTGATTCACGCGTGTTTTATGAACTTCCTCGCTTAAGGCAAACTCTTTGTGAACGTCAGATGTCGTATTGTTCTCGTTCTCGTTGTTGATGTTATTGTTATTAGAAGCAGTCGATCCAGGCGGCGGTAACTTTCGTTTAATCGCTCGTCGTCTTTCTTCTGCATCTTTCTTTTGCTCGGCAATCTTCCTCATTCTATCTTCAAGTTGCGTAAAAGCTTCTCCATCTTCCCAAATCTCGTTCAATTGCGTACCTATCCTTCGAACTGCAACGCACCCAAGTACTTGACTTCGATCGCGAAGCTTTCTTCTCGACTCGGCACGTTCGAGCTTTCCGAGTTGCATGAACGCATTGCGCGCACGTCTTCTACGAACTTCGACAGCTTTTTCGTCCGTATTAAGTTTCTTTGCGATTGATTCAACGCGTCGTTCAGCGTCTTCTCGTTCGCGCGTAACTTCCTCTAAACGTTGTTCCAACGCGGCAATTTTTTCTTGCTGTTCCTTTTGCACCATCATCGCCGCTGCTTGCGTATTCGCTTGCGCTTGTGCGTTATTACTATTATAGTTATTGTTATTGGTTGAAGAAAATAATTCTCGTTGTAACGGCGGTTGAAAAACCTCCCTCGGCACATCCGATCCGTCCCTCGATCGCCCGGAATCGCTAGAACCAAACAGCGTATGTTTTCTCAACGCTTGCTCTCGAGGCGATATGTGAAGCGCGGTGACACCTGTCGCGTTCTCGAGCTGCGCAATCATTCCACCATCACTACTAAACCGTCTATTATTATTGTTATTATTATCGTCATTATTATCATTATTCGTTGTTTGTTCGTTAAGTTTCATTTGAAACTCGCTCGCGTTCTTTTGCGTCGACGCGCTTACAGTTGCAAAACCACCACTTGCCATATTTTTCCTCTTCTTCCCAGTCGATATCTTCGACGCTTTTAATTCGCTTCCTTTCTTTGCAATAGTCGTCGGTATTCGATTCTCCCTATCGTGACTATCGTGACTATCTTTGCTATTTTCGTTCATCTTCTCATAATCTTCCTCTTCTTCGGAATCTCCTAAAATCTCCTTCTCGACGACGTTGTTCGTATCAGTAGTAGTAGTAGTATACAGATCAGACGCCGCTCTCGCGCGTTCGCGATCATCATCATCATCATCATCATCGTTAACATCACTCATTCGTTGATTAAAATACTTCTCCTCAGGCGAACGCGTCCCAAGAAGCTTCTGCGCCGACTGCGAAGCCGAAACCGAAACCGGTTTGAAAAACTGCTTTTTGTTTTGCTGCTGCTGATCTTGGCCAGAGAGGCGCAATTCGAGTTTCTGTATGCGAATCTTCGCCTCGTTCGACATATCGTTCGTACCGAAGATATCCACGCCGGTCACGAGCGCGTTATTATCGATATTGTTATTATTGATCTCCATTCTTTATTACTCCTATTGCTGCTTTGAGATATAGTTTCTTCAAAGCGTTGTCTCGAAACGTTTTCTTCTGCTGTTTTGAAAGGACTTGAAATGGGGCAGTTTTCGAAAATTTGAAACGAATCATCAGCTGATCCATCAGCTAGCTGATCAGGAAATCAGCAGACATGGCAGAGAGAAATTAAACAAAACTTTATTGAAGTGATCAAAAAGCGCGACAGTGAAAACAACTGGCGTAAGGCGATCACACGCTCTCACGCACACGCGCACAAGAAAAGCGTTTGATTCACGCGCATCGCGAGCGCGAGACTCGACTTCAGCGCAGACGAGTTCGGTCGCGCGAAGAACGCGCGATCTGAACGTGCTCAGATTTTTAGACCAGCATCAGCAAAAGTTTTAATGGCACAGCAAAGAAAAGAAAAAAGGGAACATTTTTCCAATCACTCTCACTCTCTTTGAAAGATATAGTACGCACAGTAAAAAAGAAATGTTTTTTGGATTGAAGCTCGAGAAACGAGAGCGATGGGTACCGTACGTCCCACCTCCGGATGATAACTTCTCCTGTCACGTCTCTCAGGTAAAAGAGTGCGGGCGCCGGTGTTCTTAAATCAGATTTCGGTTTTTGTGTACTGTTTGTTCTTTTGAGCCGCCGCACTTTTCGTTGTTTCGTTTCTTCACTTCATAAAAAGTATGCAGTATCTTACCGTCAATGAATCGTTCTTGTTATTGTATCGCTTTGAAAACAAACGCAAACAGATCGCACTCTCGAAACCGTTGAAACAAGGCGCGAGAGCGTACGTGAAAATCCGCACGGAAACCGACGAGGCAATTATCGCCGGCATCGATGCACGACGAGAAGGTGATGCTGATGCAGGTGATGATTTTAACGACATCGATACAAAGGAGGAATTCGTGTTATGTTCGTTCATTGGTGGAGTCGTCGAATCCATGCAAGTCGATTTAGTTTTAAGAGATTATTGCGAGTTTACCGTGGAAAGTACTGAAGAAGGAGTTGAAGCGCATTTGACTGGGTATTATTTACCCGAACACGACGAGGACGACGAAGCCGACGCGATGATGTACGGAGACGGAGAAGGCGAGATGTATGACGATGATGAGGATGATGAGGATGATGAGGATTTCATGGCGTTTGATGAAGACGACGACGATGATTTCGATGATGATGATGATGATGACGACGACGACGATGACGACGACGATGATGACGATGATGACGACGACGAAGAGGCGAGAGTTACGCAACAAGGTGGCGTCGTCA
>Ga0115004_10002482_pt1 | contig 15161 bp, 10 predicted proteins | sample ArcticOcean_MG_C_10_FD_88737 | JGI IMG/M metagenome (GOLD analysis project Ga0115004, IMG submission 88737) | Marine microbial communities from western Arctic Ocean - ArcticOcean_MG_CB11_90 | ecosystem: Environmental > Aquatic > Marine > Oceanic | place: Arctic Ocean: Canada Basin | collected...
ATGCTCTTTTTGGTATAGCGGCCATTCCACCATATGAAATTCTGCATTCTGTTATGGTGTTTTCAACTACTGTTAATTTAAAGCAGCCGCAAACAGCTGAAATATCTTGATCGAAGCGCTTGGACACTTTGTAGCACTTAAGGATATCTACATCCCGAGGAACTAAAATAGATTCGATAAACTCTCCAGGATTTAAATCTTGAACCCCGTAGTCTATAAAAAAGTCTTCAATTGGTAGCATCCTAATAGTTTTGGCATGTCTTAGCTTAAGGATGGCTCCAATAGCTATTAGAGCGGGAGAGCCATCCCCTACTGGAGATCCATTTGCTATATTACCACCGATTGTAGCTGAGTTCCTAATTTGAACGGCTCCGTACCTTAAAAGCATGTCAGTAAAGCTTGGGAATGTAGAACTCAAACTGACAATCAATTCTGAGATTGTACACGCTGCTCCAATTTCTATTGTATTTTTAGTAATATCAATGCGTTTTAACTTTTCGCAGCCCCCTAAAAAAATTATATTTTGGAAGCTCTTTAGTTTCTTTGTTATATCTAGACTTAAATCCGTTGCACCAGCTACTAACGTTGCTTCGGGATTATCTTTATATAATGTTGCAAGATCCTCGATTGACTGAGGCAGGTTATTAGGAAAGGTTATATCTTTTAGTTTTTCTAGGTTTTCATTCATCCAAACTGGAACTGGTTGACCTAAGGTGTCTTTGGCAGATTGGATGATTGGACCATAACCAGTGCATCTGCAGAGGTTTCCAGCTAATTGATTTTCGAAGTCAGACTCACCATTTTTATGAGCTGCGGCCAGTGTGCTTATAAACCCTGGAGTACAGAATCCACATTGAGAGCCGTGGTTTTTTACTATCGACTTTTGAATGGGATGTAACGAACCATCTGGACCGCTTATTCCCTCAACGGTTCTCACGGCTTTTCCATGTATTTGTGGCATTAAAGTAATGCAAGAGTTAGTCGTTTTTGCTTTACCTGTTGTGTCAGTAACTATTACTGAGCAGGCCCCGCAGTCACCTTCGTTGCACCCCTCTTTTGTTCCGGCGAGTTCTTTGACGTCCCGTAAAAAATTTAAAAGAGTGTCCGAAGATTTTACTTCTGCATTTACGACTTCCCCGTTTAGAAGAAACGTAACCATTAAAAATCATCCTGCCGCGATACCCAAAGATTATTTTAAGTTTGTGTTTTGTCGATGCGGCGTAGACAAAACAAACCCATATGCTAACAAAAGGCCAAAAAACAGATTTGGCAAGTGTTTTGTGCACTTTTAGATTACTACTTAGTATAGTAAGTTTGAGTTATGTCAAAGAATCCTAAATTTATCCATTTAAGACTCCATTCAGAATATTCGCTACTTGAAGGCGCTATTCGACTTAAAAAATTACCTGAAATGTGTGTTTCCGCAGGAATGCCAGCTGTAGCAGTCACGGATACTAATAATTTATTTGGCGCCTTAGAGTTCTCGGAATATGCTTCTTTAGCTGGAATTCAACCGATTTTGGGTTGCCAGATGGATTTGTCTTATAAAAAACTGCCAGCAAAAGATTCGATTAAAAATAGTGATTCCATCGTCCTTCTTGTTCAAAATGAAATTGGTTATAAAAATCTTTTAAAACTTAATTCTAGGGCTTATTTTGAAAGTGAAGGGCAAGCTCAAATAAAAGTTGAGGATTTAAGACTATATTCAGAGGGTTTAATTTGTCTCACTGGTGGAGCAGAAGGTCCAGTGGGGAGGTTGTTAAATTCTGATAAAATTTCAGATGCTAAGCAATTATTATTAGACTTTTTAGATATTTTTCAAAGTAATCTGTACATTGAAATTCAAAGACATCCAGGAGAAAATGGCCTTCCAAATATAGAGGCGAAGACAGAAAGCTTATTTATTGATCTGGCATACGAACTTAAAATTCCTCTTGTAGCAACAAATGATGTTCATTTTCCTGATACTGAAATGTTTGAAGCTCATGATGCTTTAATGTGCATTTCATCTGGTTCCTATGTTGATCAAAAGGAAACTAGACGCCAATTGAGCACTCAACACTACTTTAAAACCCAGCAGGAAATGCTGACATTATTTGCAGATTTGCCTGAGGCGACTAGTAACACGGTTGAGATCGCCCGCAGGTGTGCCTTCAAAGCCCAAACTAGAGATCCGATACTTCCAAAATTTGCTGAGAACGAAAACGAAGAATTACGTAACGAAGCAAAAATGGGTCTCAAGTCAAGATTAAAAATTATTCAACTGGTAGCTCCAATATCAGAATATGAAAGTCGGTTAGACTTTGAACTTAAAGTAATAGAAGAAATGGGGTTTCCAGGTTATTTCCTAATCGTTGCAGATTTTATTAAGTGGGCAAAATCCAAGGGAATTCCGGTTGGCCCAGGGCGTGGGTCTGGAGCGGGATCTTTGGTGGCGTATGCCTTAACTATAACTGACTTAGATCCTTTGAGATACTCACTTTTATTTGAACGATTTTTGAATCCGGAACGTGTTTCTATGCCTGATTTTGATATCGATTTTTGTATGGATAGGAGGGAAGAGGTAATTAACTATGTTCAGCAGAAATATGGTCAAGATAAAGTTGGACAGATAATTACTTTCGGGGCACTACTGTCGAAAGCAGCAATTCGAGATATTGGCCGCGTTTTGCAAATGCCTTATGGACAGGTTGATACTTTAGCTAAGTTAATACCCGTCGATGGGGTAAGGCCTGTCAGTATAGCAAAAGCTTTGACAGATGAACCTCGCTTAAAAGAGGCAGCAAAGCAGGAAGAGATAGTTTCTAGGCTTTTAGATTATTCAGAAAAAGTTGAGGGATTACTAAGAAACGCGTCCACCCATGCAGCTGGAGTTGTAATTGGTGATAGACCATTAGATGAGCTTGTTCCATTATATCAAGACCCAAGATCGACTATGGTGGCAACGCAGTTTAGTATGAAATGGGTTGAGCTTTCTGGTCTCGTAAAATTTGATTTTTTGGGTTTAAAGACCCTTACAGTTATTCAAAATGCATTAAATTTATTAAAAACCCGCAATGTTATTATTGATATTGGTAACGTCCCGCTTGATGACCAAAAAACCTTTGAACTGTATGCTTCGGCCAAAACGGTAGCAGTATTCCAAGTGGAAAGCTCAGGTATGATGGATGCCCTTCGCAGGATGAAGCCTACCTGTATAGAGGACATTGTTGCATTAGTAGCGCTATACAGACCTGGGCCGATGGAAAATATTCCAGCTTATTGTGAGGTAAAAAATGGTTTAAAAGAACTGGTTTCAATTCATCCTCTCATCGACCATATCCTCGCTGAGACCCAAGGCATTATTGTTTACCAAGAACAAGTTATGGAAATTGCCCAGGTTATGGCTGGATATAGTCTGGGAGGGGCTGATCTACTTAGGCGCGCTATGGGTAAAAAAATTAAAGAGGCTATGGACGCTGAGAGACCAAAATTTATGAAGGGTGCTGGGTCTAAAGGAGTTGATGAAAAAAAAGCATCAGAAGTTTTTGATTTACTCGAGAAGTTTGCCAACTATGGGTTTAATAAGTCCCATGCAGCCGCTTATGCCATAGTTAGTTATCAGACTGCATGGCTTAAGGCCAATTACCCTTTAGAGTTTATGGCTGGAGTAATGAACTGTGATATGCACCTAACAGATAAACTTTCTATTTATAAAGATGAAATTATTAATGGGTTAAGCTTAAAAATAGTACCTCCTTGTGTTAATCGTTCAGAAGTAGATTTTTCTGTTAAGAATAATGAACTTATATATGCTCTCACTGCTTTAAAGAATGTAGGGCCAGAGGCGATGCAATTAATAGTTGAAGCACGTGAAAAAAGTGTTTCAAAAAAATTCAACGATATTTTTGAATTCGCTAGGCAGGTCGATATGAAGAAAATAGGAAAGCGTCCACTAGAAATGTTGGTCAGAGCAGGAGCATTTGACCAACTTAACTCAAACAGATCAGTTTTGTTGAAAAGCTTAGATAGTTTGGTGGCCTACTCTTCGGCAATCCATGATCAAAGAAGTTCAAATCAAAGTTCGCTTTTTGGGGTGGCTGGAGAAGACTTATTAGAACCTAAATTAAAAGAATTGGATTTCTGGTTGGCGAGTGAGCAACTGGTTGAGGAACATCGCGCGATTGGGTTTTATCTTTCGGGTCACCCGTTAGACGACTATAAGAGTTCTTTAAAGCGAAATGGAATAACTACACTCTCTGAGTTGCGAACTTTAGTTAAAAATGGGCCAGTAATTGCCAAGGTTGCAGGGACTATTTCAGGACGTCAAGATAGAAAGTCAGCACGAGGGAACCGCTTTTCTTTTGTCCAAGTTTCTGATCCAACTGGTTTATATGAGGTAACTGTATTTTCTGACGTTTTAGATTCCTCTGAGGAACACCTTGTTGCTGGAGAAAATGTAGTTATGAGTGTTGAGGCTACTTCAGAGGCTGAGCAATTAAAGCTGCTTTGTCGGACGGCTCAACCTATCGATACCGCTATAGTGGACAAAAGTAAAAAGGGTTTAAAAGTTTTTGTTAACTCAGATGGCACGATTTCCTCCGTTGCTTCCTTATTAAAACGTGTTGAGCAAGAGAAAAATGTTCTTGGTCGTGGAGAGGTCTCTCTCTGTTTGATAGACCCAGAGCTTCCAGGGGAGGTCGAACTTTTAGTTGGGGACTCATATCCAATTAACCCACAAGTATATAATGCTTTAAAGGCACTTAAAGGTGTTTTGTCAGTAGAGGAATATTGAGTTTACTTAACTTTGTGTCTCAAAGATAGTTAATAATGAGGTGGTTTGTCATCTTGAAAATATGCAGCACCACCACTTTCTAACTCTTTTTCTGCTAACATGTTCATCAATTTTTCGATCCTAGAAGTCGATAAAGTAATTGTTGTTTCATGCTTGGCGACGATATCAGATAACTCGTCCAAGCTCTTCATAATGTGTGATAACTTTTCTTCTATGATAATAGAGTCCATGAATTTAACCTTTTTTATACTTTTTAAATCAGCCTTTGCCTTGCCCCTCATTAGCACGTCAGTTAAAGCAGAGCTAAATAATTATTAATCGGTTTGTTTGAATGGCTAAGTTAAAAAAACAACCGCGTCCAAAAGCGGAAACTCCTAAAGGTTTTAGGGACTACTTTGGATATGAGCTTATCCAACGGCAGAGATTGTTAAATGATATATCTGAAGTTTACCAACTCTATGGTTTCAGCGCTTTGGAAAGCTCAGCTGTGGAGACAGTGGAAGCTCTAGGAAAGTTTTTGCCTGATATTGATCGTCCGAATGAGGGTGTGTTCGCTTGGGAGGAAGATGATACCTGGCTTGCACTCAGGTATGATTTAACAGCACCTTTAGCGCGGGTTTATGCTCAGTTTAGGAATGATTTACCTAACCCATACAGGCGTTACTCTATGGGGCCGGTATGGCGAAACGAAAAGCCGGGGCTGGGTCGATACCGACAGTTTTATCAGTGCGATGCTGATACGGTTGGTTCTTCTAATTTAGCTGCTGATGTAGAAATATGTACTTTGCTGTGTGATGCGCTTGAGGCGGCGGGCATAAATAGGGGTGACTATATTGTTAAGGTTAATAATAGAAAGATTTTAAACGGGGTCATGGAGGTCGCAGGCCTTCTAAAGCCCAACGATGTCGATTACAAAATACATGAAAGGGGTATAGTATTAAGGGCGATAGATAAGTTAGATCGACTAGGTGTTAGAAACATTTCTGAATTGCTGGGAAATGGCAGGAAGGATGATAGTGGTGATTTCACCAAAGGAGCTAATTTAAGTGAGGAACAAATTAAGATAATACTCAGTTTCGTCCAATCTAAAGGATCAACTGGTGCTAAAACTATTGGAAACCTAACAGATTTGGTTAAGGGGTCAGCGGTTGGTTTAGTAGGAGTAAATGAACTTGAAACAATTTTAGAGCTAAATGAATCACAAGGTTATATGAGTGATCGAGTTTATTTGGACCCAAGCGTGGTGCGAGGTTTGGGCTATTATACAGGCCCTGTTTATGAAGCAGAATTAACATTTCAGGTCTTAGATGAAAATGGTTCCAAGCGTTCATTCGGATCAGTTGCAGGTGGTGGTAGATATGATGATTTAATAAAACGGTTCACTGGTCAGGAAGTTCCTGCGACTGGAATTTCTATTGGAGTTGATCGAATAATGGCAGCTTTAGCCGCTAATGATGATCAGCCAACAAGTCCAATTGGCCCAGTTGTAGTTACAGTTATGGATAAAAGTATGTTAGCATCTTATCAGAATATTGCATCTGAGTTAAGGTCTGCTGGTATTCCAGCAGAGGTTTATATGGGTAATCCCAAAAATTTTGGCAACCAATTAAAGTATGCTGATAAAAGGAACTCTCCAATAGCAATTATCGAGGGCTCAGAGGAAGTAGGTAAAGGGGTAATTCAGCTAAAAGACCTTCTTTTAGGTTCAGAAATTGCTAAGGGTGCCACCCTTGAGCAGTGGAAATCACAACCAGCACAAACTGAGGTTTTAAGAGATAACCTTGTTGCGGAAGTTTGTAAGATACTGAATAGAGATCGCTAGTGCCAAACTTAAAAAGTTTCCTAACGAACGCCAATATCGGCCAACTTGGTCAAAAGCTCTATAGGCAAATGGTCGTCGTCAGTTCCTTTAATTAGTAAATCAATTGGGCTGTCTTCTTTTGCAAGGTAACGCCAACCTTGAAAAGGTCTCTTTCGAATACTTTCGGTTTCAAAAATAATAGGATCGAAAACTAGTGCGCAGCATCGTACACCATCATGGCGACGATATTCTTCCATAGCAGTTATTTTCTGACGAGCCATAATGTAGCCTTTAATAACCCAATAAATAGAGCCACCAGCCAGTAATTCTACCTGTCTTTTTGGCCACATTCTTGTTATGTGTCTGGGTAAGCCGTCAGGCCATTTATGCTTGTTTGAAGCTTGCCATTCTTTCACATCTTTAACTGATGAGGATCCAACATTGATTTTCACTAAGTTAATATACTTCATTAATTTCCTTTAGTATGGCTTTAACCACATCCTTATTCTTGCCGTGAGCTATTATTCTGTTTATGGTGGTATGTTCTAGAACGCTAACAAGGAAGTTATCAACAAATGTCTGACTTTGTAACACCTTTTTCAGAACAAATTTGGGATATGAAGTATCGATACAAAGATGCTAACCAAATACCCATAGATAAAGTAGTAACAGACTCTTGGTCTAGAGTTGCCAAATCTCTTGCCTCTGCTGAAGAAAACTCACAAAAATGGGAGAAAATATTTTATTCTGCATTAGAGGACTTTAAGTTTTTACCTGCAGGCAGAATTCTGGCAGGAGCTGGTACTGGGCGTTCAGTAACGTTGTTTAACTGTTTTGTAATGGGCACAGTTCCAGATTCAATACCTGGGATATTTGATATGTTAAAGGAGGCGGCAATAACAATGCAACAGGGTGGAGGGATCGGTTATGATTTTTCTACGATTCGGCCTTCTGGTTCAGATGTAAAGGGTGTCGCGGCAGATGCTTCTGGACCTCTTTCTTTTATGAATGTCTGGGACTCTATGTGTCAAACAATAATGTCAGCTGGTTCGCGGCGAGGTGCGATGATGGCAACAATGAGGTGTGATCATCCAGATATACTTTCGTTTGTGGATGCAAAATCAGATTCTCAAAAACTGAGAATGTTTAATTTATCTGTATTAGTGACAGATAAATTTATGGATGCTGTTAAAAATAAAAAAGACTGGTCTTTGATATTTGATAAAAAAATATACAAGACAGTAAGCGCTAAATACTTATGGGACAAAATCATGCAAAGTACGTATGACTTTGCTGAACCTGGGGTGATATTTATTGATCGTATAAATGCAATGAATAATTTAAATTATTGCGAAACAATATCAGCCACTAACCCATGTGGGGAACAACCACTGCCTCCATATGGTGCTTGCTTGCTGGGTTCAATAAATCTACCTAAAATGATTGATGCACCTTTTAGTGAAAACTCAAAGTTGGATGTTACCCTATTAAAGGAAACTGTTTCCGTGGCAGTGCGGATGATGGACAATGTTATTGATGTTTCTAAATTCCCTTTGGCTGCTCAAGAAAAGGAAGCTCACGCTAAACGCAGGATCGGCTTGGGCGTTACTGGTCTAGCGGATGCTCTACTAATGACCGGTGTTCGCTATGGTTCTGATGAAGCTGTAGCAAAAACTGATGAGTGGCTCCATTTAATATCGAGGGAAGCTTATTTGGCATCCACAGAATTAGCGCAAGAGAAAGGATCATTCCCCTTACTAGATGTAAATCAGTTTCTCCAAAGTGGTAACATGGTTCAAATGGATGATGATGTAAAAGAAGTCATCAGATCTCAAGGAATTAGAAACGCTTTACTAACATCAATTGCACCTACTGGGACAATTAGTTTGTATGCTGGAAATGTTTCAAGTGGTATTGAACCTGTGTTCGCTTATAGTTATAGCCGCAAAGTTCTTCAGAAAGATGGAACCAAACGAGAAGAAGAGGTTACAGATTACGCAGTTAATTTGTGGAAAGAGAAATTTGGTAACAAAGAATTCCCTGACTACTTTGTAAATGCGCAAACCCTAAGCCCCAAGGATCATGTTAGGATGCAGGCTGCTGCTCAAAAATGGATAGACTCATCTATTTCGAAAACAATTAATTGTCCTGAAGACATATCTTTTGAGGAGTTTAAAGAGGTCTATATGGCTGCTTGGGATCAGGGATGTAAGGGTTGCACAACATATCGTCCGAATGCTGTAACAGGTTCGGTCCTTAGTGTAGAAACTTCAGAGAAAAAAGATTTAAAAACATCTGAGATGACTGGAAGTGGTGGTGCGGTAGTTTATATGTCAGAACCGTTAGCTCGGCCTAAAGACTTAGAGGGTAGAACTTACAAAGTTAAATGGCCTGATAGTGAGCATGCGCTTTATATAACGATTAATGATATTTTACTTCATGGCCAAAGAAGACCGTTTGAGATTTTTGTAAATTCTAAAAATATGGAACATTTCGCTTGGACCGTTGGATTGACTCGCATGATTTCAGCGGTGTTTCGGCGGGGAGGGGACGTCTCTTTTGTGGTTGATGAACTAAAGGCTGTTTTTGATCCTAGAGGGGGAGCTTGGATGGGTGGTAAATACATACCGTCAATACTTGCAGCGATTGGTAATACTATAGAGGGTCACATGATTGAGACAGGTTTTTTGTCAAGAACACTGTTAGGCCCTGAAAACCAAGAAAGCAAGAAATCAACATCAGCTCAACAAGCCAACTCAACTTCTATAAGATTAACAACATTTTGCCCCAGTTGTGGTGAAAACGACCTTCATATGATAGAAGGATGCATGACCTGTAGTTCATGTGGCCATTCTAAATGTGCATAGAATAGAGCTAAAACTATGCATTTTGGAATAATAATGGACGGTAATGGTAGGTGGGCTGCAGGAAAAGGTATGCCTCGAGCTTATGGTCACAAAGTTGGTGTTTTGAGGGTTGAGGAATGTATTCGTGCTGCACCGGGCTGTGGAATAAAAGCTTTAACATTTTATGCTTTTTCTACAGAGAATTGGAAACGACCTCAGCCTGAAATTGAACTGTTATTTCAGTTATTAAGACATCAAGTGAAGAAAAAATCATTAGAGTTAAAAGAGGCCAATGTCAGAGTTAGATTTATTGGTTCCCGAGATAGGTTGTCCCCTCAAATGGTAAAATCCATAAACCACATAGAAAATTTGACGGTCAATTGTGATGGGCTTTGTCTAAATATTGCTATGGATTATGGTGGAAGAGACGAAATAGTTAGGATTGTGAAAACAATAAGTAATGATATATCCGCTGGGAAATTAAAAGCTGATGAAGTAAGCGAGACTTATTTAGACTGCATTAGTGACCTTTCTCACTGTGGACCTCCTGATTTAATAATTCGGACAGGTGGAGAAAAAAGGTTATCAAACTTTTTACTTTGGCACTCAGCATATTCCGAACTGTCATTTGTAGACATCATGTGGCCAGAATTTACACCCGAGAGATTGATTGAGCAGGTTGATTTGTTACAAAAAAAACGAGAAAATATGGTAGCTTGGATACAATTAACGTAAGTTAAACTATAGTTTTAGTTGGCCTCTATTATTTCAAATCAGCAAACTCGTTTAAGATTCTGGCCCAACTTCTAATGCCCTTATGAAAACTTTCTAGGTCATATTTTTCATTCGGTGAATGAATTTGATCATCATGCCTACCAAAGCCAATTAACAGGGAGTCCATATCAAGTATTTCTTTGAAGTATCCCGCTATAGGTATCGACCCACCACTCCCAATAAACTTAGCTGGTTTAGGCCACTCTTGGGAAAGAGCATCTCGAGCCTTTTCAAAAGCTGGATGACTTAAAGACATCTCAGTTGCTTTAGACCCTTTTTCACCTAGATAATTAACCGAGCAGTCCAAGGGTAAAGATTTTTGTACATACTCTTTGAAGCTAGATAACACCTTTTGTGGATCTTGTTTTCCGACTAGCCTGAAACTTACTTTTGCAGAAGCTTTTGACGCTATCACTGTTTTAAAGCCTTCTCCCTGATATCCACCTGAAATACCATTTACATCACAAGTTGGGCGAGACCAAAGCATCTCTAATGCTGTTCTACCTTTTTCCCCAGCCGGCCCTGATAGCCCAACGTCATTTAAAAATTTTGCTTCGTTGAAGCACAAACTTTCCCATTGTTTCCTCAACGCATCAGAAATTTCAGATACCCCATCATAGAATCCTGTGAGTGTTACCTGCCCGTTATCATCATGTAATCCGGCTAATATTTTATTTAAAACTCGGATTGGGTTCGCAGATAGCCCACCATATTTTCCAGAATGTAGATCTTTATTTGGCCCTATAATTTCTATCTCTATGCCAATCGTACCCCTAAGAGAAGTTACTATTCCTGGGGTGTTATTATCATATAACCCGGTATCACAAATAAGAGCGATACTTGACTTCAGCTCAGTCGCATTAGCCTTCAAAAAGGGTATTAGTGAGGGAGAACCACTTTCTTCTTCTCCTTCAAAGAGAATAGACACTTTTGCAGGTAATTCTTTATGAACAGATTTCCAGGCCCGGCAGGCTTCCACAAAAGTCATCAACTGACCTTTGTCATCGGAAGAACCACGACCTCGAATCACTTGACCATTATTCGTGTTTTCAACCTTTGGTAAAAAGGGGGGAGAGTCCCAAAGTTCTATTGGGTCAATAGGTTGGACATCATAATGCCCATAAAAAAGAAGATGTATACCCCCGCCTTTATGGTGAGCAACTACCATTGGATGTCCAGGTGTCTTCCTTTTGTCTGCTTGAAAACCAATGGATTCGAGGTCTGAAACTAACCAATCGGCGGCCTGACTGCACTGACCTTTAAAAGCAGGGTCAGTTGAAATTGATTCAATTCTTAATAACTCTAAAAGACGTGTAAGTGAGTTAGGAAGGTCGTTATCGATATGGTCTAAAACTGCCTGAATTGTCATAAATTTTTACTTCCTTTTTTCTCCCTAAGATTACCAAGTTAATATTATCTATCAAGGAAAATTAAATTAAATTTTTTAAAAATGGTGATTTTTTATTTTTGTGTACACTTCAAATAGAGCCTAAAAAAAATGTGCTTGCTCCTACTCCTTTTGAGTCACCTTTTTAAAGCTTCATGTAAATATAAACAGTTGGCAGAGTGATTAAGGCTGTTAGAGCATAATTGGATAAATGACGATCCTTTTTTGCTTTAGTAGAGCAAAGACTGTCTATTTTTAAATGTTTCTAATTTTTTATTTGTAAAATATTGTTGCTTCCAAATAAAATTTATGAGCTCTATTAAGTATGTTGAGTAGTTCGAGGTTGATAAATGTACGTTTCAGTGATGAGGCTAAGGCAAAGGGTTTTATTGGATGGGTGCTTTTTTAGGTTTTTACAACATCAACGTCTTTGAGTATTCAGAAAGCTGAAGGAATATTGCGTTGTGATTTTAATTCTCGTAATGGATATCAGCATACATTAACCGTTTGGGAAACCAAAGAACATATGATGGCTTTAAGAGCATCGCCAGCCCATGTAAGAGCTATGAAACGTATTTCACAGATTGGAATAGGAAAAGTATTTGGATATGAAGCGGATTTCAATCCAAGTTGGGAGAATGCGTTGTCTGAATTAGATAGAAATGGAAGTGAGTTTTGAGAGACCTTGGAGGCGAGTACCGGAGAATTCTCGTAAAATTATAAGTCATTGTTTTTATTATATATTCTATTTTAACTGTTGTACACTTTTAGTGTAATTTGTTGTACATAAAAGGCTATAATACAGCTTAATTCACCAGGGTTTAAGAATTAATTCAATGAATGATACTCAAACTGACTTTGAATAATTTTTAATTGATTCCTTGAAGTTTTCACTATCTCATTTATTAGTTTATTATCTTTATCTGCAGTCATTTTTAAACAATTATTGAGAATAATCATATTGTGTTTGAGTAGTCCTTCGAAGATGGTTTGCGATACTTCTTTTTTTATATTATATTTTTCACATAATTTTTTAAATTTATCTAAGGGTGCACTTGGGTCCACCGTATTTGCTATTTCAACATCATAAAAATCTACTGTCTTATCCCTTGTGAACTTTGTACTGAAGAATGCTTTAGGTTTTGATTTCTTAATAGTTGTTCGATTAATAGATATCTTTCCAATTTTGGGAACATTTATTGAAGTGTTACAAGATAGGGCAATTCTGGAGTCGATGGCAAAATTATATATTCCAAAAAAATCAAAACCATCGATCATATTATGATACCGTGCAAACGCCTCCGATTTTGAAAAACCAGTACACTTTACACCATTTATTATTAGGAATGGATAACCATCATTTGAATGGTTCAACAACTCCATTATTGGCATGATTTTGGATATACCATTTGATAAAATTTTTCGACTTAAAAAATACTTTTGGAGACAAAATTTCGGATTTAATTCTGTAACAAAATCATGGGATAAGCCAAATAGTAATAAAATTTGTATTAATTCATTGGGAAGTTTTCGTAAAGTCGACTGTATTTTTAATGTTTGATCGAAGCCACCTCGACCCCAACCGAAATATTTCTGATAATTCTCGAAAAACCTTTTTTTGCGATCTGGCCAAATAAATTCTTCCTTTACCATAATTTGTTGATGACTGTCTAAGCATAGCATATCAATACTAATCATTAAATTTTCAGGAACAAATATTTTAAATTTTTTAGATGAATTAATTACAAATAAACCTAATTCAGATTGAGTATTTTTTTCTAATCTTAAGTTTTCAAAAGTACCTCCAAAATAACGAAATTCATCAATTATCTCCTCAAAGTTCATTAATTTACCTTTAATTTAAAATATTTAATTTTTTGTTCTTTAAAAGAACTCTATTTTATCTATATCGTAAATATGGTCAAAAAAGAAATTATAATATCAAAATTTGAAGATCTCGAATTTGTTTCTTTTGAAAGTCCAGAAAGTTCAAAATATAATAATAAATGGGCTTTTTCTTTTTCACAACTTACTTCTAACTTCCTACTGTTAGTGGCTTTTATTTGTTTTGTTGGAATTTCTTTTCCTGCGTATGCTATGCAGATATTCGTTAAAACTCTAACGGGAAAAACAATAACGCTTGAAGTAGAGCCATCCGATACGATAGAAAACGTAAAGGCGAAAATTCAAGATAAAGAGGGTATACCCCCTGACCAACAAAGGTTAGTTTTTGCGGGTTTGCAATTAGAAGATGGGAGGACATTATCGGATTATAATATTCAGAAGGAAGCCACTTTACACCTTGTACTTAGATCAAGCCCTTCTACGGAATTTTCTCAAGTGAAAACTGATCTTGAAAGCAAAATCGCTTCGAATGCTCGTACCCAGCTCGATGCCTTTGAGACAAATACGTTTTCTATTGTGAGTTCAGCACGAGCTCGCTTTTTGAATATATCAAATAGGACAGACAATTTAGATACAGTTCTAACAGGGGATGTCTCAACGGGTAATTCAGATTTAAAGAGCTTAAGCAAAGATACTACAACTACCGATGATAGTGAGGTTATCTCAATTATCGAAGTACAGTATCAATATACGGAAACAATAGAAGGATTAAAGTTCCAGAGTGCTTCAGGCCAAGTGCCATGGGAGCATAAGGTTTCTGAGACTATGATATCCGGAATCTTTATTGGGGCTACATTAGGGGATGCTAATCAAGTCGGTACTAATAATATAGACATCGATTTCATTGGTACTGAGATAGGTGCTTACATTGTCGGTAATACTAAAGGCGGACTGGTATTTAGTAGTTATGTTGCGGGATCAGTTATTGAGAACGACTTTGGTATTACAAATAGCTCAATGACTGCCAGTTCAAAATATTACAGCTCTATGTTGACTACAGGTACGTCTATCACCGGAAGTATGCACGTAAACCAGATTGAGATACGTCCAAGTTTATCTACTAATCTAAGCTATATGTTTAAAGAAACTGCTGACTTTGATGTAAGCGTGGACTCCACCACATCTGTTGAACAAGCGGGCTATGGTGACATTAGCAAAGTACAAATAACTTTTGAGCCTGAGGTTAGACTCCCCCTTGGGTTAGACAATCATTGGTATGAGGGCTCAATTCTAACAGCTACACCTAGCTTGAAGTGTCGTTACCTTAAACAATCTACAGTAACTGAGGAATGTGGGCAGGGCTTATCTCTTGGTTTTAAGTCGAGTAGTAGGGATCGTTCAAAGAACTTCAAAGCACAAGCTGGTATAAATCGTATTGGTCATGAAACAACCAGTAGACTTAATTTAACGTTTGAATATATATTCTAGCTAATGTGAAGGTTTTCTGAGTTAAATTTGTTCTATTTAGGTGGGTTTTGCTGATGTATTATCCTGTATATGTTAATACAGACCACTTTAATCAAACCCTGTGTGGATTTCATTATAAATGGCAGTTTTGAGAGACCTTGGAGGCGAGTACCGGAATCGAACCGGTCTACACGGATTTGCAATCCGGTGCGTAACCTCTCCGCCAACTCGCCTCACGATCGAAACCGCTATACTAACAAGAAACCA
>Ga0115004_10002486_pt1 | contig 15152 bp, 11 predicted proteins | sample ArcticOcean_MG_C_10_FD_88737 | JGI IMG/M metagenome (GOLD analysis project Ga0115004, IMG submission 88737) | Marine microbial communities from western Arctic Ocean - ArcticOcean_MG_CB11_90 | ecosystem: Environmental > Aquatic > Marine > Oceanic | place: Arctic Ocean: Canada Basin | collected...
AATTTAATTTATTTAAAAAAAAACTAGATGAAGTAGATTATATCGTAATAAGTCCTGGAATCAATATCCAAAAAACAAAATTTAAATCAATATTACTAAAAAATAAAAAAAAATTAATTACAGATCTAGATTTATTTTATATGCAAAAAATGCCCGTAAAGTCTATAGTAGTAACTGGTACCAATGGAAAATCAACAACATGTAAATTGATCCAGCATGTTCTTAAAGCAAATAAATTTGACGCGCAACTTGGCGGCAATATTGGCAAACCAGTACTAGACTTAATAATTAAAAAAAAGTCGATAGTAATTATAGAAGCATCATCTTTTCAGTTATCGTATTCTAAGTTTTTAAAACCAACTGTCGCAGCTATACTAAATATTAGTAGAGATCATTTAGATTGGCACAATACAATAGCAAATTACAGAAATTCTAAATTTAAGATATTTTCCAAGCAAGACGAGAACGATATTGCTCTATTAAATAGTAAAAAACTTGTTACGTTTTTTAAAAAAAAAAACTACCTAAGTAAGTTAAAAATAATAAAAAAAAATTCTTTCGACGATAAAATCAAGAAAAAAATTACAAATGATTACTTAACTTCTAAACCTAATTTAGAAAATCTAATATTAACGCATCAAATTTCTAAACTATTTAATATTAAAGAAAAAATTTTTCTTGAGGCAATAAATAATTTTAAAGGATTACCGCATAGGAACGAAAAGTTTCTTACGAAAAAAAAAATATCTTTTATAAACGATTCTAAAGCAACAAGCTTCGACTCTACAAAACATGCACTAAAAAATAATAAAAATATTTTTTGGATTTTTGGAGGCCTCCCTAAACTCAGAGATGATTTTAACTTTTTAGGATTAAAGTCAAACATAATTAAATCTTTTATTATTGGAAAGAAAACAACTTATTTTAAAAAAAAAGTAGCTAAAAAAATAAAATTCAAAATATCTTTTAATTTGAAAAATGCAATAAGAGATGTTTTTAAAGAGTTACTCTTAATAAGAGAAAAAAGTGTTACTGTATTATTTAGTCCGGCAAGCGCATCTTACGATCAGTTTAATAATTTTGCTGAAAGAGGAGATCAATTTAAAAAAATAACCAAAGATTATGCTAAAAAATTTCTTTAAGGATAAAACCAGAAATTACTGGAGAAACATAGATAAAACAATTTTTCTATGTTTTCTATTATTATTTATTTTAGGTATTTTCTTCTCATTTGCTTCTACCTCAACTTTAGCTGGAGAAAGGTTAAATAAAGATTATTATTTTTTTTTCTCCAAACATCTAATTTTTGCTATATCTGCAATTTTTTTAATGATTTTAATTTCCTCTATCCAGATAGATTTTTTAAAAAAAATTGTAATACCCATTTTTATTATTGCACTAATTTTTTTAGCTCTAGTTTTGTTTTTTGGAGTAGAAGTGAAAGGATCAAAACGTTGGCTAAATTTAATAATTTTTCGCTTTCAACCTGTAGAATTTTTAAAGCCATTCTTCGTAGTTATCATTGCAAAAATTTTATCTAAAAATGACCTGATTAGTTCTAATTCAACATATTTCTTAAGTTTTTTAATACTAGCTATACCTTGCATTATTTTATTGAATCAACCAGATGTTGGCCAAACTATATTATTAATTTTATCTTGGTCAGCTGTCGTTTTTGTTTCAGGAATTAAATTAATATACATTTTTGGTCTATTTAGCATAAGTATCATTTCAATAGTGGGAATGCTCCTTATTTTTCCTGATAAGTTTGCTTATATTTTTAAACGTATAGAAACTTTTTTTGATCCAACAAAAGGTGATCGCATTCAATCAAGTAATGCACTAAATGCTATTAGAGAAGGAGGTCTAACAGGTCAGGGCATGGGAGAAGGAACGTTAAAAGATCGTGTACCCGAAGCACATACTGATTATATTATTTCTGTTGTTGCCGAAGAATTTGGATCTATTATCTCAATATTTGTAATTTGTATTTTTCTATACATTTCATTCAGAGTCATCAAGTTTGCACTGTTGGAAAATGAAAAATTCATCAAAATCTCACTCTCAGGTCTTGCTGCTCTTTTAATTTTTCAAACATTTATACACATTGGAGTAAACACTAGTTTGATACCAACAACAGGTATGACACTACCATTTTTAAGTTATGGCGGTTCTTCAATGATTGGAAGTGCGATACTTGCAGGGATTATATTAAATTTTACAAGAAGAAGATTTTAAATGAAGTTTACTAATAAGAAAAAAATTATAATTGCTACAGGGGGTACTGGTGGTCACATTTTTCCAGCATATAGTTTGGCAAAAAATTTTATCAAAAATAACTACGCAGTTGAAATTATAACAGACGAGAGGGGTCTCAAGTATTTAGACAAACACAACGGCATAAAATTAAATTTAAATAACTCCGCAACTATATTCAAAAAAAATATTGTAAATTTATTTCTTTCAGTATTTGTAATTTTTTTTTCTTATATAAAATCTCTAGTAATTTTATACAAAGCAAATCCATCAGTAGTGTTTGGCATGGGTGGGCATGCATCTTTTCCAGTCTGTATAGCAGCTAAAACATTGAATATTCCATTTATTATTTATGAAAATAATATTCAAATAGGTAGAAGTAATAAGTATTTACTTCCATTTGCTTTTAAAATATTTGTTTCTTATCGAGACCTATTTGGAATTGAAAACAAACATGATCACAAAGTAGTTGTTACTGGAAATATAATAAGAGAAGAGATTTTAAATTTTAAAAAAAAAAATAATTTTTCAAAGGAGACATTAAATATTTTAATTTTGGGGGGCAGTCAGGCAGCAAAATCTTTTGGAGAACTACTGCCTAAAGTGTTTGAAGAGTGTAAAAATGAAAATATTAATATAAAAGTATTTCAACAATGCATTGAATCACAGAAAGAAAAAATTAGTAAAATATACCAAAATTTAAATTTTGATTTTAATTTGTTTAATTTTACCAACAACATTACAGAATATTTTTCAAAAACAGAGTTAGCTATTACTAGATCTGGTGCTTCCGTAACAGCGGAACTAATTAATTGCAACATTCCCTTTATTTCTATTCCATATCCGCATGCTGCCGATTCTCATCAAGACAAAAATGCAACTTATTTTGAAAAAAAAGGTTATAGTTTTTCTATTAAAGAAGCAGAAGTTAATAAAAAATTGTTTCCTTTGATAAAATTATTTTATAAAGATAAAAAATTGTTAAATAAAATGATTGAAAAGCAAAAAGAACATTCTGATAAAGAAGTCTTTTTAAAAATTAACAAAGTAATTGAGAATCTTATAAATGAATAAAATTCAAATAGGGAAACAAGAGATAATACATTTTATAGGTATAGGTGGCATAGGAATGAGTGGCCTAGCGCAAATAATGAAAACTATGGGGTTTAATGTTCAGGGAAGTGACTTGAATGAAAATAAAAATACAGATAATTGCAAAAAATTAGGTATTAAAATTTTAAAAGGACACTCTAAAAAAAATATTTTTAACGTGACAATTGTAGTTAAGTCTTCAGCGATTAAAAAAAATAATGTTGAGTTATCTTACTCTAAAATAAAAAATTTACCTTCTTATGATAGAATAGAAATGCTAGCAAATATAATTGACTTAAAAAAAAAAATTATTGTTACAGGGTCCCATGGAAAAACAACCACAACTTCTCTGGTAGCTAAAATTATTTCAACAGCAAGATTGGATCCAACAATTATTAATGGTGGGGTTATAAATTCATTAAAAAATAATGCTAAACTAGGCAAGGGTGAGTGGGCAATTGTAGAAGCTGACGAGTCTGATGGTAGTTTTTTAAAAGTACCAATTAATTATTCTATTGTAACAAATGTAGATAAAGAACATTTAGATTTTTATAAAAACACCAGTAATTTAACAAAAGCGTTTACAGCTTTTATTGAAAAAACTCCACCTATTGGAAAAGCTTTTCTCTGTTCAGATGATCCCTATATAAAAAAGATATTAGGAAAACTAAGAACAAAAAATTATTTTACTTATGGTTTTGGTAAGCATGCTAATTATCAAATTTGTAAACCTAGATATGCAATTGATTATTCAAAATTTGATTTAAAAATTCAAAATGTTGGCCAAAAAAAAATATATATAAATGATATTTTGTTAAAACTAATTGGCAAATATAATGTTCTTAATGCTACTGCAGCAATAGCTTTGTGTTTACACTTAGGTTTAAAAATAAAAATTATAAAACAAGCATTAAAAAGTTTTTCGGGGGTACAAAGAAGATTAACAAAAGTGTTTAAAAAAAATGATGTAGAGTTTTACGATGATTATGCGCACCACCCAACAGAAATTAAATCTGTGTTAGAGGCAATTAGAAAAGTAGCACCAAATAGAAAAATCATTACAATATTTCAGCCACATAGATATTCAAGAATAAAAACTTTGATCTCAGAATTTATAACTTGTTTTAAGAATAGCGATCAAGTAATTTTATGTCCAGTTTATTCTGCGGGAGAAACTATAGATAAGAAATATAATCAAGTTAAATTTGCTAAATTAATTTCAAAGTTTTCTAAGGTTCAAGTGATTATTGTTAAAGATGAAATAGATATAACAAAATATTTTAAAAAAAATTTAATAAAAAATGAGATAGTTATAGGCATGGGCGCCGGGTCTATTTCACAATGGATGTATAACCTTAAAAAAAATCTATGAAGATAGTTATAGAAGATTTGAAGATAAAATTTGGAAAACAAATTTTAGTAGATGAAAAATTATCTAATTATAGCTGGTTTAATTTAGGCGGACCCGCAGACGTATTGTTTAAACCTGACAGCATAAAAGATATTATTTCTTTTTTGGAAAAAATTAAGCCACAAAAATTTACAATTTTAGGTGCTGGCTCAAATACTCTTATACGTGATGGAGGAATTAAAGGGATTACAATAAAACTGAGTTCAGCATTTTCGTATATAAGATTAGAATCTAACAACATAATAGAAGTTGGAGCGGCAACATCAGATAAAAAAGTAGCTGATTTTGCAATGGAGAATTCATTAACTGGATTAGAATTTCTAGCCTGTATTCCAGGTTCAATTGGAGGCGCAATAAGAATGAACACAGGTTGTTATGGTGATGATATTTCACAAATACTTCACTCAATTGAAGTAATTGATGCAAAAGGTAAATTAAAAGTAATTTTAGCTGAGGATATTAATTTTTCTTACAGGTGTAGTGATTTTGAAGAAAATTTATTAGTAACAAGTGTTAAGCTGATTGGAAAACATAGCATTAAACAGAAAATTGCTGAAAAACAAAAAACATTGGTAGAAAAAAAAAAAAATTCACAACCAAGTCAAATTAAAACATGTGGAAGTACATTTAAAAATCCAAAAAATAAAAATGCATGGGAATTAATCAAAGAATCTAATTGCGACAACTTAAGAGTAGGAGATGCAAAAATATCAGAAAAACATTGCAATTTTTTCGTTAATAATGGAAACGCCACATCAAAAGATTTAGAAGAGCTAATAAATAAAGTCAAAAAAACTGTGTTTCAAAAAACTAAAATTAATTTAGAATTAGAAATAAAAATAATTGGCATTAACAAATAATACTGCAATGAAAAAAAAAATAATCTTAGTAATTTGTGGCGGTACATCTAGTGAAAGAAAAATTAGCTTAAAATCAGGTAAAGCGTGTACACATGCAATTAAAAAACTAAAACATAAAGTCTTAAAATTTGATCCGGCAAAAGATGACTTTATAAAAATTAAAAATTATAAAGTAGATCTAATTTTTAATGCTTTACATGGAAGAGATGGTGAAGACGGAATAGCTCAAAGCTATTTTGAGTACTTTAAAATTCCATATACTCATTCAGGTATATTATCTTCAATGAATTCTATGGACAAAATAGTTTCTAAGAAAATTTTTAAAAAATATAAAATTAGAACACCTGCCTATATTGAATTAAATAAAATTAATTATCTTAAAATTTTAAAAGAAAAAAATATAAAAGAATCAAAACTTCATTATCCATTGGTCGTAAAGCCATCTAATGAAGGATCAAGTATTGGTGTGAAAATATGTAAAAATTTTATTGTATTAAAAATGAATGTAAATAAATTGATAAAAAAATATAAAACACTAGTAGTCGAAAATTTTATCGAAGGTCAAGAGATCCAAGTTGCTGTTATTAATGGAAAATCTTTAGGTGCCATAGAACTGAAACCAAAAAGAAAATTTTATGATTTTAAAGCTAAGTATTCTAAATCTGCGCAAACACAGCATCTTATGCCAGCAAATTTAAATAAAAAAAAATATAAAGAAGTTTTAAATTTAGCAAAAAAAGCTCATAATGCATTAAATTGCAGGGGTGTAACAAGGTCAGATTTTAAATTTGAAAATAATAAATTTTATTTATTAGAGATTAATACTCAACCAGGTATGACAGATTTATCTTTAGTCCCTGAAATAGCTAAATATGCAAATATATCATTTCAAAAACTTGTTAAAAAAATTATTGATGATGCAAGTATTAATAGATGATATTAAAAAATAAATTTTTTCTACTAATAATTCTTTTTTTTATTTTAACAACTTATAACTCTAAAGATGAAAGAAAAAACCTTAGTATTATTTTTCCTATAAAAGAAATTACAATAGAAAATGCGTTTATTTTTGATTTAACTAAATTAAAATCTGAATTAGAATTTTTAAGAAATACAAGTTTGTTTTTTTTAAACGAAAAAAAAATTATTAAAGTTATTGATAAATTTGATTTTATATCAACAATTCATTTAAAGAAAAAATACCCAAATACCTTAAAAATTTTAATATCTGAACACATCCCAGTTGCCACTGAAAGCAGTAGAAAGGGCAGACAATATATAACAAAAGATGGTATAAAGATTAATTATATAGAATTAGACATATTTAAAAATTTGCCTACAATTTTTGGTCATCATAAAAATTTTAGTTCTTTTCTTAGTGAATTAGAAAAAAATAATTTTAATATTAGCAATATAAAGTCTTTTTATTATTTTGATGTAGACAGATGGGATATTGTACTTAAAAATGATAAAACTATTAAGCTACCACAGACTAATTATGAAAATATTCTAAAGGAAATAGATTCTATCTTAACTGATTCAAGTTTTTCTAAATATAAAATATTTGATTACAGAATTAAAAACCAACTAATTCTACGATAATATGAAACTAAACGAACCTTATTTAATTATTAATCTGAACGATGATAAAATATTTTTTTCCATCATATCGTATGATGAAAATAAAGATTATAAATTAATAAAAAATATTACCGTAGAATCTCAAGGAGTTTATAACGGTAGAATTGTCGAGATTGAACTAGTTGCTAAATTAATAAAAAAAACAATAAATTATATCGAAGATGAGTTAAATTATTTTTTTTCTAAGGCATCAGTGATTATTAATCCAAATAATGTAATTTGTTTAAATGTTAATGGGTACAAAAAACTAAATGGGTCTCAAGTTTCTAAAGAAGATATTACATACATATTAAACGATATTAAAAAAACAGTTTTATTAACTGAAAACAAACATTCTTTAGTCCATCTTTTCAATGCTAGTTTTTCTTTAGATAGTGATAATTTAGAAAATTTACCTATTGGCCTGTTTGGAGAGTTTTACAATCAAAATATGACTTTTTTTTTGGTAAATGAAAATATCCTTAAAAATATAAAACTAGCATGTAATAGCTGTGGACTAAATTTAGACCGTATAATCTTAAAGCCTTTTGTTGAGGGAGTGAATTATTTGAAAAAAAATAAAAACAATAAGAATTTTATAGCCATTACTTTTGAAGAAAAAAGAATAAATATTTCAATATTTAAAAACAAGTCTTATATTTATTCTCAAGATTTTGACTTTGGGATAGATTTAATCGTTAATGATATATCAAAGCTTTGTTCATTAACAACTGAAGAAGTCGATATTTTTTTAAAAGAAATTGATTTAAAATTAGTTATAAAAAATGAAAATGACATCTATTTAGATAAAATTTTTTTTTTTAAATCACCTTACAGAAAGATTAAATATCAATTAATTCTAGACATAATTACCGCTCGTTTAGATGAATTAATTGAAATATGTTACGAAAAAAATATAAATTTAAATTATTTTAAAAAAAATAATAATACTCTTTATATATCTATTGAAAAATTTGAATATTTTGAAAATATCTACTTTGCTTTACAAAAAAATCTATCTATAAATTCCGATTTAGTTTTCGGTAAAAATGCAGATGACAGCTCTTTATCTAGTTTGAATGGAGCGGCAGAGTTAATCGGGAAAGGATGGGAAAAAGAGGCGATACCAGTTATTCAGTCAAAAAAATCCCTAATATCTAAATTCTTTTCGGAGTTGTTTGGATAAGGACTGTATTTTTCTGAAACATTAGTTGTTTTAGTAGTAGTTACTTTATTTTGTATAAGTTCTGAATGCTTAGCTCTTTCCAAAAATCTATTTTATCGCCAATTACTTTTAAAGGAATAGGTTTGCATAGTGGGCTGAAAACAGAAGTTAAAATATTACCTGCTGCTGAAAACCACGGCATAGTTTTTAATAGAACAGACCTTAACAAAAATAATATTATAAATGCTAATTTTAAAAATGTATGCTCTGCTAAACTTTGCACAACCCTACAAAATGAATTTAACGTTACCGTATCAACTGTAGAGCATTTGTTAGCTGCTATTTACATCACAGGAATTGATAACGCTCTTATAGAAATTAATAATTCTGAAGTTCCTATTATGGATGGATCTTCTAAAGAATTTGTTGAAACCATTACAAAAGCTGGAGTTATAAATTTAAATACAAAAAGAAAATATTTAAAAATTATTAAAAAAGTTGAATTAAAAGACGGAGAAAAAATAATTTCAATAGAACCTAATGCAGATAGTTTAAAAGTAGATTTTCAACTGGTATATGCGAATGTTGTTATTGGCAAGCAAAGTAATAAAATTAATTTTGCAGATGCAGATTTAGCAAAAGTATATACTTCAAGAACATTTTGTCTCTATGAAGATATAGAAAAAATAAAAAAAATCGGTCTCGCTAAAGGTGGGTCTTTAGAAAACGCAATAGTTGTGAAAGATAATAAAATCTTAAATGCCGAAGGTCTTAGAAATAATAAAGAATTTGTTAATCACAAAATTTTGGATTTAGCTGGTGATTTTTTATTATCAGGATACAGAATGTTAGGAAACGTAAAATGTACACAAGGTGGTCATAGTTTAAGTAATTTATTCTTAAGAGAAGTTTTTAAAGATCAATCAAATTTTGCAATTATAGAGCAAGAAGAATCCATTTCCGTAAAAAAACATTTTGAAAATCCAATAAACAAGCTAGCAGTTAACGCTTAAGGTCTTTAAAAATTTACCTAATTAATTTATTTTGATATGAGTAGTGCAATGTATCAAAAATTAATTCTTTCCATTCTAATAGTTTTTTTAATTACATCCTGTACTAAAGAAAAATTAGAATTAAATATCCCGCCAAGCAAAGATGAATCTTTCAAAATTTACAAAGAGGCCGTTGAAGCAATGCAAAGAGGAAATTTCTTTTTTGCCTCTAAAAAATTTTCAGAAGCAGAACCAATCTTACCAAAAATTGAATTTTCTGCAAAAGCATCATTGATGTCTAGCTATTGTTTGTATTTAATAAATTTTTATCCAGAAGCTACTGCTAATCTAGAAAGATACATTTCTCAATATCCAGCAGATAAAAATATTGCTTATGCTCACTACTTAATAGCCATTTCTTTATACGAACAAATTTTAGATGAAAAAAAAGATATTAGTCCACTTTTGAAATCCAAAAAAAAAATTGAATATTTTTTAAATAATTTTCCAGATACGGAGTACGCAATGGATTTAAAGTTTAAAATGGATTTGATAAACAACCAACTTGCAGCAAAAGAAATGTATATCGCTAAATATTATATAACTACTCAAAAGTGGATACCTGCAGTAAATAGGTTGAAATCTATTATTGAGAATTATTCAGAAACTGTTTTTATAGAAGAGGCTCTACATAGATCTGTAGAAATTTATTATAGAGTTGGCTTGATCGAAGAAGCAAATGCTGCCGCAGCAGTATTAGGTTATAACTATAATTCAAGTGATTGGTATGCTCAATCTTACAAGATATTAAATAAAACTTATAAATTAACAAAAAAACAAGACAAAAAAAAAAATGATGGTTTAATAAAAAGAACTATTAAAAAAATTCTTAATTAAAAACAGATGTCTAAAAATAAAGATAATATAATTAAAAATTATCTTAAAAAAAGAAAAAAACTAAACGTATATGATAAATTTTATTATGACAAAGATTCTCCAGCCGTTACAGACCAGCAATATGACAGTATAAAAAAAGAAATTATTGAATTAGAAAAAAACAATTTTTTTTTAAAAAAGTACAGTTCGATTAATAAAAAAGTAGGTTTTAAGCCTTCTTCAAAATTTGCTAAAATTAAACACTCTAAACCTATGTTATCATTAGCAAACGCATTTAACATTGGTGACATAGAAGATTTTATAAAAAAAATTAACAATTATCTTAATAATAAGAATCTAAACTTATCTTTCTCTTTGGAACCAAAGATAGATGGTATTTCTGCGTCTATTACTTATCATAAGGGAGTATTGATAAAAGGCGTATCAAGAGGGGACGGAACATCAGGTGAAGATATTCTTGAAAATCTTAAAACTATAGGTCAGATACCACAAACAATTTTAGGAAAAAATATACCAAACACTATTGAAATAAGAGGAGAGGTTTATATCGGAAAGAAAGATTTTGAAAAGATAAAGCAAAAATTTGCAAATCCCAGAAATGCAGCCGGAGGCTCACTAAGACAAAAAGATTCTACTGTAACTGCAAAAATACCTCTACAATTTTTTGCCTACGCTTTTGGTGAGATCGAACCCTTAACGTTCAACAATCAAACTAATTTTCTAAAAAAAATTAATGAATGGGGTTTTAAAACCAACTATCACAATTATATGGCAAAAAATATTACTGACATAGAAACTCAGTATCGTAAAATAGAAGAGATTAGATCAAACTTAGATTATGATATTGATGGGTTGGTTGTAAAAGTTAACGATCTCCATCTTCAAAATAGGCTAGGTAATACATCCAATTCCCCAAGATGGGCAATAGCTTATAAATTCTCATCTGTAAAAGCCACAACAAGAGTTAAAGAAATAATTATTCAGGTTGGTAGAACAGGAGCCCTAACACCCGTAGCTAAAGTTGATCCTGTAACAGTTGGTGGAGTGGTTGTTTCAAACGCAACACTACATAATGAAGAAGAAATAATTAGAAAAGATATTAGAGTGGGGGATTACGTAAGCATTCAAAGAGCAGGTGATGTAATTCCACAAATAGTATCGGTAGACTTAAAAAAGAGAAAAAATAATTTAGAAAGATATATTTTTCCTGTTAAATGCCCTTCTTGTGGTTCACAGACAGTAAAAGAAATAAATACTAATACCAAAAAAATTGATGCCGTAAGAAGATGTTTAGACAAAGAATATAAATGCCAGCATATTGCAAAAGAGAAACTTAAACATTTTGTTTCAAAAGATGCATTTAATATAGATGGATTAGGAAAAAAAGTTATAGATCAATTTTGGGATTTAAAATTAGTTAAAGATCCTTCTGATATTTTTAATTTAGATTATATTAAAATAAAAAATTTAGAAGGTTGGGGAGAATTATCAGTAAAAAATTTAAAAACTGCAATAAAAAAATCTTCAAACATATTCCTAGATAAATTTATTTATTCCCTCGGTATTAGACATATAGGAGAAGAAAACGCAAAACTACTTGGAAATTTTTTTATTTCTATTAAAAAATTTACTGAACTCTTTAATGCATCAAAAAGAAAAAATTTATTAAAAAATATTAATGAATTAGATGGAATTGGAACAGCTCAATTAAAATCTTTAGAAGAGTTCTTCTCTAGCCAATCTAATAGTAGAATTGTACTATCTCTAATTAAATATTTAAAAATAGAAGATTCTAAAATTTTAAAAAAAAATGGAAAATTAAGTGGTAAAACAATAATGCTTACAGGTGGGTTTGAAAAAATTAGTAGATCTGAGTCAAAATCTTTAGTTGAAGAAAATGGGGGAAAGGTACTTAGTTCAATATCAAAAAAGTTGAATATTCTTGCTGTTGGGAACAATAAGCCTACAAAATCTAAAATAGAAAAAGCTAAAGAACTAGGTGTACGAATTATTTTAGAAGATGATTGGTATAAAATTCTAAATATTTGAACAAGCTTGTTCTAGCTTAGACAATTCAATTTTATTCATAAATTGTTTCAAGTTTTTATATACTCTTTGATGGTATTTATTAAGCCAATTTTTTTCAGAAGATGTTAGGAGTTTTTTTACAACAAGTGATTTGTCAATTGGAGCTAATGTTAGATCTACAAATTTTAATTTTTTTTTTATTTTCTTAACATAGATTAAATTTTCTATTCTTATACCGAAGTGATTTTTTTTATAAAAACCTGGTTCATTTGAAGTTATCATACCTTCTTTAAACTTAACTTTATTACCCTTTGAGATTCCTTGAGGACCTTCATGAACGTTCAAAAAATAACCAACACCATGCCCTGTTCCATGGGGATAATCTAAATTGATTTCTTTTAGGGGCTTTCTAGCAACATGATCAATTTTATCGCCAGATGAACTTAGGTTAAGATTGTAAGAAGCTACAGCTATATGCCCTTTAAGAACCCTAGTAAAAATCTCTTTAATTCTAGTATTATTAACATTTAGAGAAATAGTTCGTGTGACATCAGTGGTGCCGTACAAATATTGACCTCCAGAATCCACTAAATAAACATCACCTTTTCTTAGTAAGCGATTACTTTTTTTATCTGCCTTGTAATGAATAATAGCTCCATTTGGTCCAGTGCCAGAAATAGTTGGAAAACTAGGAGAATGAAATAATTTATTTTTTTTTCTAAATTTCAATAACTTTTCTTGTGCTGATATTTCACTAATTTTTTTTGTTTTATAACCATCCTTTAACCAAAATATAAATTTAGTTAGTGCTGCACCATCATATATATGTGATTTTATTGAATTAGTAATTTCAGTTTTATTTTTTAAAGATTTTAAAAAATAAATCGGATCATGTTTCTCTATTAATGAATTATTTTTATCTATAAGTGTCTTATAAAAAATTGAGCAAGTTAATAAGTCAATCAGTATTTTTTGGCTTGATAAATTATAAATAAAATTTGGCAACTGATCAAAATTATAAACCTTAATTTTTTTATTCAGTTTCAGTCTCAAAGATTTATTTATTTTTTTTAAATTACAAAAAAGGAAAATCTCTTTGTTTTTATTAACAAAAGCATGTGAGTTTGGTAATGGGGAATAATCGGTATCACCTCCTCTTAAGTTTAATAACCAAGCTATATTTTCAGAAGCTGTAGTAAAAAGATAATCAGCTTTACTCAATTTAATTTGTTGGGTTAGCCTGGATAATTTATTTTTTAATTTTTCTCCTGCGTCTAGATCTTTAATCAAATAAAAAGGTTTAATGTTTGAATTTTTTTTTCGTTTCCAAATTATGTCTATTAAATTTTCATTAATTGGCTTTAGTTTTATAAATGAATTTTTAAAAAGTTTATCCAACGAAATTGCAGTATGGAGTTTTGGATCAAAACCTAAGTTTAAATTTTTGTTATTAAAAACATTAAACGGATAACTTTGAGGAATTGTGAAAATTTTATAGTTTTTTCCAGATTGAATATTAGCTTGAGTAGTGTACCTACCATCTACAAACATAAAATTTTTATTTCTGAGAATAATTGCAAATCCAGCTGAACCTGTAAAATTTGAAATATACTTTAGATTATCTTCAGGCAAAGACACATATTCTCCAAAAAAATTATTATTCTTAGGGACAATATAACCGTCAAGATTATATTGGTTAAAAAGTTTTCTTAATTTTTTTATTTTTTCCATTTTAATATTTTGTTTTTTTTATATCTTTCCCAGCCAGGACTTTTATATTCACTATCATAACTAATATCTGGATCTTGATTAAATTCAAAATCTTGTTCTATCTGTTTATTAGTATTTAACTCATTTTTTTCAATATTATCATCAGGCATTTCGTTAACAAATCTTGAAGGCAAGGCATCCATCCACTCACCATGGTAAGATCTCTTCATTGCAAAAGATAGGTATGCCTCTTTTTTAGCCCTGGTTATCCCAACGTACGCGAGTCTTCTTTCTTCTTCTAAAGCAGAATCACCTTTTTCTTCTAAAGATTTTTGATGAGGAAACAGTCCTTCTTCCCAGCCCGGTAAAAAAACTACGTCAAATTCCAAACCTTTTGCCGCATGCATAGTCATTAAATTTATTTTTTCTCCCTCCCACTCTTTGTCTATTGAAGTTGCAAGAGCAACATGTTCTAAAAAAGATTGCAGGTCATCATAGTCATGCATAGCTCGAAGTAATTCCTTTATATTTTCTAGCCTATTCTCATTCTCTATATCGTTTTTATTTTTTAGCATTTCACTGTAACCAGATTCATCTAGTATAATTTTTAAAAGGTCATAGTGTTTATTCGTATTATAATCTAATCTCCATTTATCAATCATTTTAGTAAGTTGCGTTAAACTTGCTTTCATTTTAGGTTTTAAACTATCGGCTTCTAAATTTTTTTTAATGGAATCTTCAAGGCATAATTTATTATGACTAGCAAAGAGATATAGTTGATTAAGTGTACTTTCACCTATGCCTCTTTTTGGATTTCCAATTACTCTCTCTAAAGCTAAGTCATCATACTTTTGATTTACTATTCTAAGATATGCAACAGCGTCTTTAACTTCAGTTCTTTCATAGAATTTTGTTCCCCCTAAAACTCTATAACCTAAACCTACTTTAAGAAACCTTTCTTCAAATTCTCGGGTCTGGTAAATTGCCCTAACAAGAATTGCCACGTTATTTAAAGAATATTTATTTTTTAATTTGTTTTCTGCAATATCACTTATAGCCTCAGCTTCTTCTCTGCCAGTTTGATAGCAATTAAGTTTTACTTTCTCACCCTGTTGAGCAGA
>Ga0115004_10002493_pt1 | contig 15128 bp, 9 predicted proteins | sample ArcticOcean_MG_C_10_FD_88737 | JGI IMG/M metagenome (GOLD analysis project Ga0115004, IMG submission 88737) | Marine microbial communities from western Arctic Ocean - ArcticOcean_MG_CB11_90 | ecosystem: Environmental > Aquatic > Marine > Oceanic | place: Arctic Ocean: Canada Basin | collected...
CTTCGTTGGGCTACAGGGTCGCCACCAAACAAATCAGTTCGCCCACAACGGCCAAGGAACAGGCAGTCTCCTGACACCACGATGCCTTCACCGATGAAGGTCGTATGCCCAGGCGTGTGTCCGGGGGTGCAATGGGCTTCAAACCTCAAATTTCCGAGGCTTAATTCAGTGTGCGAATTGGGTTCATGCGTCCACTCTTCATCCACTTCGCCATCCCAATCCCGTTGTCGTTCAAACGCATGGCTCCGAACACAGATTGAATCACTGCCTATTTCTTTTGCCTCTTTGACGCCTTTGACATGGTCCCAATGGCTGTGTGTAAGCCATACCTCGTTGAGGGTCCACCCGCGCTGCCGGCACACATCATGCCAAAAATGGCCATCAAACGGATCGATGATGACTGCTTGTTTGGTTTGGACACAAACCAGCAAGTGGTTGAGGTTGTCCCATTCACCTAATTGGGCTTGTAGCACCACGAATCGCTCTGTCACAATCAGTTCTCTTGGTTGCAAATTTGCTTCGCCTCTACACACGGTACGGACCGCTGGGCTTTCAAGTAATGAGGACCTCTCTCACCACATGGCGGGGCGTATGCGTGGCGGTGCAATGGTTCTGGTGACCCTGCTTATGCTGTCGACACTCCCAGTTTTCGCAACCGCAGATGATGCGGATGTGCGGATGGAATCCGAACTGGTACCTCAACCAAATGCCGCCTGGTACGTTTCTGGTGATGCCGTCGAACTTCGATCATCCTTTGTGAATGATGGTGCTTCGACGACCTTTGAAAATGATCCATCGTGCGGGGCAGTGCTCCAAGTGACCGATGCCTTGGGACAAATCATCCTCGACGAACGGACAAAATGCCGCGGACAGTCACAGATGGTTGACTTGGCGTCAGACGAGACCTATGATTTTGCACCGCTGACGTGGGATTTAACCGATGCCAGTGGCGAAGAGGTGCGACCTGGTTGGTACTCAGTTGTGGCCCTCCACACAGCTACGGCTCGAACCGTCGCGCAAGAAGTTCACGTGCAGACCAATGTGAGCGTACCTGAAGCACTCACCCTCTCAATCACGATCACCAGTCGGCTTGGGCCCCTCGTTGCAAGCGATGAGATGGTTCTTTCAGCAGTGCTTCACAATCCAACACCGCGACGTGTGACCTTGCCAGACCTTGGTGGTTGCCTGAATCAACTCACCGTCAATGGAGCGACTAGCCTCACCTCTCCGTGCATGCCGGATAAAATTCAAATCGGTGCTTATGAAGAAATTTTAATCGAGCAAACACTCCTTTCTGCTGGTGCATTGCTCACAGGCATTAACTCAGTCACTATGACGCTTCCAGGTCAATCACTCACCGCTTCACTTACCCTTGACATCGCTGAACCAGAAGTCGCTTTTGACCCCACATTACAAGATGCTCTTGATGTGACGCTGATTGGCCTTGGCGATGTCCCATACGGCGGGAGAGACATTATGCAGGCAACAATGAACATGCGCAATGTAGGTCCAGAGGAACAATCGTTGCGGTTCACAGACACTTGCCGTGCTGAACTTTGGGTCGTGAACGATCAGGGCGATGTCGTGTTTGACAGCCGCCCACTCAAATCCTGCAACGCCATCAACATGGACTACAGTCTGGATTCAGAAGAAGAAGTGATGTTTTCCCTTCCAGATTGGACGTTTAACAACATGGTTGGTTGTCAAGTTGCTTCAGGCCACTACACTGTGATTGTGGAAGTTCCGCAATTTCATCTCGCAGCAGCCCAAGCCATTGACTACAACCAAGGTATCACCAATAACTGTGCAGGGGATCTTGACCTCGACATCACCACTTCCCTGACGGGAGTTGCGAACGGTTTTGATCTGGACGTGATGCTCGAACCCCGCAGCAGCGAAGTCGATCTCCGATGGGTTAGTCCTTGTTCGGTCACAGTGGCCATCATGGCCCTTCCTTCGAATGAAGAAGTACACCAACAAAAAACTGTTTGCAAAGATAACGATGGACGTCATCTGGTGTTACCTTACGGGCCACTGGTAGAGAACCTTGTGCTTGAAGGAGACCAAATCCACATGGTTGATCTCAACAATGAAACCTTCCCCGATGGCACCTATCAACTTGTTGTCACGCTCGAATCAAATCCCACCACCTCAGCAGGTTTCGTTTTTGACTGGCCAATCCTCGAAACAGTGACAGCCCAACCCGTCGCCATCGTCGAAGAACTCGAACCAGAAGCATCACGGCTCATCAGCGGGACCTGGTCGGGCGTCTTGACCGAGGATGGAACATGTTGGATCCTCGATTCCCCACAAGAAGGTCAACTGCTTCTATCTCGAGCCGCTCTTGGTTCTTGGGCCCCTCAACAAGGTTGGTCGGGTACCTACGGTGCCGTTTCTTCGGACGCAGCCCCTGCATGCGCCATGTTCCAAGCAGCCTCCATCGAATTACGCTCGGTCGAAACCGAGGCCTCACCCTCCGTAGCTGGTGAAACGACCGAGCAAACCGTCGATGCTCCGATTGTGGTTGCTAAAGATGCCGCCCAATCGTATGCACCAAGTGTGCTTGTGATCTTGACAACCACTTCCCTTTTGTCCCTCTTGGTCACCTTTGTGCTTGGCAACGAATCCTTGCGCATCCCGTCAACTGCGGCAGGACTGTGGTTCTTGGGCATGGTTGGACGAACCCATGAGACAACCGATGGCCGCTACCAACGTGGTCGGTTAATGGGGTACTTGACTGCGAACCCAGGTTGCCATTTCCGTGCGCTCATGGCAGCACTCGACATGAGCAATGGCCAGATCACTCACCACCTTCGAATCTTAGAAAATGAAGAAGTGATTTGGCGCCGAAAAGATGGACGCTTGGTCCGATATTACCCTCTCACCAACACCATGAACCCTGCCATGAGTGAACAGGACCTTCCAGTACCTCCGCTTTCGCCTGACCCAAACAGCCTCCAAGGAAAAATACTCACTCTGCTCGATGCAGACGGGCCAATGGGTGAATTCCCGACTCAAGCCGAACTTGCCAAGCGCCTCGAAAAGAGCCAACAGCTCGTATCCCATCACTTGCGAACATTGCAAAAGTTCGGCTTGGTTGAGAAGCGAAAGATGGGAATTAAGAACCGATACAAATTGACCCGCGAAGCAATTTTCTTGCTCGAAACAAGCGACGACTTCATTCGTGATTGAATGATTCTCTGCGCTGGATTCCATTGTCTTCAATGGCCCATGTCACTGGCGTCCAACCAGCGTTCGTCAGTGCATCCGTAATCGATTGTCGAGCGTCGCCTTTACCGCTCTGCAAAACACCGACAACGCCGCCCCCACCCGCTCCCATCGCTTTCCATGCGACAACATGGCCTTGATGTTCCAGCGGTTCGAGGCTGGTACGAAAAGGCCCGTGAAGGTCAAGATCAAGCAAGTCGACACCTTTCATCACCATGCGCCAAGCAGTTGCAAAACCCTCTCGATTTTCATTCTGAACGCTTTCATGCATTTTTTGGGCTGCCGCATGAAGGTGCAACAAACCTTCTGTTGTCTGTTCATCATCGTGATCGTATCGAGCCCATACGGCTTGATGCAACTCACCAGAGACGTGAGGCAAACCTGTGTCAAACAACAACAGATGCTTCTCAAGCCATGTACGGAATGCGGGTGAAGGAACGAGCGGGGCCCGTCGAACGCTTTCTCCATCAAAGGTCAGATGTTGAACTCCACCAAAGGCACTTGCCCACTGATCTTGGCGGCCGCCGGTGTTGCCAAGGATGGCTTCAATTTGGTACGCCTTTTCTGCTACAGATTCAGGTGCTTCGTTCACGTCACAAATAGCGGAAACCAAGGCGACATTCATCGCTCCCGATGTCCCTAAACCACAACCCGTGGGCAGCTGAGTTTGGTAAGTGACGTTGACTTTACGTTCATCATCGATTGAACACTCTGCGGTGACGTAGCGGTTGATGGCAACATTGACCACTTCGCCTTGGTGGGTGCTGCAGTACCGGGGAACATCAGTCCAACCACCTGCGAGGTCGATTCGAACTGGCACCTTGACGGTGATTCGCTTCGCCATACCATAGCGCAGTTTGGGCAACCTCATGAAGAGTGGCATTCAAGACGAGTGGGTCTGTGGCAAGGGTATCCCGCAGGGCACAGGTGAGTCGATGAGCATCCTTTTTACTCCAGATTCAGAACTTCTTTGGCAAAAAAGGTGGAACGAAGCGCAGTTGTTTCAACGCGATGCGCGTGATGATCGGCCGAAATTCTATTGCCTTGAGATGTACCCTTATCCAAGCGGTAAAATGCACATGGGGCACGTTCGTAACTACTCAATTGGCGACGCAGTCGCCCGTTACAAGCGGATGATGGGCTTTGATGTTCTTTACCCAATGGGCTTCGATTCGTTTGGTATGCCTGCAGAAAATGCAGCAATCAAAGAAAACGCCCATCCTCATGACATCACTGAACGCAACATGGCCTCCATCACTGAGCAAATCAAGCGTATGGGGTTCTCCTATGACTGGCGAAGGCAAGTAAAGAGCCATGATCCTCGCTATTACCGTTGGAATCAGTGGTTTTTCACCAAGTTCATGGAACAGGGTTTGGCCTATCAGAAATTCGCTCCAGTGAACTGGTGCTCTCAATGTGAGACCGTCTTAGCCAATGAACAGGTCAAAGCAGGACGATGCTGGCGATGCAACGGGCCTGTGCAACAGAAGGAAATGAGCCAGTGGTTCCTCGATATCCCAAAGTATGCTCAGGAACTTGTTGACGGCTTAGACACCATTGCCTTCCCTGAAAATGTGAAATCCCTCCAACGGGATTGGCTCGGTCGTTCAGAAGGTGCAGAGATCACTTTTTCCCTCGAAGGGCGCGATGAGGAACTCACCGTGTTCACCACGCGTCCTGACACCTTGTTCGGGACGACGTTCGTCACACTCGCACCTGAACACCCACTTGCTGCTGCTCTCGTGGAGGGGACGCCTTTCGAACCTGATTGGCGCGACCTGCACGATGAAGTTTCAGTGATGAGTGAATTTGACCGAATCAAGAACATGAATAAAAAACGCGGCGTACCACTCGGCGTCAATGCGATTCACCCCCTCACCGGGGAGAAAATCCCGATTTGGGCTGGGAACTTCGTTATCGCCAGTTACGGAACAGGTGCCGTGATGGCCGTCCCTGGCCATGATGAACGTGATTTCGACTTTGCAAACTCCTATGACATCCCAATTCGCAGGGTCTTGATCATGAAAGAGCATGGCGATGCCGCTGCAGACCTCAAGAAGGCTGAATGCGATCTTGGTTGGATGGTCAACAGCCCAATCGAAGGGTTTGATGGTCTGTATGGCGATGAAGCAAAATCAGCGGTTATCAAAGCGCTTGAAGCAAAGGGCGCAGGTCTCCAGACCATCAATTGGAAAATCCGCCCCTGGTTGGTTTCTCGACAACGGTATTGGGGAACTCCAATTCCTGTGATTCACTGTGATGGGTGTGGTGCTGTGCCCGTACCTGCTGCAGATTTACCCGTAGAGCTGCCACGCGACGTGGTGTTTGGCCAAGGCAATCCGTTGGAAACATCTGCCTCGTTCCTCGCTGCTGATTGCCCCACATGCGGCCAAGCCGCACGAAGGGAAACCGACACAATGGATACATTCGTTGATTCCTCGTGGTACTTCCTGCGCTACACAGATGCACTGAACGACGACATGTGCTTCGACGAAGTTAAGGCCGACCACTGGATGAATGTCGACTTCTATTGTGGCGGTATCGAACACGCCCAGATGCACCTCATTTACGCACGGTTTTGGACCAAAGCCCTTCGCGACTTAGGTTTGCATAACATCGACGAACCCTTCAACGAACTCTTGTGCCAAGGTATGGTCAACAAATCAGCACCTTGGTGCGAAGTGTGCAGCCTCACCTTTTCAGTCGACCATGGCGGTGCGCCATGCCCACACTGCCAAGGGGCCCTTACTGAACGCTCAGCAAAAATGAGCAAATCCTTGGGCAACACCGTTTCACCAGAAGATATGATCGAGCGTTTTGGCGCAGATACGGTCCGATTGTTCATTCTCTTCGCCGCCAATCCAACAGCAGGAATGGACTGGTCTGACACAGCATTGGAAGCCAATTACAAGGTGATGATGCAATTGTACGGCATGCCTGAACGCTTGCTTGGCTGGACCGGGGGCTCCAATCCAATGGATGTCTGGTTCGAAGGTCGATTGAAGGAAAGGATTGAACAATTCCAATCGGCAATGGACGTGTATGATTTGCGCCGTGCAGTCGAAATTTCGCATTATGAACTGGTCAAGGACGTCAATTGGTACACTCGCCGGGGTGGGGACAATGCCGACCTCGCTCCAAAAATCCTCAAGCATTGGGCCTACCTTCTTTCAATTTCAACACCTCACCTCGCTGAAGAGTGGTGGGCTGTGCTCGGTATGGATGGACTCATCAGCGGTGCTGAAATGCCTAAAATCGCCCCAATCACTGCAGAAGAGCAAACTGCAATCGATGGTGAAACAACGGCTCGTAGTTTCCTCGAGTCCGCTCGTAAAATCAAGGATGTCGCAGAGCGACATCTGGATGAACCTGCAAAAACAGCAACCATCATCGTGGCTCCAACATGGAAGCGTCAACTTGCTGTCCGCGCTCTTGAATTCCTTGAACAGGGCGGAAATCCGAAGCAATTTGTTGCTGTCCTCAGTCAAATGGAGATCACCCAAGGAGATCGTAAAGGCGAAATCATGGGCTTCTGGGGCAAAAAAATGCTGCCTCAAGTGTTCAAGTGGGACGACGCATCAAGGGTTTTAATTCGCAGTCAATTAGATGAGGTTCAATCACTCTCACAGCGTGCGTCTTTCCTCGCAGAAGAACTCGGCCTCTCTGAGGTCCGTGTTGTGCTGGGTGAATCAGAGCACGACGATACCGGCCGGGCCGGAGGCGCTATGCCCCTTTCACCAGCCGTTGTTTATGCGTGATCAGGACCGTTGCCACTCGCTTCCAGTCCACCAGTAGTTGCCGCCATCGCTCATGGCTCTCCAGGTGTATCCAGATTCATCAGTCCATTGACGCAGAACCGATGGTTCTTCGACCACGGGTTGGGCAACCGCTGAAGCAACCGCTGCAGGCTGAACCATTGCAATCGACTGTTGTCGTGCTGCTATCGGTTGCTGATCAAAAGTTTTCATAGGTTCTTCCGAATCCTTTTTGCTTCGAAGAAAGAGAACCGCTCCACCACCGATCAAACCAACGACCAGCAAAGCGATGATCATCATGTTTCTTTTGGCTTTGGCATCTTCAGCCGCCGCTGCTTCAAGCGCAGCTTGCATGTTGTCGCCAACACCATCACCATCAGTATCGAGTGTTTCCTCAGGATCGGCCGGGAACGCATCAGCGTTGTCGCCCATGCCGTCTCCATCACTGTCGGCAGATTCCATGGCGTTGTTTGGTGCCCAGTCAGCGTTATCGCCAACCAAATCAACGTCAGCATCCATTGTTTCCGAGGCATCTGTGGGGAAAGCATCAGCATTGTTGCCAACACCATCGCCATCAGTGTCCATCGATTCAGAAGCGTCTTCAGGGAATGCGTCAGCGTTGTCACCCGTTCCATCCATGTCGGAATCGAGGGTCTCATTCGCATCGTTGGGGAAGGCATCTGCATTGTCGCCAACGTCATCGCCATCGGTGTCTGTGGTTTCATCTGCATCGTCGGGGAACGCATCAGCGTTGTTGCCAACGCCATCGAGATCAGAGTCCATCGATTCGGAAGCGTCCTCGGGGAACACGTCTGCGTTGTCACCCGTTCCATCCATGTCGGTGTCCAAGGTTTCAGAAGCGTCGTTCGGGAACACATCAGCAATATCGCCAACACCATCACCGTCAAAATCACTTGATTCTGACGGGTCGAGTGGGAACGCATCGCTGTTGTCACCAACGCCGTCACCGTCAGTGTCGACAGTCTCGTTGGGGTTGTTAGGGAAAGCGTCAGCGTTGTCACCAACGCCATCGCTGTCACTGTCCGCAGATTCATTTGCATCGTTAACAGCCCAGTCGCCATTGTCACCAACACCATCACCATCGGTGTCCATGGTTTCAGAAGCGTCGTTGGGGAATTGGTCTGCGTTGTTCCCAACACCATCTGAATCATTATCAGCATGTTCATTTGGATCGTCAGGGAAGGCATCACTTTCATCTCCAAAGCCATCGCCATCGGTATCGATATCCAAAATATCCACAGTGTTGATTGCTGCAACTGCTGAACCGAGGTCCTGACCATCGTTGGGCGTAACTGCTCCAGTCCAAACGTCACCTACAGAGGTGGCTGAAGCAGGCAGTGTGGCTAGGTCATTGAATTGTGAAACAACAACCCCTGCATTGGACCAGCGGATTTGGGAATTGGAATTGGAATCACCATCAGCGTCATCAAAAGTGTATGACAGAAGGAGGTCTTCGTTGACATTCGCCTCAGTGACAGGCGCACCCCCACTGCTAGCAATACCAATTTTGACATCGGATGCAACTGGAGCTGTGTTGGAAGCGACTGCACCTTCTGCGACCGTCCACGAATCCGTCCCCCAGTTGTCATTCGAGTTGGCGGAATTTCCGTTTGCATACAGCACTGCAAGATTGACCGTAACAGTGCCAGTTCCAACAGCAGGTGCGACCCAATCAGCAGACCATGAGCGCTGTAGGTCTGAACTGTGGGTTAATTCGCCGCCAACTGATTTGACCCGTTGACCCAAGTTCGACCATGTTCCACCAGTTGCATCGAGGTTAAATCCACCTTCGCCAGTTGCCGACATTCCACTTCCGGTCCACGTGAGCGAGTATGTGGTCCCAGGGGTATATGACGAAGGCAATCCATTCATCGTCGGTACGATCATTGCGTCTGTGCTGTGGCATGTGCAGCCATTGGCGCTGGAACCAGTTTTGCCTGTGGAATTGGCATCAATTGCAGGAACGGATGCGAGCATCATCATCATCATTAGAACGCAGATGAACCTTAAACCAGACTTCATAATCTTCGATGCGCGTCTTTTTTTATTTAACTGATGGCACAACTTGACTTGAAGGAAGATGAACCATCAACTTCAATCGAGTTCATTCTTGCTCGTTGCTCGGCGCATCAAAGTCGCTCGCTTCGTCAAGATCAACTGGTCGTTTTGGTGGGGCAACATCCGCCTCAGTTTTTGGAAGCGCTCGTCCGTTTGAAGCAACAATACCTGCGGCAAGAAGAAGCACGCCTGCGAAGATAAACAGCCAAGTGGTGAGGCCGTTTTGATCCGCTTCATTTGAAACAGGTTCGTTTGTTTGGTAGAGGATTGCACATCCGCTTTCATCGACGAGCCTCCCTGGTAGACTGTTGAGGCACATGTCGGCAGCGTTTGAGACGCCATCGCGGTCATCATCCAATTGATTCATGCTGCATCCCTGAATGCCAACCTGGTCTCCGATTGGAGTCAAAGGGCATACGTCGATTGCGTCAATCACCCCGTCGTTATCATCGTCATCATCTTCAGCCGAATCAATGCAGCCATCACCATCAGCATCTTGTCCAGCCATGGCAACACCAATCAGGCCGGTGGGGCATGCGTCAATCAGATCAAGAACGCCATCGTTGTCATCGTCCTCGTCTTCAATGGTGTCTTGGCAACCGTCTTGGTCATGATCCAGCGCATTTAACTCCAAACCCGTGGTCTCCTCGACATCATTATTCCAATTGATTTCACCTCTGGGGCAGGCATCATTGACATCTTGGTAACCGTCGTTGTCATCATCCGCATCCATGATGTCATCATAGCAGCCATCCTGGTCGTAATCGTTGAATGGAGTTGAGGTCCAAGGGGTTATGTCACGCGGACAGTTGTCTTCGGGTGCAGCGATTCCATCGCCATCTTCGTCAACATCACACGCATCACCCAACCCGTCCCCGTCCAAATCGCCCTGGGTCGGGTTCGCATCTGCAGGGCAGTTGTCCATCTGATCGATGTATCCGTCTTCATCAGTATCAAAGTCGGCACAACCGTCACCTTCGTTGTCCTCTTCAGGAGTTGAAATCCAACCCACTGGACCAAGGGGGCATAAATCGTTGAAATCAAACACGGTGTCTTCATCATCATCAAAATCCTCACCTACATCCTCACAGCCATCGCTGTCATGATCAGATGAAGCATCAGAAGTCCATGACATAGCGCCGCTCGGGCAATCATCCAGTTCATCTGAAACACCGTCGTTGTCATCATCACCGTCACAATCATCGCCGAAAAGATCACCATCATGGTTGCCCTGAGCAGTGTTTGTGATTCTGGGACAATTGTCTTCCCCGTCGAGGATTCCATCGTTGTCACGATCTGTTTGATAAAGCCAAACGCCAACGTCATAGCCGCCATAACTTGTTGCAGTGTGAACGCCAATACTGGCTGTTCCACTGAGCATGAACGTTAGCAGTGGCGACCCGTCAAGAGCGTAGGTGAGATCAGTTGGTTCGTCATTTCCTTCACCGCCAGCAGACACAGCCCACGCCCATGTTCCGTTTTGCAAGTAGGTGGCGAGAAATATGTCGTTGTGCGTGTCGTCGTTGTAATCGTCTAAGTCTTCGAGGGTGTCTTCGCCGAGAACGAAGCCTGCTGCGGTTGTCCCGGTGATCGTGATGTCGCCTTGTGGGTTGGTTACAACCCTTGTTGCACGGTCAACGCCAACGCCTCCAGCTTGTGCGATGCTGGTCCATGCTCCAGATGAAGAAACCAATGCGAGGAGCATATCGGTTCCATTTGAGGCATCGGTCGTTGATTCACCAAAACTCGCATTTCCAACAAATTCCCCAACAACACTCAGGCCTTGATTCGGAGAACCTGAGCAATCCCAAGCTCGATCTTCAAATGCCCCTCCCCCAGAGACGGCCCACAGCCATTCGTCGCCCTGATACGAGGCAACCATGAGGTCAGTTTCGCCTGCCGAAGAAAGAAGGGTCTCTCCCGTCAGCATTTCGCCCCTAAATGTGGCAACTGCGTAGGCTTGCCCTGCCCCGTCCTGGCAAATGCCGCCAATGGACTCAATGCCATCTTCGCTCGTAATGCCAACGTGTGAAAGAGATTCACCTGCTTCGTTGAAGGTGGCGATGATTAAGCTCATTTCTGAGCCCCCTTCGACAACCTCGCCGTTAAATTCCAATGACCCTCGGAACAGGATGCCAAGATGGATTTCGTTGCTTGGTGTCACCAGCATGTCAAAAACAAAGTTATCGTTGGCGTTGCCAAATTGCTTGGCCCAAGACCAAATTCCATCGCCGTTTAGGCGTGCAAGGAATACATTTCCGTCATCCTCCGCCTCATCCTTTTCCAGTGGGTCGAGATCTCCGAGAGAGAGTTCGCAAGAGAAACCAACGCTGTTCAAACAAAAATTCCCGGCTACGATGACATCGCCATTTGGCAAAACAGCAATCGATTCAATTGAATCCGTACCGGATGTCCCAATAGACAAACTTGCGTTCCATGTGCCGTTTGGATTGATCCAACCCAGCATTGCATCTCTGTCGCTTGATCCACCAGTGGCTCCATGTCCGTCGATTTGGTCACGGAATTGAATGGCACCTCCATAGCTCCCGGCGACAATGAAGGTGCCGTTGGCGTAGGTGGAAGATTGTGAGATGAAATCGTCGAGGGCCCCACCCGCACTTGTCGCCCAACCAAAGGCCAAGCCGGAAGATAAATTGTCACCGCCAACGCTTTGCGGTAGGTCTCGATCTTCGAGGGTTTGCACCTCGCTGTTGATGCCGCCTGCAACAGAAGAAAGCACTAGAATCAGGGAAAAAAGTGCCGTTGGCGTGCATCGCATGTTTTCCGGATTGACTTGTTGCATTTGAAACCCCCCATCTTTCGTACCCCACAAATTCAAGGAGAATACATTCCACGGCGGTTCATGGAGTCTCCAAATGGTGTGTGGCGCCAACCGCTTGCTACAGAGGGGTGTGAGCAGGTGATGGCCAACCTTTTGCATCTGGACCGATGGCCATCGTGGCACACGTCTGCTGGGCGTATCTTATCAGAAGCAACGGGTGAACTGCACGAAGGACAACGTTTCGATCTCCATCGAGTTGAACGGCAACGCTTGATTGAGGAGATGTGGACTGTGAAGAGCATCCGAAAAAGTGAGGCTCCTCGCTTTCTCGAAGTCGAGTTCGCATGGGAAGGCCAACAGCGGGAAGGCCGGCCGCTCGGGACTGCATTCGCCCACCTCCGTCTTGCCGTCACGGTTTGGGGCGAGGATGAAGGCGGTGTTGAAATCGCAGCATGGTGGAAGATTCGATGGTGGGCTCGCTTCATGCGTGGGCGTGTCAATCGCCTTCCCCGGGCCATGGCCAAACAATGGCTAAACGATGCCTCCACAACCGGAAGCATCCCGATACCGGCCTCATATGAGACCGCCATCGATGAATCTGAATGAAAGCGAGTGTTCATGGAGCCTCGGCGCGGACGACCACCAATGAGCACTCCGAGTGGCGACGACAAAAGCCCCAAATCCTCAAAGAACGGAGGTGGTCAACGCCAGCGTTCTGGCAACAACCGTTCCAATCGAAACGGTTCCAACCGCCGCCCTAAACGATACGGAGGCACGGCAAAAGCAGTGCTTCAAGAACGCCATGCAGAAACCATTGCTGCAATGGATAAAAAAGCAAATGATCGCTTTGTTCGCAAAGATACGCCAATGGGATTCCCAGAAGGCATCGAGGAACCACGCACCTTCAACTTCACATGGAACACCGCCGCAGTCCCGCTTAAAGATGAAGAAGCGCTTTCCAAACAGGTCCTTCGTAAAGGAGAATTTGGATGGTTAGACGACGATCGCGTCGATGAACTCGCCTTAATTGTTGCAAACCATAACATGACCCTCGATCAGGCTCTTTCGCTTCGTTCTGCTCTCATGCAGCAGAAAACCGTCTACGGGCACGGACGATTGAGGTCGAGAGCAAAAGACATGCTCAGGTTGTACAAAGAAGGCGCCAGTGTTGTTGACATCTCTCAACGCTTTGACGGACCTCCGATGAATGTGTTCCGCTTGATCTTGGCGGAAATGCGTTGGTCCAAAACCAAAATCAAGGAAAGCCTTCGCGAACCAAGCCGATTGAAGGAGCGCGAACGAAAGGAATTCGAAACAGCTGAGGCTGCAGATCGAGTGTCAAACGTCGACCAAGGCGAAGCGCAAGAAAAAGCGGATCTGTTTGAAGACATCCTCGCCGATTGGTTCGAAGAACAAGGCGTCCGCCTCCGCCGTCAACCAGAGATGGTAAAAGAGCAGAAGCAGGAACTCGGGCGTCCAGTTCGAACACCTGACATCCTCTTCCTCGACCATGTCTACATCAACGAACGCCCAGTTGCGTGGATTGATGCCAAGCACTTTTACGGCGCTGATGTCGAGTTCCAACGTAAAAAGATGGCGAAACAAATGGACAGGTACATCGAAGAATGGGGCAGCGGCGGTGTTGTCTATCGCCACGGTTTTAGTGAAAATTTATTCATGCCTGGTTGCACGTTATTGGATGCCAATGTTCTCGATTTGAGGGCTTTTGACGCCAACGATTGATCATCCATCAATCGATGTAGAACGAACCCCTAACTTGAGGGCTCTCAACGCTTCTGCGACCTGCTCAATTTCTGCAACTGTTAACGGTTGATCCAACCGTCGAGGGAGGATTGCTAATGAGACTCCAAGCATACACAACCGGAGATAAACGCGAAGGTGAAGGTCCATCTTCCGGAGTTGCCCCGTGACTGCTGCATTCAATCCCATCCGTTCAGGCTCTTCGAGCAGCCCTGAGGTTTGGGCAAAGGTTCTGGATTGCAACATCAGATCAGGCCATGCTTCAGGACCCCATTCGTTCGCCCGCAGGGCTCGAACAGCGTCCTCACCTGCTTCTGAGATGGATTTTTGCCATTTCGAATCATCAATGTAATTCGAAGTATGCCTCGACTCCTCAGGCTTCCACACCAGTAAGATCGGTTGTTGAGTTGTGAATTGAACTGTTTTCCCACCAGATCCCGGTGCACCTGGCTCGAGGCGCAGCTCAACACCTCCAGCGGCGATGCCAAGCACATCGCCAAGTCCACCGCTGTGGAGCCGTTCGATACGATGTGCAATTCGTAAATACTGTTCATCACGCCCCAAACCTGAATGTAAATGGAAGGCTCGAGCCACCGCGACCAAACCGGCTGCCGACATGCCAAAACCTTGACTTGTAGGCAAAGAGAGGGTGACAGATACTTCGAAAGCCTCAGCTCTGTTGAGCAAGCGAGCGTCCCTCAGTGCTTCGATTAAATCGGTATAAAGGTGGGTTGAATGTTCGATCAAAGTGCCGTCCATTGCTTCGATTGTAAGTCGGATTCCCCCATCTTCCACTGTTGCAGGTTGCTCGTCAAGTGCAGCGCCTTGAGAGAGTTGAGCCGGTAGGCTTGGCTGATTCGTACCAATGTGCTTCACGCTTGCTTCAACGCCATCGCTGACGTTGAACCCCGCTCCTCTGCTGCCTTGTGAACGCGCTAACCTTGAGTCCTTCCAAATGGAAAACAGCAACGTGATGTGTCCACCACAGTGCACAGTGTGGACGGACATGGTTTTGGATTCCGCTTCACAACTTGAACGCTTGGACTTTCAAATCCGGATCAAAGTGTGTTTGTTGGGACAGCGCCATATGCGTTGTCATTCGCCTCACCATCAATAATCATGAGGTAAAGGAGGTAAATTGCTCCCAGTAGCGGTAGGAAAATCCAACAAACGTTCCAACCAGATTTGCCATGGTCATGCAATCTTCGGAAGATAACGGAAAGCGTTGGAAGAAACAAACCAAATTGAAGAGCGAGCGTAATCCATGTTGGATCTGACAATTCAATGCCAAAAATGATTCCATCCAAAATACCGGTTACAAAACCTGCGATGGTGGTCGCTAAAACGAACCACCAATACTCGGAGCGGCTGGCTCGGCCGTCGAAACCAACATATTGTTCGAAACATGTTTTCACGGCGTCCATGATTGACATCATGTTCGCTGGTCGGGCTGATTGGGGCATACCTTGCATTGCTGGTTGCATAAGTAAAATTTCACCTCGTGACTAGTTAACTCTTTTTCC
>Ga0115004_10002494_pt1 | contig 15127 bp, 20 predicted proteins | sample ArcticOcean_MG_C_10_FD_88737 | JGI IMG/M metagenome (GOLD analysis project Ga0115004, IMG submission 88737) | Marine microbial communities from western Arctic Ocean - ArcticOcean_MG_CB11_90 | ecosystem: Environmental > Aquatic > Marine > Oceanic | place: Arctic Ocean: Canada Basin | collected...
CTCGAAAATGTTGCGTTACTCTTCGTTCTAAAGAGTTATTTTTCTTCTTTTTAAACATAGAAACAAAATTACTCTAATAAATTTGAACTCTAGTTTTTATTATGAACAGACTTAACAATATAAATAATTTGTTTTTATTTAATTTTAAGAAAAATGGTGCTTATTATAGCGTGTTAATAGCGGTATTTCTTTCTTTATAATTTTTAGGAATGGTTAAAGATAAGAGATTATCAACATTTAATAAAAGCTTTTCTAAATTTAAACCTCTCATATAAAGAAAATTAACAAGGATATAAACAATGGTTCATATCTAGGATTGATAATAAATAAACACATAAACAGCCTTTTTTAGTGTTAACAAACCCACCTTGTTTTGAACAGTAGATTGCATAAATTATATAAAGTTTATTTTGAAAAAAGGAAAAAATTAACAACCAGAAAGAGAAAAGAATTAAACAGCTTTTGCTATTAGAACTTATTAACAAAGTATCCAATTTATTGTATGTGTTTATAAACAAGAAGGAGGGGTTTGTTTACATTTATAAAAAATTAAAAATATGCAGTTTTCAATTGGTAACGACCACGCAGGAGTAGACTATAAAGAAGCAATAGTTTCTTACCTTACTAGTAAGGGACACGAGGTGTTGAATCATGGTACAGATAGTGAGGATAGTGTAGATTATCCTGACTTTATCCATCCTGTTGCCCAAGATGTCTCTTCAAAGAAAGCAGGCTTAGGTATTATTATATGTGGAAGTGGTAATGGCGCATCAATGACTGCAAATAAGTATCAAGACATTCGATCAGCGCTTTGTTGGTCTAAAGAAATAGTTGCTTTGGCTCGTCAGCATAATAATGCTAATATTTTGAGCCTTCCTGCACGTTTTATTTCAATTCCTCAAGCAATTGCTATGGTTGAGGTGTATATCAATACTGATTTTGAAGGAGGAAGGCACCAAAATAGAATTGATAAAATTCCTTGTATGTAATGATTCATTTTATTTATAAAACGTTTGACGAATTGACATCAATCGAATTGCATGATATGTATGCTTTACGATCTGAAGTATTTGTGGTCGAACAAGATTGCGTTTATCAAGATATTGATGGAAACGATCCAAAATCCATCCACGTATTGGGAAGTATTAATGGGAACTTAGTTGCTTATGCACGGATTTTAGACCAAGGTCTTTCTTATACAGACTACAGTTCTATTGGAAGAATTGTTGTTTCGCCAGCATATAGAGCGCAAAAACTAGGGCATGAACTGGTCTATTTTGCTATAAAGACTACCCAAAAAGAATATGCAAATTCGCCTATTAAAATTTCGGCTCAAGCACATTTAGAAAAATTTTACGAAGTCCATCAATTTAAAGCAACAGGAGAAGCCTATCTAGAAGACGGTATACCGCATATTGGTATGCTTTTAGAAGCTTAGATTAAAGGATGCTTTCTTCCTGATTTACACTGTTTGATTGGCCAAATAATTCCTTTACACCTTCAACAAGTTCGCTGGTTAGAGGATGCTTTCTTCCGGTATAAATTAACATACAAGCTCCACTAAAAGGAATATTTTCCTCAGCATTTTTTAGTGCAATCCGCAGCTGTCTTTTAATTTTATTACGGTCAACGGCCCTTTTAAAATTGCGCTTGGGAACTGAAACGCCAACATAAAGAACGGTTTCAGATTCCTTTGCTTCAAGAACTTTTAGAAGTAGGTGTTTAGAACGACGCACTGTTCCTTTACGAAACAGTGCATCGATTAACTCTTTTCCTTTTAAACGATTTAGGGTAATCAGTTTACTCATTTTGATAGGTGTTGTTTTCGCGATCCAGATCAGCCATATAGTAGGTAGGATCTATGATTATCAATTCTATTTCTTCTGCCTTGTGAGCTACCGAAAAACTGTATTTTGGATTTGCCCAAGACCAGTCTTGTTCAATGTTCCAAGGAAGTGAATATGGGTTTTCCTTTTCACCACGCATTAGTGTAATTGGAATGTAATGCATTTCTTGAGTTCCATCTTTATATCGAACCAAGATGTCTAGGGGCATTGGCATTAACCCTTTGCGCTCTAAATTTATTTGAGTTGTGTTTTCCAGACTAATAACATCCGAGATAGCATAATCAATAGTATTGGTGGTTTGTGTCCAATCGGTCAAATACCAGCGCAACTGTATTCCTGAAACACGCTCAGCAATTCTACGAATATCATTCGGAACAGGATGCTTGAATTTAAACTCATTGTAATACGCCTGTAGTGTTTTGAATAGGTTTTCATTCCCTATAATATAACCCAGTTGTCCTAAGAACACAGCGCCTTTATTGTATGCCGTGCTTTCATAGGCATAGTTATAATGGTAGCGATTTGCATTGGTGCTTTGGGCTTGTTCAACTCCAGAACCAGCGAGGCGTAAATATCCATTATAAGATCCCTCCAAAGGGAAATCCTTATTTTTTTTGAGCACTTTATCTTCAGCAAGTGTCGATATAAAAGTGGTAAAGCCTTCGTCCATCCATTCGTGTTTGGTTTCGTTTGTTGCTAGAATGTGCTGAAACCAAGAATGTGCCAGTTCGTGGGCAGTTACCCCTACCAAAGAACCAAATTTACGCTCCCCTGTAATCAAGGTACACATGGCGTACTCCATTCCGCCGTCTCCACCCTGAATCACCGAGTATTGTCTATAAGGGTATTCACCAATCTTTTCATTGAAATAGACCATTAATTCAGCTGTTAAAGGCTGTAATTTTTTCCAATTTTCAATGATGTCGGGATTGTTCTTATAAAAGAAATGCAGATCCACATTATTCGGTCCAGGATATACATCATGAATATAATCGGTGTCAGCTGCAAAAGTAAAATCGTGTACGTTCGGAGCAATAAAATGCCAAGTAATTTTTCCTTTTTTGGATTTAGCTTTCTTCCGATCACTATATCCTTTTCCAATTTTATCCGCGTTCTGAAGGTAACCACTTCCACCTACTGTAAAGTCTTTATCAAGAGTGATTTTTACATCAAAATCTCCCCAAACACCATGAAACTCTCGCCCAGTATAGGGGTCAGTATTCCATCCGTCTACATCATATTCTGAAAGTTTTGGATACCATTGCGCCATAGAAAAAGCGACACCTTCTTTTGTGTTTTTACCACCTCGACGAATCATATCCGGCACATGACCATTAAACTCCAAATCCAATACCGTTGAAGCTCCAGAGACAAGAGGTGTGTTTAATGTTACCTCTAAAATTGTCCCTGACTCTACTGTTTGAACAGGAACACCATCTTGTTTCAAAGAAGAAACTTTGAGATAGCCCTGTTGAAAAGCCGTTAATGAATCGATGCTCACCTTGAAACGGCGGTTTTTATCTCCCCCGTTTTTAAGGCGGATAGCCATATCACTTTCTGGACGAAAAGCATTAAAATATAAATGATAGAAAACCTTGGTCAACGTCTCGGGAGAGTTATTGGTGTAAACCAATTGTTGGGTTCCCGTATAATCTGCTGTTTTTGCGTCGAGTTCAACAGTCATGGTATAGTCCACTTTTTGCTGCCAATACTGAGCAGAAAGGCTAAGTGAAAAAAGAAATGCTAGGGCTAAAGTAAGTTGTTTCATTGCTGTGTTTTAATAAAAAATAACGTAATAAATGTAAGAAACTAAGATTGAAAATAGTCATCAAAAAGAAAACTTTCTTTACAACGAACTCCTTTTGCAGTTTGTTCAAGTGAAATGAGTTCATTTTCTGCGTCGTGTTCTAAAAACAACAAAAAATCTTCTTTTATTGCACGATCAAGGAAAGAAGCTTTTTCTTCTAGCGTTAGAAGGGGCCTTGTGTCATAGCCCATTACATAGGGAATAGGTAAATGCCCAACTGTCGGAATTAAATCTGCGGCAAAAACGATTGTTTTTCCTTGATATCGAATCATAGGGAGCATTTGCTTTTCGGTATGACCATCCATCAAAAGAATATCAAAACCCAAAGTTGTTTTTTCGAGTTGTTTTTCTGTTCCAGTCAATAATTCCAGTTGGCCACTTTCGTGAATGGGAAGAATGTTTTCGGAGAGAAAAGAAGCCTTTTCTCTTGGATTAGGTTTCATAGCCCAGTCCCAATGATTTTGATGCGACCAAAAGCGCGCATTTTTAAAGGCCGGTTCAAGAATTCCATGGGCGTTATAATGAATTGCTCCGCCACAATGATCGAAATGCAAGTGGGTTAAAAAAACATCGGTAATATCGTCCCGATGAAAGCCAGCTTTTTGAAGCGATCCGTCCAAAGTATGATCTCCCCAGAGGGCATAGTGCCCATAGAATTTATCTGACTGCTTGTTTCCCATTCCAGTATCAATTAAAATAAGCCTGTCCCCGTCTTCAATAAGCAAAGATCGAGCTGCCATTTTAATCCTGTTTTTTGTGTCCGAAGGATTAGTTCGCTCCCAAAGTGCTTTTGGAACCACACCAAACATTGCGCCGCCGTCAAGCATAAAGTTACCAGTTTCAATCCGGTGTAATTTCATAAAAATTAGTTTATCAGTTGAATGCGCGTAAGGTAGTTGTCTGAAGTAATATACAAGGCGCTTTCATCGGCATTAAAAGCACAATTTGCCGAAGCAACTTCTGTTTTTATTGTTCCTATGTGTTTGCCTTTTGGTGTAAATATCAGAACGCCACCTGGGCCCGTTGCAAAGACATAGCCTTTGCTGTGGACTTTTAGTCCATCCGCTAAGCCTTTCCCTTTTTTTCCTGTTGCATCATAAAATGTTTTTTCGTTTTTCAACACACCATTTTCAAGAGAAAAAGACAGCCATAAGTTTCTTCTAGGATCCGAATTGGCGACATACAAAACCGATTCGTCAGGAGAAAAAGCCAATCCGTTTGGGCGATTCAAACTACTGTAAATTTGAGTTACTTTCCCTTTAGTGTCTAAACGGTAAACACCGTTTTCAGCAATTTCTTTTAATGGATCACCATTGCCCTTAAGTCCATAGGGAGGGTCGGTAAAATATAAATCCCCGTTTTTGGCGAGAATTAAATCATTAGGACTGCTGAATCTTTTTCCGTCATATTCAGCAATTATCGTTTTGAACGAACCGGGTTTTGTGAGCGGTTTTTCGACCATTGCAACCCTACGATCGCCGTGTTGCGCGATCAGCAAATTGCCTTTAGGGTCAAGAATTAAGCCGTTAGCGCCACTCTTTATGTCGTTAGGAGCAATACCCGTATAGCCGCTTGGATCTAAATAAACGGAAAGGCCATTGGCGTTATCCCATTGATACATTTTGTTTTCAGGAACATCAGTGAAAAGAACTGCGTTTAGTTCTGGAACCCAAACCGGCCCTTCAGCCCAGCTAAAGCCATCGGCTAAAATTTCGATGACTGCATCAGCAGCAATTAGGTTGTTTATTTCTGGATCAAGACGTTCAACCGATCCCAAGGTTTTCTGTGCCGTAATGCCAAACAGCACGCCAAGAGTAAGTACAAGTGTAAGTGTTTTTTTCATGAGGTTATTGTTTTTTTAAGATTTGGGTTAATTCTGTTCCAAAAGCCAACATTTTTTTAATCTCATCAATACTCGAAAGGCGATTTCGACCTTTGATTAGTAGGGTGTTTTCGTTTGTTTCCACATGGAAATAAGAGTGGCTTTCAAAAAAGAAAATCAATTCAGGAGTAAACCATTTTCGTATTTCTTTTCTGTTTTTCCCACCAAGAAAAAAACGTCTTGAAAAGTCAGGTGCTTCAACAAAGTCAATATCTCGGTAGCCCAAAGGTTCGTATAGGTTTGCTAATAAATGCTCTTTGTCTAAAATAAACTGAGGAACTTTTTCTTCTAATCGAATCATTAAAAAGGACGACTTCAGATCTTCTTTAGCAATAAAAGCCCCTTCGCTGTACGAAAGGTCAAATAAGGTGAATTGTTCTGTTTCGTCGAATAAAACGTTGTACTGATAATTGATTTGCTTGGATTTAAAATATTCGAATTGCTCTAGGTTATTTGCCTCAGAAGAGAGTTCAGGGCGGTAGGACCAATTCAGTTTTTTAGCCAGAATTTCTAATGTTTTTTGTCTTTTGGTTAGGTGTTTTCCAAGGTTCAGAAAGTCTTTCATTGGAAGCACTTTTCGAATCGCAAAAGGATGCTGAGTGTCTGAAAAATGAACATCTAAGCCGATGATTTCGAAGACCCCATTTTTACTTGAAAAACTCCTTCTATAGTTGCTAAGCCCTTCCATAACGGTATGATCTACAAACTCACAAAGGGAGAAGTCTACAATAACATGTTCGTGCTCTGGAATTTCGTCAAGCAATGCTTTTAGTTTATAAAAGTTCAAAAAACTACAGAAGTTCTTTACACTAACAAAATAGTTGCCACTGTCTTCTTCTTGAAACATTAAGACATTGGGTTTTAACCAATTTTGGGTGAAAAAAAAGACACTTTTATTGATTAATACATGCATGATGAAAGTCGCCAATACACCAAAAGTAATTCCTGTGATAAGCCCATAAGCAAGTGTCATACCAAGGGTAACGATATAAATAGCACCTTGTTCTTTTCCAACTCTAAAGAGCATGATTAGATTTTCAGGAGCGGCCAAACGATAGCCTGTATATACCAATATGGCTGCCAAAGCGGGAAGCGCAATACGTTGGATTTGATCTTGAAAAAGCACAATAAAAAGCAAGAGAAAAAGTGCGTGAAATAAGTTTGCAGACCGGTTAGATCCCCCATTATTTACGTTTACAGAACTACGTGCGATGACCGTAACGACATTCAACCCTCCAACAAAACCACTGATGGTTGTTGCGATTCCTAACGCTCTAAGGTCTTTGTTTACGTTGGACCTTCTTTTCAAAGGATCCAGCTTATCAACAGCCTTGATGCTCAGCAAGGATTCAATACAGGAAATTAAAGTAAGGGAAATTACGATTCCAATGAATTCGAGACTTCCAAGCTTTCCAAAATCTGGAAAAGGAAGATTTCCCAACAGGTTTTCGGGGAGAGTGATGAGTAAGTTTTTGCCCATGGGATAGGGAGCGGCAGCAACGAATTCATAATAATATGTTAGCCCAATAGCCAATATAACCACCCACATAGGTGCTGGAACTAGATGAAAAATTGGGTTTCGAATACGCGAATATAAAATCAAAATAAGAAAACTCCCAACTCCTAACGCAGCTGCGAGAAGCACTTCTATCGTTGGATTTTGAAAAACATACAGTATACTATCTGGGATTTGAGCAAGAAGGTCAAACGGACTTCCGCTTGCCGTAGTTACCCCAAGCATGATATGGACTTGTTTGGCTAGAATTCCAATTCCAATAGCAGCGAGCATGCCTTGGAGTGCAGAAGCTGGAAAAAACTCACTCAGTGCACCAAAACGAAAGAGACCAAAAAGGAAAATGAGAATTCCCGAGAGAACAACAGCAGCTAGGGTAAACAGATACCCTTGATAAAGATCGCCTCCCCCCAAGAGGGTAATGGATGAAAGTAATACAATTACTAAACCGTTTCCAGGCCCTGCAATTGTTAGTTGAGATCCGCCTAAAAGAGCAACAACAACTCCACCAACAACTGCCGACAGAATCCCTGCAATTGGAGGCGCTTCGGAAGCAATAGCTAAGCCAAGTCCAAGCGGCAAGGCCACTAAAGAGACAACAAAGCCTGCAAAGATATTCCCAGGGAGTGCTCCTAAAAAGCTCCTAAAAGTTTTTGTTTTACCCATTTTGTTTGCTTTTGATGATGAGAACATCGGTGGGTAATTCGGATAAAATATGCTCGAGATCTTTTGGGAAAATACGCTCTAGAAAACGCTTTCTTTTTTCGTCTGAATTCATAATGAGTAAATCCGCTCGAACAACTTTGGCGTAATGACCAATAGAATACCCACGAGTCCCAAAAATGCTTTGGGAATGTATTTTTATATTTTCTTTAAGCGTATCGGGGATATGAGTTAAAATTTCACGAACACGAGAAAGTTCTCGGCGTTTTAATTTTTCTTTTTTAAGGGTAACCTTTCTCAAACCACGATCATCATCGGCTTCTTCGGCAACTTCTGACCGGTCTATTTCTTCCACTAAAGTAAGTTTAGAGGCACTCAAGGCTTGAGCAAAATGGAAGGCAGCTCGAATGGTGTTTTCTGTTCCTGGGCTTTCAAAAGCGTTTACTACAACATGCTGCGAAGGTTTTCGAACCACAGAAGGCTTGATCATTAACAAGACCGAACAGGGAGCGTTACGGGTTAGTTTTCGCGCGATAGAACCCATATAAAACTTTACCATATTTTCACGTTGCATGGCTCCAAGTAACAACAGATCAATTTGATTTTTTTCACATTGCTCACTAATAGTTTCTATAGGCGTTCCTTCATCCCAAAGCACTGTAAAGTCTTTTGGTTGAACGGGAGATTCTTCTAAAATTTCAGTAAAAGCTTTTGCCTTGGCAGGAGATTTTGACCCAACGTGAAGAAAATAAAGATGGGCTCCCAAAAATTCAGCCAACCGCATCGCCTCAAAGACATTCGCTTTTAGGTTGGGCGAAAAGGCAAAACCAATTAAAATTCTATTGAAAGGAGTGCTGTTCACTTTAGTTCTTTTTTTAAATATATAGTTTTTTGAAAATTTATTTTTTCACAAATTCAGTTCGTAAAACAATGCTCATTTTATTGATTCTACAATCAATTTCATCTGCACTATCGGTTAAACGAATGTTTTTTACTGTTGTTCCTCTTTTGATGGTTGTTGAGGTTCCTTTGAGCCTTAAGTCTTTGGTTAGTTTTACAGTATCTCCGTCATTTAAAATATTTCCGTTAGCATCTTTTACTTCCATAGGGCTCTTTTTTGATAAAGATAAGGGATAATGATAAAGAAGCAAAAGGAATTTTACCGGAAGAAAGCAAGACACTAAAGCGAAAGGCTTGCCCCAATTTTAGGGAGATGAAGCGTTCTTTTTTGAGCTTCGAAAAGTTGCTGAGCTTTTGACACTTCTATTTCAATGGGAGTAAAGGTGTTGTAATGACAGCCTATAATTTGATTGCATTGAATAAAATCAGCCGCCATAACGGCCTCTTCCATTCCCATGGTAAAATTGTCCCCAATTGGAAGCACTGCCCAGTTGAGTTTTGGACATAGCACTGGAATTAATTTCATGTCGTAAGTAAGAGCAGTGTCTCCGGCCATATAAAAACAATTGGAGTCGTTCCAAACCACAAAACCACCCGGATTTCCTCCATAAGTACCGTCGGGTAAAACTGAGGAGTGAATCGCAGAAACGTATTTTACTGTTCCGAAGTCAAACGTATATTTTCCCCCGTGATTCATAGGGTGACCTGAAAGACCCTTAGCTTCATACCAACTCACTATTTCGTAGTTGGAAATGATTTTTGCTCCAGTTCTCTTAGCAATAGCTTCTGCGTCTAAAACATGATCTTGATGCCCGTGGGTAATAAAAACATAGTCCACCTCGAGGGTATCAATATCAATCTGATTTGCCATAGAATTCCCTGTTATAAAGGGATCGAAAAGAAGCTTTGCACCACCAAATTCAATAAGAAAACAAGCGTGGCCAAGAAATTGTATTTGTGTCATGATCTAATTCTTTTTAGAAAGATATAAAAATTAGAGATACAGGCACTTTTCAAAGACACGATCCTAATCTAAAAAGGATTTGAATCCTTTTTTTAGCTCTATTTATTGGGAAAAATATTAGACCAATACTTCATAAGATATTTTAGAATAAGCAAAACAAAAAACACCAGTGCAATTAGATGACTAACGTCTAGGGGAGATGGATTTTCTGCCAGAAAAAACTGACTTAAGTAAGGAATATGCAGAAAAGCTTCATTAATTGCTCCACCAATTAAAAGATAATAGCTCAAGACCATCGCTATGATATAGATCTTTAAAGCATAGGATTTGTTTTTTAGCCTCGAAATGTAATAGCCCGGAATTATAATTGCCAAAGCAGCTAATGCGAGCCAATGAGGAAAAAACCATTCTCCAAAAGCATTATAAATCATTAGGGCGGTACTGTTGTTCACGAGCATCGCTACAAAATAATACAAGCCTATTTTTTTATGCCTTAGCGTTCCTTTCGCTTTGATAAGAACCCAGCCTCCAAAAAGAATTGAGAGGGAGGCAGAAACGACATGTATACTGGATATAAGGGAGTTTACTAGTTCCATAATACAGCCTAAAGTTTTTTCAAAAGAATCTTTAACTGATAATTTTCTGGAAAAATCAAAAGACCTTCGTTAATTATATCCTGAGCTTTTGTCGGGAAATTTTCTTCTAAATAGAATTGAGCTAAAAGAGCATAAGATTCCTCTCTTCCCCAACTCGGACTAAACGAATTAGTGTTCTTTTTTGATGGAATAGACAGTGCTTTTTTTAAATATAATTCAGTTTTTTTACCCCCACCGTACTGCTTGGGAGTATAAAAATCGTTACTACCCAGGACATAAAAGGCTCTCAAATTCAAGGAATCTAAAGCAATGGCCTTCCTTGCATTCTTTCTTAATCTTGGAGCGATTACAAGAACCTTTGCGCCTTTAAATTGTATGGAAAAAGCTTCTAAATTAGCAAGTAAAGCATAGTCCTCTGAGTTTTTGTTATCGTTATGATTTAACAGACCAATTCCAAAATCACAAGACGCTTCTGATGCAGATTGATCCCCTTGAATTAAATAATAAACAGCTTTTTGATAGGAGATATAGGCTTGCCAATACCGAATGCTATTTTCCGAATAGACCATCTCATTTGCTGTGAGATGTTTACTGTATTGTTCAAGTGGCTTTAAAGAGTTAAGTCCCAAAGACTTTGATAACGAATTGTCTATTTCCATTTGTATCGAACCAATGGAATCTTTTTGTGAAGCGGTAAGGGTATAATTGGCCTGCAGTTTGTTGAAGCCATAGGCTTTTCCAAAGGCAATAAATAAAAGTAAGATTAATTTGTAGGTTAGGTTTTTCATAAGATTTAGGGGTTACTTAACATGCTAGGTCATAAGTGTAAATAATCTTTTAGATTATTAACATGGGCTTCAAAAGCCTGGACACCAGTAGGTGTTATTTTGACTTCGGTTAAAGGGTAATTGCCCTCAAAGCGTTTTTCGATACTGATGTAATCGGCATCTTTTAGCTTGTTTAATTGCACGCTGAGGTTTCCTTGCGTAGCATTGAGCTGCTCTTTGAGATAAACAAAAGAAGCCGACTTGAGTTTAATCAATAGAGACATGGCGCCTAATCGAAGTGGTGTTGTAAGTAAAGGATCTAGAGGTTTCAAGCGCGATATCGTTTAAGTGCATAACCAGGGACTAAATAGGAAACCATAATGACAGCTGCATATAAAAGTAAAAGCGATGACCCGTTTACAAGCACACTATAAAATGGAAAGCCAATGAGTACCATCCCACCAAAAATCAAAGGGTTGAATTTCAAAACGACGCCACTTACGATGGTTCCAATCCCAGCAACAAGGGGAAAGAAAAACCAAGGGTTTAGTTCGATAAAAGGACTTAAGACTGAAAAGAGAACAAGAACAAGACCTATAACGATCCACATACGAGAAAGGAAATACTCCAAATGCGTATGATGGCTTTCTTTTTTTTCTGCTTTTTTATAGTACCCTACAATAAAAACAATACCCAAAATCGACGTAATGGGCCAAATTAAATAGCTATTGTTGCCCAAAGGGCTAAAGATTAATAAGACATAATTTACAAGGGCTGTAAGGCTTACCAACCAACCCCAGAAGATGAAGGCAAAGCTATGACTGCTTATATTTTCTTTTGCTTGAGCTATGGTCTGCTCAATTAAATCGAGCTGTTCTTGAGCTGTAGTTTGTTCTGTTTTCATAGAATAAGATATTAAGATTATTCTACAAACATAAACTGGTTTATATTATAAACCAAATTGCAAGCTACTTTTTTTCTAACAAAAGTTCTATGTCTTTTGCTAATTGTGTTATTTCTAGAGGTAGTGTTCCGTTGTATACTCCTCTAATTTTTAATGCTTGATCGATGAGTAGCACACGTTCGGTATGTAAGAAATCGGTACTGTCTTTAGTAAAGCCCAGGCCTTCTTCAGCAAAATAAGATTTCCGAGCAAGGGTGTATATGTCTGAAGTTTTACCTGTTAAAAAATGCCATTCTTTTTTAGTAATCTCATAATCTTGGGAATAGGATTTTAACTTAGGAACTGAATCGATCCAAGGGGTTACACTATACGAAAGCATCACAACATCTTTTTGATCCATAAACCGTTCTTCTAAACGTTTTAGGTTATTGGTCATAATAGGGCAAATACTTCCGCATTGGGTAAACATAAAGTTGGCAATATGAACCTTGCCCAGTACATCCTTTGTTTCGATAATCTGATCCAACTGATTTTTAAAAGCAAAAGACGCGATCGTATGGGTTACTTCTTTTTGGGCGTCTCGGGCGTTTAGAAAAAGGGGCTTAAAATCGGGACTGTTATAAAACGGTAAACTTTCGGGCTGGGAACAACCGAAAAACAAGACGCTTAGAAGTACAGATTTAAAAAAGACTGTCTTTGACATTGATGCAATTTTTAGTTCCCAATAGGCCATAACGACGACCGTTTTTAATGATATAATTACTTTTTAGACTCCCGTTGTCGTACCATACTTGTTGACTTCCCGCTTCTTGACCATGGGCATAGTTTTGATGCGCAACAAGCAATCCTTGGGCGTTCCATTCTTTTTTGAATCCATGATATACATCATTTTTCAATTGGTAGTAAAACCGAATTTGTCCCGTTGGATAAAAGTATTTATGAGCTCCTATTTTCTTTCCCTTGTTAAAAAGTCGAATTTCTTGTGTTTTCCCTGAGGCATAAAACCGTTTCCAAACGCCTTCGGGTTTGCCTTCACGATATTCTTGAATAAGGAGTGTGTCTTGTGAATTTGAAAAGCGTTCTAGAACAATGCCACTAAAAGGAACACCATCATTTGAAGTAATCCCTCTTTTGGTTTCTAGCGATACAGCACTTGCTTTATAGACATCTAAAGGTGCGTTTTCACATCCAACAAAAAGAAGAAATATAAAGCCGATTAAACTATCGCGTAACTGTACCAGCTGTTCCATAATACCCACTTCCGTTTATATAAGGATCCGCATCCGTAATATGATAATGATAAATTCCTTCGGGATAATCTGCCGTAACGTGCTCATGACCGTGGTATTCGTCCAAGATACTATTTACTACCCGTTCGCCATTTTCAAAGGGGCCATAAACGGGGAAGCCATCCAACAGAAAGCCGAGTAGGACATTATTTCCTTGGCTTTGAGTCAAATAGGTTGGTTCTACATGGTAATGATATTCTCCAACCCGTTGTGGGTGTCCGTTGTATTGATCAAAAGAATCGATCTCGTCTGTTAGTGGTTGATTGTTTGGCCCTGCGTATTGGTTATAAAACGAAACGCCATTCAGTGCCACACCAATACTTCCAAGTTGCGTAGGTCTTGGGTTTGAAGCAGCAGTAGGATTGAGCGGAATTTTATAGGTATAATTTGCATTTAGATCAATACGATTAGGGTTGAGGTTGAAATTTTCGTTAGTACCACTGTAGGCCACATTTCGGTCATCGCTTGCATCAAAGTAAGGGCTGTTGTGGTCGGGCACTCCGTTTACTTGAATGACAACAAACCCGTCTTCAAGATACATGTCAGATGCGCTGTAAATTTTTTGATAGATTTCAGGGACGTCATTTCCTTCGGTTACTTCATCGATCATTATTGGATCAGGATCGGAAATTCCGCAGGAGGTTAAAAAAAGTAAAAAAAGAGCTAAAACATGGGGATGCTTTTTCATAAGAGATGTATTTGTTTTGGACTATACGTTAGTATAAAGGTTTAATATCGTGGTGATACAAAGTTTCAATTTAATGTTTTTTCAAAGCAAATGCTATTATCGGTAGTCAAATAGGGTTCATAATTTGGAATGCGTAGGTATCCAGATTTGCTATACAGAGCGACTGCCTCTGGGAGGTTTTTACCGGTTTCTAAAACACAACTTTGGTTTCCAAGTTCTTTCGCCCATACTTCTAATTCTTTTAATACCTGAGTCGCTGTTCCTTTTTGACGACCAACGGGAGGTGTATACATGCGTTTGATTTCTACCTTTTCCGCATCGAAAAACTTAAAGGCGCCACAGCCAATAGCGACATTACCTTCATAAGCAAGTACAACTTGCCCTAGATTTTCTAAACCATTAAACTGACTGTAAAAGGCATGATCTTCTCCATCGCGAACAGACAACTCTTGGTTTAGCGTTTCAACTAAAGCTTTAAAATCAGGATGATTGTGATCGGTTCTAAGTAGTTTCATATTATTTTTTTTGAGCAAAAAGCCAAGGAAGAAATTCGGGGTCAGCAAAAACAGCATCCCAACTGTTATGGTTTACTCCAGCATACCAATTATACACTACTGAAGCTCTTTTTTTAAGCAGGGCATCCACCATTTTTTTTGAAAGATCGACCGCTACAACTTGGTCTGCTTCTCCGTGATCGATACGCCAAACGGGGCGACGAATTTTCCTGGCAATTTTGGGGTTTGCACCACCACAAATTGCAAAAGCTGCTGCAAACATTCGTGGGTTTCTATAAACCAACTCAAAGGTTCCCATCCCTCCCATTGACAAACCACCGACATAGATGCGTTTTTTATCGACACCGTAGTTCTGGATGACATCATCCAACATGCCCTCAACCAAATCGAGTGTAGGATTATTTTTAGGCTTTTTTATATACGTAAATCCTGTATCAGTTTGATTTGTTGTTGCCCAATAAGCCTCCTTGGCACACTGTGGAAAAACAATAATGGCAGGATTGTTTTTACGGAATTCTGAATCCAAAAAAAGAGTACTTCCGTGAACTAATTGAAGTTCATTGTCGTTTCCTCGCTCTCCGGACCCATGAAGGAAAAGAAGCAAGGGGTAGTTCTTTTTTACATCATAGTTCTCAGGTAATAAAATTCGATAAGGAAGAGATTCCCCCTCTTGTTCATAAGTCGCATAACGATATTCCTGAGCAAATATTTCGGAAGTATTCATTAAGACGGTTAGAAACAGCAGGACAGAATAAATTTTTTTCATTTGCTTTTTTTAAAGTTTTTCGGTTA
>Ga0115004_10002495_pt1 | contig 15119 bp, 15 predicted proteins | sample ArcticOcean_MG_C_10_FD_88737 | JGI IMG/M metagenome (GOLD analysis project Ga0115004, IMG submission 88737) | Marine microbial communities from western Arctic Ocean - ArcticOcean_MG_CB11_90 | ecosystem: Environmental > Aquatic > Marine > Oceanic | place: Arctic Ocean: Canada Basin | collected...
AGTGTGCAGCTGAGCGCCGCCGGCCAGGCAGGCCATGGCCCCGAGAACGTTCTGGCTGCGACGGGCGGCTGCCTGGGCAGTGATGTACTCGTAGCCGACGAATCGCTTCATCCAGTTCGGTGGCGTCGGGATCAAGCAACACTCCCCGACTGAACCAGGCGTTATCTCTCTCGTGAGCTTGGGTTCCATCGGCCGATCGTTCCAAAAACGTTGGGTTCGAGGTTTTGAGACGATTGCGTTGTGATGCGCGGAAATCGGGGAGTGTCCGCGCCGCGTTGCACCATCTCAGCGAGTCGACTCAGGATTCCGCGTGGATCCTCCTCACACCCCTATGAGCCCGATAGCGGGTCGGTGCGTCTGTGGCAGCCGAGCAACATCGTGCAACACCTCGACGACAACTTCTTCTACATGCTCGCTCAGGTCGACATCCACCAAGGAAAACGCAACGTCGTCGGACGGTGTCTCCTGCGCACGGATGACCTGAGCGACCCATCCTCGTGGCGGGCGTGGGATGGCAGCGGCTTCGAATACGGGTTTGTCGACCCGTGCACACCGGGTGCTGAGCCCGGTGAACCCTGCACTTCGGTCGCCAACGCTCCGGCGTGGAGTCTCACGTACAACACCTACCTCGAGCAGTTTGTGATGTTGACGGAAACGCCGAGGCAGTCACCGACTGGGAATCGCATCACGCGCAGGCCCGTCAGGCGATCGACGAGGGTGATTTGGCGCTCGCTCAAGACCAGCTTGATCGGGCTGAGCGCCTGGCGCGGGAGCTGAAGCAGTACTCGATTCGGTGGACCGCCGAGTTGCTGTCATGGATTGGCGAGACCGAGGGCGAGGCGGCAGTCGAGGCCGCGCTCCGACAGTTCGGCGAACGGAACCTGGCTGACCGGGCCACGCCCGAGCACGACTGGTGGTCGGTGCCCGCCGAGGTACGGGCCAAAGTGGTCGCCCGAGCGATGCTCGCCAACGGTGCCGGCGTCGAACTCTCCGAAGACGACGAGAACATCGTCATGTCCTTTCGCTGCGGTAGTGGTGGCTGGCTCGTCGACAGCGGCGCCTACGACGGCCTCCTCACCCTCACCGAATCCGGTCCCCGGACCTTCGGTCGCGACTCCATGTGGGTCTACTGCGCGCACTGCTCGGTGAACAACGAGATTCAAGCCGTCGAAACGACGGGCCGACTGACGAGCGTCGAGTTCCCATCGGAACGACCGGGGGAACCTTGTGTGCGCCATGTTTACCGCGACCCGGACGACATCCCTGAGGAGATCTACGTCCGGATCGGGAAGACGAAGCCAGTCTTCAGCGAGGTCTGAGTGACGCGTTCGGCAGTCGGGTATGAGTCGGATCCTCATCGATAGCGGACCGGAAAGCCTGTCGATGTGACGGGTCAGACCATGACTCGGCCTCGCCCGCGCCATGGCTCGGCGCGCCCACGCGGTTCGCGTCTCTTGACGCGAACTTGAGCTTGACGAGACGCCCTCTTCAGGGCGCTCATCCACGCTGGACTGGCAGCCCCCCAACGGAGCCAGGATGTCCCCCACTTCAACCACGACCGCACCCGGTCCATCGCCGACCCAATCACTCGCCCGAGGCGGGATGGTACTCACCGCGGCCGGACTGTTCACCGGCCTCGCGAACTACGCCACAAACGCCACTCTGGCCCGCAGTCTCGATGCTGCGGGCTTCGGCGACGCCGCGCTGGCCGTCACTTTCATGCTCGCGACGACCGGATTGGCCGCAATCGTGCAGCTGGTCACCGCACAGCGAGTTGCCTCGACCGGTGCCGCGGCGACAACTCGGCGATTCGGGCTGAGGGTCGGTGCCGCAGCTGCACTCGCCCTTGGACTCGCCGCTCCGTTATTCGCTGATCTCTTCAAGACCGACGGATCCTTGATCTTCACACTGCTGGCCCTCGGACTTCCTTTCCAGATGGTGCTCGCCGTCGAGCGGGGCACCCTCCAAGGACGTCTGCGTTTCGTCACCCTCGCTGCGACCTTTGCTGTGGAAGGCACCCTCCGTCTCCTCGCCACCGTCATCGCTCTTCAGCTCGGTGTCGGCGCGGGGGCGTCGGCCATCGGCATCTCGGTATCGCTCGCAATCGCATCGTTGTTTGCCATCGCGTTGAGTCGTCACACCACTGGGGCTCCAGCGACTCCAACCATGGGCAACGTTGCGCCGATTGCGGCCACGGCTGCTCTGTTAGCCGGTCAGATCGTGCTCGCCAACGCCGACCTACTGATCGTGAAGTACGGCTTTGTCCCCGAGGCCGCCGGTGCGTTCGCCCTCGCGGCCCTGGCCGGTCGAGCCTTTCACTTCGTCGCCGCAGCGATCACCAACACGGTGTTCCCGGTTGTGGCCGCGGCACCACACACGGCCGGGTCACGGCGCATCGTCGTGCGGGCCGTGCTGGGGCTGAGCGCGCTCGGCATCCTCGCCACCACCATCGCTTGGGGATTCGCCGATGGCATCGTGCAGGCCCTCGGCGCCGGCGACGAGTCGGTCGCTGCCGAACTCGTCGGCCCCTATGTCCTCGCCACGGCTCTTCTGGCCATCGCTCACCTGCTCGCTGCCGTTGATGTAGCTGCCGGCGGCTGCCGAGCGGCCCACATCATGGTGGCAGCCGGTGTGCTGCAGGCCGCGACGGTCATCGCCGCGGCTCACGACGTGCCGGCCGTGCTCGACATCAGAATCGGAGTCGCTGCTGTTCTCGTAGCGGTACAAGCCCGTCGATCCCTGCGACCGACGGAGGTGTCGTCATGAGTCGTCGCATCCTCCTTCTCGGCACCCACGGCCAGCAGAACATCGGTGATGAACTCCTACTCTCCACGTTCCTGAGCATGCTCGGATCCGAGCACGACTACGAGATCAACTCCTATGACCCGGTTGCCACTGCCGCGGCCCTCGACCCGGCCTACGACGTCGACATCTTCGACACCGCCGCCGAACGGCTCGGTCTACTGCGTCGCATTCGCCGGGCCGACGTGTTGTTCTTCGCCGGGGGCAGCATCGTGAAGGAGCTCACCCCGGCCACCGGACGTAGGCGGACCTCGGTGCTCCTGATGGTGCTCGTTCTGATGACCACGGCCCGCTGGTTCACTCGCACGCCGATGCTGATGAGCAACATCGGTGTCGGTCCGGTGAGTAGCCGTCGCGGCCGGTTTCTGGCTGCCCTGATCCTGCGTCAGGCGACACTCATCTCTGTCCGAGACCAGGCCTCCTGGACAACCTGCCTCGAACTCGGTGTGCGCCGCTCCCGGCTCGTCGAGATGCCTGATGTCGTGTTTGCAAATGCCCCGGAAGGGTTCGAGGCGAGCGGCAACCGACCCCGTGAGTCCGCCGAACCTCTTCGAGTGGCACTCAGCCTCAACCACGACGTCGAGGACGAGGACGCCTGGCGGGTGTTCCTCGACCGCGTCGGAACCGCACTTCGCGAAGTCGACCAGCGGTCCGGGCTCGAACTCGTCGCCCTGCCAATGCAGAGCGGCTTCAAGGACGACCACGATCTCGCCGTTCTCGAGGACTTCGTCACCGATCAGGGTTTGCGCTGCCGTTTCGAGCCAGTCGCCGATCACCACGATGTCGCCCGGATCATTGCGCAGGCCGACGTGGTCGTCGCCGAACGCCTCCACGCCGTCGTGATCTCGACGATTCTTGGCACGCCGGTCGTCCCCCTCCCGTACAACATCAAGGTCACCGAACTGGCTGACGGGCTCGGACTCGCTCCGGTCTCCTTTCCGGTTGATCAATACCTCGACCCGCTGGCACTAGCCGCCGCGGTGAGCACTCTCGGCGCCTGCCCCGACGAGGGTGGCCGGCTGCAGACGGCGGCGGCGTCACGGCGCCGCGACTTGGATGCGTATGCCATGGCGGTACGGGCCTGGATTGCTGCGCCGAGCAGCAGCTGGTCAGCTGCGGGGTTCGCGGCGGACGCACGATGAAATGCCTCCGCGGCGTCGAGCACACCCACCGGCGTATCGCGCTCCTGGTCGGCCTCGTCTACCAGGCCGCAGCGCTGTACATCTTCCGCGATGTCCTGTTTGGACTCGGCGGGATCCTGAACGGCAGCACCGTGATCAGCGGCTCCGAACTCGTACCCTTCTTTAACCCTCAGTCGCAGCTTTTCGATCAGGCGAAGGGCGACTTCTCGGAGCTCACTAACGGCTACGAATTTCGGGTTCGCTACTCGTTCTTGACCACCTGGGTGCGCCACTACAAGGTGCTTCCGTTCGCCCTCCTGTTCATGCTCCCCGCGATCGTGTGGTCGGCGTACCTCATCACTTCATGGTTCATCGCCCGAGTGTTTACTCAGCTGTCCCGGGTCGCGATCTACGCAGGAACGGCCTTCCCGACGGCCCTCATCTACCTCATCACGATCTACGCCAAAATCACCCACTTCTACACACTCGTGCTCGGCCTCTGTCTCTTCACCGTGTCGGCTCTCGTGATGCTCGACGCGATCCTCTTCCGCGAGGCCCGCTGGCGGCGCCGGGTGGTCCTGGCCTGCGTGACCACTCTTCTCAACCCCGCGGTCCACTATTTGGTGCTCTTCGGGCTCTTCATGGCCGTCACGGTCACGACCCTTGCTCTCGGCGAGTTATCGAAGTGGATCCGCGAGGGCGGCTTCGGGCGCCTGCGCTCACTCCGGCCCGGCCAACTCCTGCGGCGGCCCACTCGTGGCGCGCTGTGGAACCGCTACATCCGCCTCTCCAACACGATCACCGGGCGCTGTGTCACCGCGTTCGCCCTGCTGCTCGTCATCGCTCTTGTGCCCTACGCGATCTTCGTGAAGTTCGTCGCGCTTCGTGGCGTGGGCGATCTCGCCCAGACCGTTCCTGGCGACTACTACTTCATTAAGGACGCGTCGGTGTCGCTGATCCACGTGTTCTCCTGGGACCTCGCCGGGATCATGGACAAGATCCAGTTCGGTGACTATCTCGCCAAGACACCGCGGGTCAGCAACATCCTCTACATGGTGCTGGTCCTGTCACCCCTGCTGGTGCCGGGCCTGAGGAATTCACTCTTTCCGTCACGACCTCACCGGCAGCTGCTCAGCGTGATGTACGTAAACGTGAGCTTCGCGATCTGGGCGACGGTCGGCTACGCGGACCCGTCGTGGGTCCCGACCTTCCATCGCTCGCTGGCTGCGATGACTCGAACGCTTTACGCCACCGACTCCCCGGTGGGTGACATGACGCTCACAATCTCGAGCGCCATCGTCCAGGTGCTGCGGTTTCCCCACCGCTTCCAGCTCATCCTGTTCATGCTCGGACCACTCCTGATGTCGTTGCCCTTGATCCGGGCGATCGACTGGGCCCACGGCATAGTCACCGGGCCGAGCAATCAGCCCGGCCGCACTCGAGCCATCGCCGGAACCTCCACGGTCATAGCGGTGTCCATCGCACTCGGCTCGGTGTTCTTCCTCCCGTTCCTGTCGAACCCTCCCTATCGGGAGGTCTTCACATCTGGGAATTTCCAAGACTTCGCCTCGCCCTATCCCGTCGACGATCTGAAGGAGATCAAGGACGAGCTCGACGAGTTGCCAAAGGGAAAGACGGTGGTTCTGCCGCCGACCGAGACGTCGAAGCTCGTGATCGACTCGCAGGGCAACCCCCACAATTTCATTGACAAGTTCTACATCTACTACCTGGATCAGCCGAGCTTCTACTACGGGCTCACCGGCGACACGGAAAACAAGTTCGAGTTCTTCCTGCTCCTGCGCGGTCTGTATTACCGCCAGGACTGGTGGATCAACATCGCCCGCGACATCGACCTCACCTACATCGTGCTCAACAAGCAGATCGAGGACAACCGGGGAGTTGGAGCCGAGTACCTGCCCGACATCGAGACGTATCTTCGAGAACAGCTCGAAGCGCAGCCCGAATTCGTCGAAACCATCATGGAGAACGACAGTTTCGTGCTCTACCAGCTCACCGACCCCCGTGAGGAAGAGCGAGAGATCTTGCTGTTCGACACCAGTTGGAACAGCTACCTTGATGCGATCTTCGCTCGACTTGAGCTCAGCCGTTGTTACGACTTCCGCTACGTGTACAACTACGAGACCCCGACGGACGGCACGCCTGTCCATCTGCTGGCTGAGGATCCTGCGTCGGCGGCTATCGATCTCTGGCTGAGCGAGAACGATGAGGCCTTTGCCCTGCCGAACTCAAAGATCTTCGCGTTCAACCCCGACATCGTGTCGAGCAACTACTACCTCTCACCGATGTTCCGTCTGTTTCTCTTCTTTTCCGACACCAAGTGGAATCGCAACCAGATGATCACGCCGGGGATCTTCGGCACGTTCCAGGGCAGCTTCGTCGGCGCGCCCCGCCCGACCAGGGAAACGTTCACCGTGACCGCTCCCGAAGACGGGCGCTACCGCGTGCTCCTACGTGGCGCGGCGCCGGGCAACAATGTCGAGGTGACGGCACCGACCCTCGGACTCGACGAACAACACGAACTCCGCTCTCCCGAGGACTCCCTCAAGATTTTCTCCGTCGACGACGTCTACGAGCCCGATCGCCAGCCGATTGATGTTTCGGCGTTTACTGTCGAAGAACTCGAAGGCCGGATTCCTGATGATCTCGTGCCGGTCAACTTCCGCTATTCCTATTTCGATCTCGGCGTGGTCGATGCCGAGGCAGGCGCCCATCAGATCGTGTTCGACAAGCTCGATGAGAACCCGATGTTGATCGAAGGCCTCGCTCTTGTTCCTGAAGACGAGTACGTCGACATGCAGCTACCCGACGAAGTTCAGCTCGTGGAAAGCCTCGATGATCTCGATTGCTCCGATATCCACCCCGTTCGCTACGTCTCCCGCAACTCATATCTCGACCCCGTCGCGAACGGCCCCCATGCCGATCTCACCAACGACCAACTCCTCGAACTCCTCGGTCTCGAGGAGTTGGCCCCGCCGAGCCCCGACGGGCTGGGCGATCGATTCGGTCACCTCGCGGCAACAGGGCTCCTCGTCATGGCCAGCTTCCTCGTGGTCCGCTGGCGGGCCCGCATCGAACCCAAAGAGGAAGCTTGATCAAGGCTTGAACTTCGCTCGGCAGTGACCAGATGTCGACTCTCTACCTTCAGGCCCATGAGCTACTCCTCCTACATCACATGGCGAGATCAGCCGGTGCCACTCAACCCCGATCTCACCATCGTCATCCCCACCTACAACGAATCAGCCCGCATCGTTCCGACCATTGCGTCGATCGTCGCCCACCTCGCCATACGACCCGAATCGTTCGAAATCATCGTGTCTGACGACGGTTCGACGGACGGCACACCCGACCTGGTGCGCAACATGGGCATGCGTAATGTCATCGTGTTGGCCCCCGGCATCAACCGGGGCAAAGGTGCCGCAGTCCGCGCCGGCGTCGCCGCCTCGGGCGGTCGTCTGATCCTGTTCAGCGACGCAGATCTATCGACACCGATCAGAGAGATCGACGCGATCATCGATGCCGCCGACTCCGCCGATGTCGTGATCGGCTCGCGGGGAACGGTCGGCAGCGAGGAAGCCGAGAAGTCGACGATCCGCAGGTTGACGAGCTGGGGTGCCCGCAAGGTCACCCGCCTTGGCCTCGGACTCGATCTCGCTGACACGCAGTGCGGCTTCAAACTCTTCCGTCGCGATGCGGCGATGGCTTTGTTCTCCGTCCAGCGCGTCGACGGTTTCTCTTTCGATGCCGAGATCCTTTTCCTGGCCCGCCGTCTCGACTTCTCCATCCACGAGGTGCCGATCCGCTGGATCGATGCCCCCGGATCGACGGTCGATCCCTTCCGCACGGCGCTCAACTTCCTCGTCGATGTGGTTCGTATCCGTCTTCGGGCCCTCATCGGTCGGTATCCGAGAGTTCGCCCCGCTCGGTGCGACGCGACGCTTGAGCGCGGTCTGCGTCTCGCCGTGGTCACTGCCCTCCCACCGTCCACCGCCACCCTCACCGAGTACGGCCATCACCTCGTGCGACACCTTGCCGACAAGCCCGAAGTCAGCGAGCTCATCGTGCTGGCCGATGATCGCGATGGCCTGCCAAAATCGAGCGATGCCTACTGCGTCGTCGCCGCATGGCGGTTCGACTCGTGGTCCACACCATGGCGACTATGGCGAGCGGTCGGTCGCACTCGGCCCGACGTCGTCTTGTTTAACGCCCACTTCTCGTCATTCGGAATTCGTCGGGTGCCAGCTGCCCTCGGCCTGTGTATGCCCGCGTTGCTCCGCCTACGCGGCGTGCGCACCGTGGTCCTTTTGCACAACATCGTCGAGAAGGTCGATCTCTCCGCCGCCGGATACGGCAATTCCCCCGCCCGTCTCAGGGCATTGTCCGCCCTCGGTCGAGTGATGACGAAGGTCGTCCTGCGGGCCGATTGGGTCGCCACTACGATGCCGTCGTTCGTGGAAACCTTGCGCGAATCCTACGGCGCCCAAAATGTGAGCCTTACCCCCCACGGTACGTTTGAGACCCCGTTGGCTCCGGCCGATGAGACCGTCGACGGTCGTCGTCGCATCCTCGCCTTCGGTAAGTTCGGCACGTACAAACGGATCGAGGACCTACTCGACGCTCACCGCATCCTTTTGGACCGCGGCGGATTCGACGATGTCGAGGTAGTCATCGCTGGCACCGATAATCCTGGAGCCGCTGGCTACCTCGAGAGCGCGGCGCTCGACTACGCAGACCTTCCCGGCGTGCGATTCACCGGCTACGTCCACGAGACGGACATCGCCGACCTGTTCGAATCGGCGTCGGCGGTGGTCTTTCCCTACACCGCGACCACCGGCAGCAGCGGGCCGCTCCACCAGGCGGGCTGCTACGCCCGAGCGGTGATCGCGCCTCGACTCGGCGATCTCCTCGAACTGATCCAACACGAGGGATATGCGGCCGAGCCATTCGAGCCGGGAGAACCCGACTCGCTCGCCGATGCGATCGCTGCCGTGCTCGAAGACGGTGAACACCGGCGCGAACTCGGGCGCCAAAACTACGCCGCAGCAATCGGTCTGCCGCTCGCCGACATCTGCGACCTGCATGTCGGCCGCGCCCTGCGCCTCGCATCTTGATCAGATCTTGATGTTGCGCCCACGAGGCCTTGAACCTGACCCGCGACGCTGCACTAGATCAAGCCCATCCGCCCCCAAGGACTCTCATGCCCACGGCAATCCACCCACCCGGCACACTGCATCTCACCACCGTCGAAACGGTCGTGACCCTGCCCCCACGCTTCGATGTCCACATGGTTGCACCGCTACTCGACCTCCTTGCTCCCTTCACCGACATCGCCCACCACGTGAGCCTCGACGGATCCCGTGTCGAACATATCGACAACGCCGGACTCGGCCTTCTCCAGGAACTGCGTGAGGCATTCGGGATCGTCGGCGGCGAGGTCACCCTCACCAACATGAGTCTTGCGCTCCGACTCGGCATTGAGTTGTCCGGCCTCCCGGTCGAACTGTGCGATGACCTGCTGCTCGATCTCGGGACGGCGGCCTGATGGAACGCATCACTGTTACCGGGGTGCTCGACCCCATGGCCGCACTCGACTTACGGGTGCAACTCCATGAAGCCACCGACCGACTCCGCCCGGCCGTCACCGTCGACCTTACGCAGGTGCGCCGGCTTCATTTGGCCGCCGTCTCTGCGCTCGTGAGCGCGGCTCGCCGTGCACAACGTCAGGGCGGCGATCTTCACGTTGTCTTCCCCACGGATCCGGTGGCGCGGCGCGAGCTGGAGCTCACGTCCTGGTTTGCGAATGAGCAGCCCAGGGCTGCCATCATGCACAGGTGATCATCTCGACGCCATGCCATAAGCTCGCATGATCTCTGCATCGGACTTCGCCTGTTCAGCGGCGTTTCAGCAGGCGCCGGTCGCCTACTCGCTACTGGACCTCGAGGGTCGCCAGGTGGCCGACGACCAGGCATTTCGCGATCTGTTTCGCACCGGCGAGGGGCCCATCGAGGTCGAGGACATCACCCATGCGGACGATCTCGACCGGACATCGGCCTACTTCTCGGGCCTCTGCGACGGAAGCCGCGAACGGATCGTCGTCGACAAGCGCTATGTCAGGGCCGACGGAACGGTCTTCTGGGGTCGGTTGACAGCCACTGCGCCACGAGACGAAACCGGCACAACGAGTTACTTTGTTGGAGTCATCGAGGACCTCACCGAACAAATGTCCTCGTTGGCGCAGATGCAGGGCGCCTCCGCGGCGAAGTCCCAGATCGTCGCCCGGGTCAGTCGCTATCTGCGCACACCGCTCCACGCAATCCATGGCCTGGCGGAACTACTCGGATATGCCGACCTCGACGACGAACACCGGGCCTTCGCGGAGGCAATCCAACACGGAGCTGACTCGCTCCGACTCCTTGTCGACGACCTGCTCGATCTCTCCCGCCTCGAGGCCGGACGTATGGAGCTCCGCAACGAACCGTTCGATCTTGCCGCATGCCTCGAAGATGTCGCGGCACTCGTTGGGCATCGGGTCCGCAGCAAAGACATCGTGCTGGAGCTCGACGTCATCGGGCTCTCCGAGAGCAACGTGCAGGGCGACGCCGGACGTATCCGCCAGATCCTCACAAACTTGGCCGACAACGCCGTCAAGTTCACCGACGAGGGTTCGCTGACCATGCGAGTGACATCAGAGGTCGGCACGGTGAAATTCGAGGTCTGCGACACCAGAAACGGAATCGCCCCGAGCGACCTGAAGCTGATCTTCGAGCCGTTTGGCCGGGCGCATCACGACACTCCGGGAACAGGCCTGGGCCTGAACATCACCAGCGACCTCGTCGAGATGATGGGCGGGTCACTCGCGGTCGAGTCCACGCCTGGCAAGGGTCGGTCTTCTCTGTCGTGTTGCCCCTCGAAGCGGACGACGGACTTACTAGTCCCGAAGCGGCGGCGGTTATCAGCGTGAGCGATATCGACGATTCACCCTACGTTCTGGTAGTAGAGGACAACCCGATAAACCAGTTGCTGGCCGCCGCTCAGCTCGAACGCCTCGGATGCACACACCGGATCGCCCCAACCGGAATCGACGCGCTGCGGGCGCTCGAGGCCGAGCAGTTCGACCTCGTGCAGATGGACTGGCACCTCCCCGACATCGACGGACTCGAGACCACGCGTCGCTGGCGAGCGCGCGAGGCAACAATCGGCGCCGGCCGGATCCCGATCGTGGGCGTCACCGCTCGAGCGATGACCGGCGATGCCGAGCGGTGCATCGATGCCGGCATGGACGGGTTCGTCGTCAAGCCCGTCACACTCAATGACCTGGCCGGCGTGATTCGCGAGCATCTTCAACGTCCCACCCCAAATGCCGGCGCCGACGAACCCACAACCTCGGCCACCGAGCAGACGCTGGCCCGCTTGCTCGCTGATCTCGATGATCCGGACCTTGTCGCAACCCTTGTTGACACCTACCTCGGTGAGCTCGATCGGCGCCGCGCTGCGCTGCGAGACGCCGCCGAAGGCGGAGACGCCGACGGAGTGCGTCGGGTCGCGCACACGCTCAAGTCGACCAGCGCGATCGTGGGCGCAGAGCCGCTGCGGGAACTCATGCACGATATTGAAGGCCGCGTCGCCGACGGCGCGTTGGACTTCCCCGAGCTCGCCGGTCCGCTGGACGAACTCATCACCGCCACGAAAGGCGAATTGACCACGGCGCTCAGCCGAATCATCTCGCCCGACCGAAGGAGTCCGCAATGAAGGGCGTCATCTTCACCACCGTCGAAGAGATCGTCGTCGACTTGTTCGATGCCGACACATGGGACGACCTTCTCGAGTCCGCCGGGCTCGACGGTGCCTACACGGCGCTCGGCAACTACGGCGAGGACGAACTCGTCTCCATCGTGACCGAAGTAGCGGCCGCGACCAATCAGGGAATGGACGATGTGTGGCGCCTGGTCGGGCGGCTGGCATTGCCGAAACTGGCATCACGGATTCCGACATCGATGGTCGACGGACACGACGCCCGGACGTTTCTCTTGTCGGTCAACGAGATCATCCACCCCGAGGTACGGATGATTTACCCCGATGCAATTCCTCCCGTCTTCACCTTTACCGAAGGACCCGACGAGGAGCTTCTCGTGGTGTACCGATCAACGCGCCGACTCGATGCCCTGGCCGAGGGCCTGATGGTTGGTTGCGGTGACCTCTTCAAACAGCCAGTCGAGGTCACCACCGCCGACCGCACCGGGCTATCGGCGGAAGAAGCGCGGTTCCGCGTCCGAGTCGGCCTCGCGCCACAATGAGCGAAACCGAGGACCGGGTGACGCGCCTCGAGCGTCGACTCAAAAGGGAGCGACAGGCCCGGACCGATGTCGAACAAATCGCGGAAGAGGGGATACGGGCGCTTTACGACGCGAATCAGTCGCTCGATCGCCGCATCGCGGCACGCACCATAGAGCTCGAGTGTGCCACACGGCGGGCCGAAGCGGCGAGCAACGCGAGGGGCGCATTTCTCGCCCACATCAGTCACGAAGTGCGCACGCCACTCAATGGGATCACCGGGAATCTCGAGCTGCTAGCCGGCGAGATCGACGACACCCAGGGGCGAAGTTGGCTCGCGTCGGCACAGCTGCCGGCCGAACGACTCGACCGGCTGTTCGAGCGGACGCTGCGGGTGGTCCAGCTCGAGTCGGTCGACCTGGAAGCCGAAGCGAAGCCGATCGATGCCGAGGACATGGTGGTCGCGGCTGCGGATCGCTGGCGTGACCGCTGCGTGCGGGCCGGACAACTCCTGGCCGCAGAGATCCACACGCCCAGGGGTTGTCGCGTCATCGCTGCCGATGAAGCCCATCGAGCGCTCGACGAGTTGCTCGGCAACGCCGTCACCCATGCCGACAGCGGCTCAGTGATCCTTTCTTCTGAGCCACGCGGAGAATTCGTCCGTTTTACCGTCGACGATTCGGGACCAGGGATGGTGTCGACCTTCAGCAGCGACGTGACACCGGCAGCCCTGGATCCGGCGGAGGATCCGACCACACGCCGAGCCGATGGGTCGGGTTTGGGACTTGCCCTCGCGGCCCGCATCGTCGGAGCGTTGGGCGGCAGAATGGCGGCTGAAACCAACGAGATGGGCGGCACGCGAGTCTGGTTCGAGCTTCGGATTGCGCCGCCAGGCTGAGAATCAGCGCAGCTCGGCGTTGAGGCGATAGCCGATACCCCGCATGGTTTTGATGTGGGATCGCCCGTCGAGATCGATTTTGCGGCGGAGGTTTGCGATATGAACATCGACCACGTGGCCGTCGCCAACCCACATCGGGCCCCAGACCTGGCCAAGAAGAATGTCACGGGTAAACACCATCTCGGGGCGTTCCGACAGTGTGGCGAGGAGATCGAACTCGATCCTTGTGAGATTCATCTCGACGCCATCGAGCTTGACCTCGCGCGCAGGCAGATCAATCTCGAGATCGCCGAACACGCGCCGGGCATCCGGCTTGGCGTTGCCGAGCCCCTCTCGGGGGCGGCGCAGCATCGCGTGGATGCGGGCGACGAGCTCGCGGCCGCTGAACGGCTTACTCATATAGTCATCGGCCCCGACCGCCAAACCGACGAGCCGGTCCACTTCGTCATCTCGGGCGGTCAGCATCACCACATAGGCATCACTGAACACCCGGAGACGGCGACAGACCTCTACGCCGTCGATCCCAGGAAAGCCGAGGTCGAGCACCACCACAGTCGGGTCATCGGATTCCGCCCGTTGCAAACCGGTTTCACCATCTTCGGCCAGCGTGACTGACCACCCTTCCTTGCCGAGCACGGCGGCGAGCATCGTGCGGAATTCCGGGGCGTCCTCGATCACGAGGACTCTGATCGACTCGGCGGTGCTCATCGGCGATCATCATAGAACGTGGCGCGAGCACGGACATGGAATGTGGCGCGAGCACGGACCCGCCACGTAACACAATCGGCGGTACGCATCACACCGTTCGAGGCTCGACTCGCAGCTGTCGGCTGCTCCGCCCATGGTCGATGTCGGCGCCGGCCTACCCCAGCTGTCTGGCCTTGCCGGTGAGGCCAAGTCCTTCGCCGAGCGTTTGTTCGCGTTCCCACTGATCGGGTCCCTAACGGCCGAACAGTCGGCCGAGGCGCTTCGCTTGCCCGCGGAGGACCTCGGTGTGGCGTTCGACGATGACGCACTCCAGGAAATCGTCAAGGTCTCGCGCGGTTATCCGTATTTCCTCCAGGAGTGGGGTTACCACGTCTGGAATGCGTCGCCCGCGAGCCCGATGACGATCGACGATGTTCGTTCGATTGCAGGCGAGGTGACGGTGGCGCTCGATGAGAACTTCTTCCTGGTAAGGCTGGATCGCCTCACGCCGAAGGAGGAGGAGTATTTGCTGGCCATGGCCGAGCTTGGCCTGGCCCGCACTGCTCAAGCGATGTCGCCACCCAGCTCGGGGTCAGGGTCGAGTCCGTTGGGCCTCGCCGCTCGGCGTTGATCGGGAAGGGAATGATCTAGGGGTGCGACGAGGATCCACGCGGAATCCTGAATTGTCGGGGTGCATTGACCGTCTGGGTCGCGACGGGCTACAGCTGTGAGCTTGGGTTCCATCGGCCGATCGTTCCAAAAACGTTGGGTTCGAGGTTTTGAGACGATTGCGTTGTGATGCGCGGAAATCGGGGAGTGTCCGCGTCGCATTGCACCATCTCAGCGAGTCGACTCAGGATTCCGCGTGGATCCTCCTCACACCCCAAGTCCGACTACCAAGTGAGCGCCGAGGCGGCGCACAGCGATCGACGCCGAAGTGCTCGCGGTACTGTCGCTCGCTACCGGCAACGTGTCGCACCCGCTGACGTCTCGATAGCGCAGTAGCGCCCACTCGCCGCTGACAGCGTCGCCCCGTCCAGCCTCGGGGGTCCCTCAGGAACTCGCGGCGGCCTGATCAGATATCAGGAGCAGTTCCATGCTCCTCATCTACGTGGCTGGCTGACCAGTGTCCTACCAACAACCACCATGCACCGAGTTTGCCGAGGGGGTTGGGTTCATCCTTCTAAAAGCGTTTGCAACCTCTAACTATGAACGACCCAAGTTGCCCGCTGGTTGTGGCTTCGGTTGCAGATCGGTTTCAGCAAGTCTGGGTTCAGTGGGGCCGGATGTACGTGTACCCGACACCGCGCACCGCTCTGATC
>Ga0115004_10002501_pt1 | contig 15094 bp, 13 predicted proteins | sample ArcticOcean_MG_C_10_FD_88737 | JGI IMG/M metagenome (GOLD analysis project Ga0115004, IMG submission 88737) | Marine microbial communities from western Arctic Ocean - ArcticOcean_MG_CB11_90 | ecosystem: Environmental > Aquatic > Marine > Oceanic | place: Arctic Ocean: Canada Basin | collected...
AAGCTACAGAAGCTGAGCCAGCAACTGAAGATGTAACTGACGTTGACTTCGAAGAGGTTAAATAAGTTTTTACTTACTATTGAAAAAAGCCATCTAAAAAGATGGTTTTTTTTTTGACCTATACTATAGAATGATTATTATTGCTTACACAAAATAAAAGACCACATGAAAATTCAATTAGTTTTAGGTTTAGCTGGAATGTTAGCCTTTACGTCTTGTCAAGAAAATACAACTACAAAAGTTAAAGAAACAACTCAAACTCAAGAGTTATCGAAAGACGATTTTCACAAAAATGTGAAAGCATTGTCTGGGATGATTGAAAAAGCATTGAGAGTTGAAGTAGATAATACTGTTAGAGCTAAAAGAATTTTAGGTTTTATTAAGAAGTCTAAATTAGACTCTAAAACGGCTAAGAAAACTGTTATGAAAGTAATGGCGAAATCAAAAACGCCGATCGAAGATCAAAAGGAAATTACCTTTATTTTAAATAAAAAAATCCCTAATTAACCCTTTTTAACTTTTGAATAAAAAGCCACCTTTTAGGTGGCTTTTTTTATACTTATATTTGTTCTCGTAAAAATATATACATGAAAAAAATACTCCTTGCTTTAACTTTAAGCCCATGTGTTATATGGGCTCAAATGAATCCAATTGCCTTCGAGGAATATGATCTCGATAACGGCTTACACGTAATTCTACACGAGGATCACAGCACTCCAATTGTAGCTGTCTCAGTTTCGTACCATGTAGGTTCAAAAAACGAAGATCCTAGCCGTACTGGATTTGCCCATTTCTTTGAACATTTACTTTTCGAAGGTTCAGAAAATATTGGTAGAGGTGAGTACATGAAACTCATTCAAGACAATGGTGGAGTATTAAATGCCAATACGAGTTTTGACAGAACTTTTTACTACGAAATTCTACCATCTAATCAATTAGAATTGGGTTTATGGATGGAAGCAGAACGTATGCTTCATGCTAAAATTGACCAAATTGGAGTTGATATCCAAAGAGAAGTAGTTAAAGAAGAATTGAGAGAACGCAACGAAAACACCCCTTATGGTTCTATAATGAACGAAGTGTTTGAGCATGCTTTTGTAGAGCATCCGTATAGATGGACTCCGGGTGGTTCACCAGAATATATCAATCAGGCAAGCTTGAGTGAGTTTATGGATTTCTATAAAACATTCTACCTACCTAATAATGCTTGCATTTCTATTGCAGGAGATATTAATCCTGTTCAAACTAAGGAATGGATTGAAAAATATTTCGGTTCTATAGCTAAAGGAACTCATACAATACCTAGACCCTCAATTGTAGAACCCGAAAAGTTTGCAGAGGTTAGAGATACAGTTTATGATAATATTCAATTGCCAGCTGTAGTACAAGCATATCATGGACCTGCACAAGGAACAGCAGAAGCCTATGCTGTGGAGATGATGAGTATGGTTTTATCGCAAGGTAAAAGTTCGAGACTCCAAAAGAACGTAGTTGATAAACAACAAAAAGCGGTTTTTGCTGGAGCCTTTCCTATGCCTTCAGAAGATCCGGGTTTACTTTTGATGTTTGGGATTGCCAATATGGGTGTTGAGGTGTTAGATTTAGAAGAATCTATGAATACTGAAGTTGCTAAAATGTCTGAAGAATTAATTTCAGTAGAAGAATTCGAAAAACTAAGAAATCAAATTGAAAACGATTTCATCACTGGCAACAGTTCTATGGCTGGTATTGCAGAAAGTCTTTCTGATTACTATTTGTACTATAATGGTGAGACTAATTTGGTGAACACAGAACTTGAACGATATTTTAAAGTAACTAGAGAAGACATTCAAGCTGCTGCGATACAGTACCTACGTACCGAAAACAGAGTTACCCTACATTATTTACCTAAAACAGAAAAAGAATAAATAGTATGAAAAAGATATTCTTAGCATTAAGCATTGTCTTAGGTACTACCTTAGTAGCACAAGACAGAAGTATACGTCCTGAAGCTGGACCTGCTCCAGAAATACAATTGGGTTCTACGGAGTCTTTTGTAATGGAAAATGGATTAAAGGTTTTTGTGGTTGAAAATCATAAATTACCGAAAGTATCCTTATCGCTACAGTTTAAATACCATCCAGAATTAGAAGGGGATGCCGTAGGTATTTCGTCTATAACAGGTGATTTATTAGGAACCAAAACTACTACTAGAAGTAAAGATGAAATTGATGCTTCAATCGATTATATTGGAGCTTCTTTGAGTACTTCTTCATCAGGAATTTACGCGAGTTCCCTAACGAAGCATTTACCTACTTTATTAGATTTGTTTTCTGATGTACTTTTAAACTCAGAATTTACCCAAGAGGAATTTGAGAAATCTCTTACCCAAAACATTTCTGGATTAGCCAATGCTTCTGATAGTCCAGATGCAATTGCAGGAAATGTAAACTCGGTATTAAATTTTGGTACAGCACATACATTTGGAGAGTTAATGACGGAGGAATCTTTAGCGAATATTAATTTAGATAATTGTAAAGATTACTACCAAACATATTTCAGTCCTAAAGGATCGTACTTAGCAATTGTAGGAGATATTTCTATTGAAGAAGCAAAGGAGATAACTGCACAATACTTGGTGAATTGGAAAGCGACAGAATTTGTAAATGCAACTTATAAAGGAGTAGTGGCTCCAACGGAGAATAAAGTTTCTCTTATAAATAAAGCAGGTGCAGTACAGTCTATAATCAATATTACCTATCCTATAAATTTAAGTCCTTCTTCGGAGGATGCTTTAAAAGTTAAGGTGATGAATAATATTTTAGGTGGAGGTTCTTCTGCTCGTTTATTCAGAAATCTACGTGAAAATAAAGCCTATACCTACGGCGCATATTCTAGTATTAATTTAGACGAATTAGGTTCGTACTTTAATGCATCAGCTAAAGTTAGAAACGAAGTTACCGACAGTGCAATTGTTGAATTCTTTTCTGAAATAGATACTTTACGCACTATAAAAGTGTCTCAGGAAGAGTTACAAGGAGTAATAAATAACATGTCTGGTAAGTTTGCAATTGCATTAGAAAGTGCTTCTACAGTAGCTCGTTTTGCTATTAATACCGATTATTTAGGTTTAGACGCAGATCATTATGCGAACTACTTAAAGAAACTATCAGAAATTACCGTTGACGATATTTATGAGGTAGCTCAAAAATACCTCAAGCCAAATAATGCACATATTATTGTAGTTGGTGATGCAGATAATTTAATTGATAAATTGACTGTTTTTGGAGCTGTTACTCTTCGTGATACCTACGGAAATGAGAAATCTGATTTAAGAACTGTAGATGCAGGTATTACTTCAAAAACAATTATTGCAGATTATATAGATGCTATTGGAGGAGAGAAAAAATTAAACAAACTAACGAGTGTTCAATTTAACTATGCCGCTTCAATTCCTGGAGCTCCAGCAAAGTTGAAAATGGAAATCCTTAAGCAAACACCTAATTCATTTTCTATGACTATGAAAATGATGGGTATGACCATGCAAAGACAATATTCTAATGGAATTGGTGGATTTAATGACGGAATGCAAGGAGCAAGTGAAATGACTGAAGAAGAGTTGCTAAAGGCTCAATCAGAATTTAAAATTGCTTCAGAACTGAACTACTTTGATAAGTACACGGCAGAAGTAAAAGGAATTGATGTGTTAGATAGCGAAGAGGTGTATGTGGTAATTCGTACCGATAAAGAGAGTGCTAAAGCAACTGAGTACTACAGCCTTGCTACGAAATTCTTAGTAAAGTCTGAATCTACTGTTGAAACTCCAGAAGGAGAAGTGAGTCAAATGACTTTGTATAAGGATTATCAATCTGTAAAAGGGTATAGCTTTCCACATCAAACTATACAAAATGTAGCTGGACAGTCTATAGACATGAAACTTAAAAAAGTAGTAGTTAATAAGAAAATTGACGCAAAAAAATTCGAGTAAATAGTTCGTATTATAATTTGAATAAAAGCCTTCTGATATTTCAGAAGGCTTTTGTTTTTCATTTATATTTGAATCAGAATAAATAATAACATGAACAAGCCATTAGCAGAACGTTTACGACCTACAAATCTCGATGAATACATTGGGCAATCTCACTTGGTGGGAAAGGAAACTGTTTTCCGTCAGGCTATGGATTCTGGCGTTTTACCATCTGTTATTTTATGGGGACCTCCGGGAGTTGGTAAAACAACATTGGCACAGATTATTGCACAGCAGCTAAAACGCGATATTTATACCTTAAGTGCTATAAATTCTGGAGTTAAAGATGTACGTGAGGTTATAGAAAAAGCCAAAAGTAGAGGTCTGTTTGGTACTCAAAGTCCTGTTTTATTTATCGACGAAATTCATCGTTTTAGTAAATCGCAACAAGACTCTCTTTTAGGTGCAGTAGAAACTGGGGTGGTTACTCTTATTGGAGCTACAACAGAAAACCCATCTTTCGAAGTGATTCCTGCCTTACTTTCACGATGCCAGGTGTATACATTAGAACACTTTACCAAAGATGATTTACAAAATCTTTTGCAAAGAGCTATTTCTGAGGATGCTGTTTTAGCAAGAAAAGACATCCAAATTATAGAAGACAAAGCTTTGTTAAGACTTTCTGGTGGGGATGCTCGTAAGCTTTTAAATGTTTTTGAATTGATTGTGAATTCCCAAACCAGTACAAAAATTGTAATTGACGATGCTTTAGTAAGTAGGCATGCGCAACAAGTGTTGGCGTCTTACGACAAAGGAGGGGAGCAACATTACGATATTGCTTCTGCCCTTATAAAATCTATCCGTGGAAGTGATCCAAATGCCGCTGTATATTGGTTGGCTCGTATGTTAGAGGGTGGAGAAGATGTGAAGTTTATTGCCCGTAGATTGTTAATAGCTGCGAGCGAAGATATAGGGAATGCAAATCCTACTGCTTTAATTATGGCTAATAATTGTTTTCAGGCTGTAAGTGCTATTGGTATGCCAGAGAGTAGAATAGTATTGGCTCAGTGTGTTACGTATTTGGCTAGTTCCGAAAAAAGCAATGCCTCGTATATGGCTATCAACAAAGCCCAAGCTTCTATTAAGCAAATGGGTGGTTTATCTGTGCCATTGGCTTTAAGAAACGCTCCTACTAAATTGATGAAAGATTTAGACTATGGGAAAGATTATAAATATTCTCACGATTTTGCCCAGAGTTTTGTAGCACAAGAGTTTCTTCCAAAAGAAATTAGCGGACAATCTTTTTTTGTACCTGGAAACAATCCTCGTGAAGCCGCTATGCGTTTGTTCTTAAAAACGCGTTGGAAAGATAAGTATGGGTATTAGAGAAGAGAATTCTCTTAATTTATAAAATCCCCAAAATAGGTGATGCTTATCTGTTACTTTAAAGTAGGTATAAAAGTCTTTATAGGCAGAAAATCAACAGATTACCTGTTGGTTCAAGACTTTAGCAGTAAACACCGAAACCTGTATTATTTATTGGTGTTTTGAAATGAGGTAGGAACTTCTCTGACTTTATTTGTTTTCGTATTTCTTTTGTAATGCATTGAGGAAATTTCGTAGGTACTGATCCAAGCAATGTCGATAGGATGTATGATTTGGTTTTCTGAAAAAGGCACTCAATTCATGCTTACTTATTTTTTTATTTATTAAATCAAAGAGGTCTAAAATGTCATCGGATTTTAAATCCAAAGCAATTTTTAGTTTTTTTAAGATCATGTTATTACTCAAAATGTCTTCTGGCTCTGGAAGAGGCGCTTCACTTTTTCCACGTTTTTCAATGATTAAACCATTGAGGAAAATAGCCAGTTCTTTATCGGTAAGAGCAATTAATAAAGGGTCTTCTTCTTTTTTTAACCAGTTACACATGAGAGATCTCTCCACATTATGGTTGGCTGTTTTGAAAAGCGAAATCATTTGAAGGTCACTATAGTTAAAAAGGTAACGTATGCGCCTTAAGATGTCATTATTAGTCATGTCTTTTTTGTTCCTGTTTTTGTAATGTTTTTCAGAGAAATTAACTCTCAGTTACGCTATAGCTCAAAATTAATATTTTGTTTTTAAATTATACTTTTTAAACACCAAATTTATTTTTGTCAAGATTCTATGAATACTGGTTTTTCTGTTAACTTCTGAACTCCTTATTAAATATAGGTATTGTTTAGGATTAGTTTTTCTAATAATTGGGTAATGAAGATAGATTTGGATCTATGAATTGAATTATTTGTTACTTTTGCAATCGAATATTTTATCATTAATCTTTAGTTTATGTCTTACCAAGATGTGTTTGCTGTTTTCTGGAAACAGGTAGAAGAAAGTTTAGAAGAAGGTCGCTTTGCGAAGTTAACTATGGCAAAGACCATTGGTAAGCCCAACTTGAGAAATATATTTCTCAGGCCAGTAAATTCTGATGATGGTTTTAAGGTCTTACTTAAATTGCGCTACAGGTCTAAAGAGACCGAGGATCAAGAAGACGAGATGACATTAGATGAAGCTTTTGTAGTCTTGAAATCACACCTTATAAAGTCTTTTTCATCTGTTCTGTTATTTACCACAACTGAGGATGTTACTTTCAAAGTAAATAAAAAGGGTGCCGGTAGTATTACCGAGTTTTCACCTACATTTACTGACGTTATAGCAAGTACGAAGGATTTAGAATAGCAGAAACACCAGTATTTCATTTTTGCTTAAAGTCAAAAAGGTTTAATTATCTACTTAAAGAATCAATAAATGATTTTTTGAATTTGGATATGCCCATTGTTTAAATATTACGGCTAATCGATCAAGCTAAGATACGGATTTGCCGCGTAGCGCAAATATGGATTTTAGCGATTGTTAGCTTTTGTTTTTACAAATTATCATTCAAATAGATTAATTCCATTTCTGCTATTTTTTATTTAATTATATTCATGGACAACCAAAAAATGTATGTATTTAACATCATATAAAAAAAAGCTGGTAAAGAAATCCAAATGCTATCTTTTAACTTTATTCTTACAATGAGGCCAGCTAACATTAGTAATGCAAGACCTAAAGATGAAATCATAAGAAAAAAATAAAATTTAAGTCCAACTAATAAACCTATAGCTCCAATAATTTCTAACAAAACGGTTGTTAATCCTATTTTCTCTAAACCAAACCGCTTAAACTCGTTTTTCATATGTGGTGTCCTAAAGTATGAAAAAGCGTAAGCAAAAAAGGAAAAACTTGATATTAAAGTAACTATTGTAATTACAGACATGCTTATTTATTAAATGGATGAATATGCTGTAAAAGCACACAGAACTAAAAGAATCAGAGATGGTAAATGTTTAATAAATGGATTACTTATTTTGAAATGAAAATATTGAGCACATAACATTAATAGACCCATAAGAATAGAAGGAATAAGAACTAATGAGGAATACCAAATACTCAGAATAAGCAATGTTGCTAAAGATATTTTTGTTGCTCCTACTATATTTCGCGTTAAATCACTTAATCCAAATTGCTTAAATTCTTTTACTACATTGTCAAATCTAAAGACCCAAACATAGGCAACAGATAGACCTAAAGTAATTAGCATTAAATTTAAAAAAATATTTTCCATCATTTTTTCATCTTTTTTTTTTACAATAGCTTTTCACCAACAAACAATATATTATAATAAGCCTTATACTCGACTCTATTATAAATTACGTCCTTAATAATACTCAGCCATAGTATCAATTATGAGTAGATTTAGTTTACATCAAAAATAAAATTCTTATTTCTTTTTAAAATTCCAGCCTTCAGTAATAGCATAACTAAAAGCGATACCGAATAGTAAAGTTATAAGACCTGCAAAATAGGGGATAAATTCAATCATTTTTCTTGTTGTTTATAAGGTTCAAATAAATGCCGAAAGCTAAAATGCTTGGAACCCAAAGCCCAATGAAAATAGCTTGATCCGAATTTCCATAAATAAATAATACTTCGGAATATACCAACGAAAGCATAGCCGAAATAAAGAGTAATTTGTCTGCGAGTGTAAACTTCTTGAACATGTTTTTAAATTATATTTCCTACTCATAAGGCTTTTCAGAATGCGCCCTGTTTTTTACAGTGGGCTCTGGTCTCCACTCTTAAAATTCAATATTTTTATTTTTTGTCACATAAGATAGTGAGCCTTTAAGCTTTCTCAGCTTTTTTTTTTAAACTTGCCCATAACTTGTTTGTGTAAGAAAAGTTGCGTTTTTAAGCACCTAATTTAGCAAATAAAAACCGAATAGAAAGTCCGCGAGGATTTTCGTTAATAAACTTGCACTAGCAATTAATTTTATACTGTGTTAGCACCAGTATTTATTCCTTTTTTATTTTATTAATTGTATTCGGTGGAATAAATTCCCACTCTTTGTTTTTGTCTCCAATTATAAATTTGTGTTGATATTCACGAACAATATTTCTTTTGTCGTTCTACCGTAAATAATTGTTTGACTAACGTAAGTAATTGTTACAGTATCCTAAAAAATTATTATACAAACGAAAATATATTAGCTAATGGAACTTATTCAATTGTAAGACAAATGTATTTTGTTAATTTGTAAGCTATACATTTCACAAAATTGTATTTCGTTTTATGGCTAAATGGTCTTCTTATTACCTTATTAGAATTGAGTTTTTGGGCTTCCGTTACCACGGCTGGCAAAAACAAGCAAAGTTGAAATCTGTACAAGGAATGATAGACAAGACTTTTGAGTTTATTTTGGGTCATACCGATTTTAAAACTTTGGGCTGTGGTAGAACCGATGCAAAGGTGTCTGCCGATGATTTTGCTTTTGAGCTCTTTGTAAATGAGTCTTTTGATTGTGCTAAGCTACTCCTTCGTTTAAATAAGGAATTACCCTCTGATATACGTGCCAAGTATGTACAAACAGTAGGCGAGGGCTTTAATATTATTCAGCATTCTAAAATTAAAGAATACCATTATTATTTTTCATCAGGAGAGAAGTCGCACCCTTTTAATGCCCCGCTAATAAGAGATTTTGGCGAAGTCTTAAACATTGACTTGATGAAAGAGGCAGCTGCTCTTTTTATGGGAACCCACAATTTTAAAAGATTTGCCAGTAAACCCTCTGCCAATACAATTTTCGAACGGACTATCTTGTTCTCCGAAATAGAAGAGAATACTCGATTTGTAGATGCGTATTCTCCCAAAGATACATATGTTTTTAAAGTTCGTTCTAAAGGCTTTTTACGGTATCAGGTTCGCCTTATGGTAGGTGCTTTGGTGGATGTAGGTAGAGGCGTTTGTACCTTAGCTTATTTGAAGAATTATTTAGAAGACTTCGAAGGTACTCAAGTACGTCATATCGCCCCTTCTTCTGGTTTGCTACTCCACAAAGTTGAGTTTGATTTAGTCTTCGAGAAACCTCAGACTGACAAATGAGTTTTGAGTGGAAAGAACCAGATACTAGCGACAAGATACCAGCTACAAAAATTCTATTTTCTGCATTCTTAATTCTGACTCCTGTATTCTGACTTCTTTTTTAAATCATCAAATCATCAAATTTTCAAATCAATTTATTTCACCCAGCCCAAGCTTCCCTATCTAAGCTACGGTATTGTATTGCTTCGGCAACGTGTACGGTTTGTATATCTCTACTATTTTCTAAATCTGCTATTGTACGCGAAACTTTCAAAATTCTATCGTAGGCTCTGGCACTTAAGTCTAGTTTTTCCATCGCTAATTTTAATAAAGACATCGCTTCTTTATTTATGCCACAGTGTTCTTTTAAAATGCTGGTACTCATTTGCGAATTACAATGAATTGAAGTTTTCTTGAATCTCTTTTCTTGTTGTTTACGAGCTTTAATAACTCGCTGTCTAATATCTTCACTCGACTCCGATTTACCAGTATCTGTAAGTTCTTCGAAGCTCACGGGAGTAACTTCCACATGCAAATCTATTCGGTCTAATAAAGGACCTGAAACCCTGTTTAGGTATTTTTGAACCAATCCTGGCGCACATACACATTCCTTGTCTGGGTGGTTATAATAGCCACATGGACAAGGATTCATGGATGCTACTAAAGTGAAACTTGCGGGGAACTCAATACTGAATTTAGATCGAGAGATGGTTACCACTCTATCCTCTAGCGGTTGTCGCATTACCTCTAAAACGGTTCTTTTAAATTCGGGTAATTCATCTAAAAACAAAACGCCATTATGTGCTAGTGAAATTTCTCCGGGTTGTGGTACCGAACCTCCGCCAACTAGGGCTACATCAGAAATGGTATGGTGCGGTGAGCGAAAGGGGCGAAGTGGTACCAAAGAAGCCTGTCCTTTTAGTTTCCCCGCAACCGAATGTATTTTGGTGGTTTCTAATGCTTCGCCTAAAGTTAATGGGGGTAATATACTGGGAAACCTTTTTGCCAACATCGTTTTTCCTGCTCCCGGAGGTCCTATTAAAATTACATTATGTCCGCCTGCAGCAGCAATTTCTAATGCTCTTTTTATATTTTTTTGACCTTTTACTTCAGAGAAATCACTGTCATTATTGGTCTGTTCAATTTTAAATATTGCTCTAGTGTCTACATATTCTGGTTTTAGGTCTTTTGTATTTTTAAAGAATTCACAAACCTCAGATAGGGTTTTCATACTATATACTTTAAGTCCGTCTACAATTGCAGCTTCTTTGGCGTTTTCTGCAGGAAGTAATAAACCTTTAAAACCTTCTTTTCGTGCTTGTATGGCAATGGGCAAAGCACCTTTTATAGGCAGTATAGTTCCATCTAAAGAGACTTCTCCCATTATTACGTAGTCTGATATATCTTCGGCTATTATTTGTTTAGAACCCACTAATACACCCATGGCAATGGGAAGGTCGTAAGCAGATCCTTCTTTTCGTATATCTGCTGGCGACATATTTACAACCACTTTATACCCTGGCCATCTGTAGCCCTGATTGTACATTGCCACATGTATACGTTCTTTAGATTCTTTTACTGCATTGTCGGGTAAACCCACTAATATAAATTTAGCTCCCCTAGCAATATTTACTTCTATAGTAATTGTTGTAGCCCCAATACCATATACGGCGCTACCATAGATTTTTACTAACATATTTTCTATTATTAAATTAGCCATTAATTTATAGAATTATTTGTTCAAAAAAAAGCCCTCCATTTTAGAGGGCTTTAATTGGGTGCAAGTCAAAAAAAAGCCCTCCATTTTAGAGGGCTTTAATTGGGTGCAAGTCAAAAAAAAGCCCTCCATTTAGAGAGCCTTTTTTTAGTACTAGTAAATTATATTTCGTTCTTATTCAATGATGACAAATTTTTGAATTTTCTCAGCATTGATAGTTACTATTTTACAGTAATAAATACCAGGCGAATAAGTACTCGTGTCGAATGTTTCAGCACCCATAGTAAGGTTTTTTCTTACCACTCTATCTAGCTCTTCTCCCAAACTATTAAAAATCACGAAGTCTACATCTACCTCATTGCTTTGCGATACACTTATAGTAATTTGGTTTTTTGCTGGATTTGGGAATATATCAAAACTATCTTCTGTAATCTCTGCAATGTTTACAGGGAAATTCACACTAAAGTTATGTACTATATTCGTTCCGAAATCGGCATTAAAATTCTTTAGCCATTGACCAGCAAGTTTGCGGAACTTAACAGCTCCATTACCATCGTTGTTTGCCCAAAATTTTAATCCGTCTTCATCAGAATCTTCTAAAACAAAGGCATAACAACCTGGAGTAAAAGTAAAAGTGTCTATGTATTGCTCATCAGCATAAAGAGTACCGCTAGAGTGAATTTCAGTTCCATTAATGTCATAAAAGTCCCAAGACGATTCTGATGCTTGTGTGGAAGTATTTATCACACCATCGTTAGTTAATAGCCATAAAGAAAAAGTTTCTGGGTAATCTGGTACTGGCTCATACGCAGACTGCATACTGTTATTTACCGCATACTCATCAGATAATCCATTTGGTTTTTTTAGTAAAACTTCGAAAGTGTTTTCTGTTCCTTCCCAGCTTGTTAGATTTGGTAATTCTACTTCTTCGCTTTCATTAAAAGCTAAATTACCTACCCATTCAAAAGTATTAGTAGAACCTCCAACTATATTATATTCAATTGTTAAAGAGGTAAGTGTATTGCTCCCATAATTTTTAATTACAATAAGTGGTTTTCCACAAATTGGATTTTTACGACTATGCTCATCTTTTAGAGACGGTTTAATAATGTCGATGATTTCAGCAGAATTCTCAAAATTAGGATTCTTGTACTGAATTAATTGAGATTCAACAATATAAGAAGGGGTTTGTGTGCCACTCCAAGAATAAGATTGATAGTCGACATTAATTTCTACAGAATCACCTGATGAAATATAGGGCGTAATTTCATGATCGAATATTTGAGACCTTGTGCCAGGACACCAATTTGCTCTATCGTATATCCAAGTTCCTCCTTGTGGGTAAATTGGGTTTTCTCCACATTTATTATCCCAATTGTATTGTGTGTGTGTTTGTACACCATCAACTTTTAGATAATAATTAATTGGTTTAAATTCTGCTGCAGATTGATTGTTATCAAAACCATGACCTGTTGAAGACATCTTAACCATTGCACTTGTAGTACTTGGGTCAATTAGGAAATTCTGAGGTGTTAGTTGGTTCGCTTCAAAATCTGTTGATGAATTGTAATTGTATCCACCACTATAAATATTTTCAACTTTTACAACATCTCTAGCTGGTGTACCTTCAATAAACTCAAAGTCTAGTGAAGCACTAAACCCAGAAGACCAACCGCTATAATGACATCTTATTTCTACCGAATCGCTTAAAATACTGGCAAAATCGGTTACATCAAATGTGGTCGTAAATTCCCAGTTGTTAGATAAACCATTACCATAAGGAGTAATAACACGAGCTAATTCGTAGTTTTCAATCACATCAAAAACAGTATGCCAATTATAATAGTCAAGTACTAAAGTGTCTGTTGAAGCAACATAAAAAGAATCGATAACAGAACCTAAAGTATCAAACACCATATTGTAAAATTCTGATTCATATTTAATGAGTGTATCAGTTGCTACAGTAGGATTTGTAGGGTCGTTGTATTGAGCTATCTCGTAAGTATTCGAGAGTGTAGAATCTACAGATTGTGTACTCGTATTCCAAAAATGAACAAAGGTGCTGTCGGAAAACAAGAGAGAGTCTTCAGTAGTTCCATTTACAGTAAAGTTCGGAGATTCTTGTAAGGTAGAATCTACTTCTCCAGTTCTATGACTTACAAAAATTTGTGTTGTATAATCCCAGTCAGAACAACCGCCTGTAGCACAGCCCATAGTATAGTGTAAGTAAACCTTTCTGTAATTATTGTCGGTACTTGGTAATACTCCCCATTCATCATAATTCCCATACCAGGTCATATCTGTATGGTCGTGAATCCTTACTGTGGTAGTGTCGGTTGCAAATGCATTGCATGAAAATGCAAAAAGGAGTAGGAGTAAGTAATTTGTTTTCATTTTGTTATTGTTTAAGCGTGAAGGAAGTTACTAAATTATTTGAAATGGTTTCTGTAACCTCGTCTATTGTGTGAGAGAATGGAGTAGTCATAAAGTCGATTGTACCTGATGTTCCATTTAGTAATTTGTCTATATCTAACTCTAAATGTAGGCTATCCCCCTCAGTATCCAGAAATAAATTATTCAAAGGAATTGAAACTTCTCTGTACAAATTGTCAAAGCCAGTATGGTAAGAGAAAGCTAAGTCCGGATTCATACCATCCATAGTATCAACTCTACCTTCGATCATAAAGAATTTATATTTTGAAGCCCATGTCCAGTATGTGTTTTGTGCGATACTTAATGGGTGAGAGCTTTCGAAATCTGCAGGATCTGATGCGTTTGTAAGAGAGTCTAAGCCGATGCCAAAATGTAAATTTAAATAGATTCCAGTGTCTACCTCAGCTTCTATATTTAGTTTTTCGTCAGATGAAAAATCTCTTAAGTTTATTCCGTCTATAGAAATCAGTTCTCCATTGCTTTTTTCTATTGCCCAGTTCGATAGATAAAATTTGAGTAATTCTACCTTGTAATTTCTTCCTAAATAATCGGGGTATAAGGTGCTTTGTAGTTCTAAAATATTTGTTGCAACAACAGCATTTAAATCTATACTTATAGGAGCCTTACAAATGTGTTGTGCTTTTGGTTTGTCTTTATCACAAGAACTAATAAGGATTATAAGCAAAAGCGTGAAGACGCTACTTTTAATAGTTAGTTTCATTTTGTAATGCTTTTTAGATCCGTTTTTTCTGTTTTTAAATAAAACAGAATCAATTGTAAGAAATAAATAATTGCCAAGAAAGATGCCAGCCTACCTATATAATCGCCATGTTGAGCATAAAAGGTTTTGGTATCCGATTTCGTAATGGTCGCTTCTATAATTCCACTTTCCCCATAGGGCAAAAATTGTTCCACCATTCCGAGTGGATTTATAACAGAACTTATTCCTGTATTGGCAGATCTAACTACGTATTTTCTGTTTTCAATGGCTCTTAAACGAGCGTAAGAATTATGTTGTTGATGTCCGAATGTATCGCCCCACCAACCGTCGTTTGTAATAATACAAATCCAACTAGAGCCCAAAGAATTAAAGCTACTTACATATTCTCCAAAAACAGATTCGTAACAAATGATAGGCGTGAAGTTTCCTTTTGTAGTGTTGAAGTTTTGTAGAGAATCGTTCGTTCCAAAATTCCCTATTGTACCTCCAAGTTTAACAGGGAATTTATTGAATATCGGTTTTAACAGACTTGAAAATGGTGTCATTTCGGCTCCAGGAACGAGTTTAGATTTGTGAAATACTTGACTCTCTTCTTGCTTAGAAATTAATAGTGCAGAATTAAATACTTCGTAAATAGTTCCATTTCTACTAATTCTTGCCGTTGATTTTTGTGCTTCCTTATCTGTTAAAACTTTACCAGTAGAAGCACCTGTAAGTATTTGTGTTTTAGGATGCTTACTTAACCACGATTTCATTCTTAATACCGAAGGAGAAGTTTCTATTCGAGACTCCCAAATCCAATCGGTAATAAAAGTCTCTGGGAGTACAATT
>Ga0115004_10002505_pt1 | contig 15087 bp, 16 predicted proteins | sample ArcticOcean_MG_C_10_FD_88737 | JGI IMG/M metagenome (GOLD analysis project Ga0115004, IMG submission 88737) | Marine microbial communities from western Arctic Ocean - ArcticOcean_MG_CB11_90 | ecosystem: Environmental > Aquatic > Marine > Oceanic | place: Arctic Ocean: Canada Basin | collected...
AAAAAAAATAATAATGAAAAATTAAAATTTTCTTTAATTTCGTCTAAAGTATTGTTAAAATTTTTAGTGCCAAAAACAATTAAAGTATTTTCCATAATAGTATGAATATAAAATTAAAAAATAAATTTCTATACTTTAATAAGTATAAGATAAAATGTGCAATAGGTAAAAGAGGAATTACATCTAGGAAGGTAGAAGGGGATAACAAAACACCAAAAGGTACTTTTACATTAAAATCAATATTTTATAGAAAAGATAGAATACCTAAATTAAAGACATCCCTTAAAAAAATTGTAATTAAAAAAAATATTGGATGGTGTGACGAATCTAGTTCTAAACAATATAACAAGATGGTCAGATTTCCATTTAAATTAAGCGCTGAAAAACTTTGGCTTAAAGATAATATTTATGATGTAATAATTGTAATTAATTATAATTTAAAACCCGCCATACAAAACAAAGGGAGTGCAATTTTTTTACATATAGCAAAAAAAAATTACAAGCCAACGAAGGGTTGCATCGCAATTTCAAAAAAGGATATAATTTTTTTATCTAGCAAAGTAAATAGTAAAACGAAAATTAAAATTAACTAACTTCTAGTGCCAAATATTGAACTGCCTATTCTAACAAATGTAGTTTCATAATTTAAAGCTAACTTAAAATCTGAGGACATGCCCATGCTTAGTTCTTTTAAATTTAAAAGTTTATTTAATTCCATTAACTTTTTAAAATAATTATCAGCATTTTTATTGTTGGGAGGTATAGCCATTAAGCCAATGATATTAATATTTAGTTCCTTCGTGCAATAATAATAAAAATCATCAAGAAGTTCTATCCCTATACCTGACTTTTGTTTTTCGTTACCAATGTTGACTTGAATAAAATATTTAAGTTTTTTATTGCTTAAACTTTCATGCTTAGCTAAATTGTTTGCAAGCTTTTGATTATCTAGGGAGTGTATATAATCAAATAATTTTATAGCTTCCTTAGCTTTATTTGATTGTAATTTTCCAATCATATGAAGATTTATCTCCGGTTTTTTTTTTTTAATTTCTGCCCACTTAGAATGAGCTTCTTGGACCTTAGACTCACCAAAATGTAAGTGACCGTAATCACACAAAGGACTAATTTCATCGTAAGAGAAGGTTTTAGACACAGCGATTATCTTTACATTGCTATTATTGATGAGAGATTTTATATTTTCGAATCTGGAAATTATTGGATGCATTTATGTTTATTATAAAGAATAATTATTATTTATATATAGAAAATACTGAGTCTATAGATCTTAATTATATTAAGAAAAATAAAAAAATATCAATTATTTATAGAAACAATCGTAAAGCTGAAGATCTCGTAAATTTAAACAAATTTAGAAGAGAGTGTAAAATAAAAAGATTTAAATTTTATATAGCTAATAATCTAAAATTAGCCATTAATTGCAAAGCAGATGGTTTGTATGTTTCCGCATATAATAAAAAAATTTACCCATCAAATAACCTGACTTTGATTGGTTCTGCCCATAATTTTAAAGAAATACATCAAAAAATAAAACAAAGATGTAGTTCCGTTATTTTATCAAGGTTATTTAAGACTTCTTATAAAAATAAAAATGGTTATCTAGGTATAGTTAAATTTAATTTAATAGAAAAAAATTACGATATAAATATTTTACCCTTGGGTGGCATAAACAAAGCTAACTTGCTTAAATTGAATATGGTTACTTCGAATGGATTGTGTTTATTATCTGAGATAAAAAAAAAGCCGACTATTTCTAATCGGCTTTTTTAATTTTTTAAGTATTATTAATTAAAATGCCATAGACACAACTAAGTGACCTTCTGATATGTCCTTATTTTGTGTGTAATCAGCGTTTTCAATATCTTTAATACCTGCAGTTACAGTCATTCCACCCATAGTGTAGGCAGCCTGAATTGTCATGATTTCTAAATCGTACTCAGAAGCATCTGCTCTTAGATTTCTGTGTGATTCTTCTTGACCGTACGAAATCGAAAGATCGTCATTAACTGTATAACCAATACTTATAGAGTCTGTTTCGTAGTAGTTATAAAGTTGTGTAGTAGATCTTTCTAAATCAGATGATGGAGCTCTCATTGCTCTTGAATAACCTATACCCAATTGACCATACTTATAACTTGCATAGTAAGCACCATGCTCTTCTTTTTGTCCAAGGTCTTTTCTTGAGTCAGTTTGTTCGATCTCAAAGTATGAAGCACCTACTGATAGTCCATCAACTGGTTCAGCTTCTACTAGATAACTTAGTCCACCTTCTGTCGCACCTGTTGTAGTGTTAACAGGAGAATCTCCAGCTTCTGAAGTTGCAGATCCACTCATAGTCATACCAGCTTTAATTACTGTCTTGAAAGGCAATAAATCTGCAGCAGTATGTAATTGAACGTTGTTGTAAGTACCGATATCATCAGGATCTACTAATCCACCTGAATTACCGATTTGCGAACCGTAACCAAGTGCCATTTGACTTCCACCGTGTTTGAAGTTTAAGCCACCTTCAGTTCCATAAAGACCCAATGTTACCATTGGTGTTGAGATTTCTAGTCGTGTGTCGTCGATAGCACCAGCGTCTAATTGTGTTTGCCATTTCCATGTCCAACCGTTGTCTAGTTCACCTGCAGCGTCGAAATTGATATCGTTAGAAACTGCTAACGTTTTTCCGTCACCACTTTCAACTACACCCGCAGTCGATTCTGACGAACCTACTGACATAGAAGCTTTAACTGAACCTGAAACTCCAATTTCTCCAGCATTTGCAGCTGATGAAACTAAAAGAACAGATAGTAAAGCAACTAATATATTTAGTTTTTTCATTTGTTTCCTTTGTTTTTTTGTTAATTAATTTACGTAAATTAAACTATAGGCTTTATATTTGGAATTTTTCCCAAAAAGGTAATAATACTTGAAACATTTGTAGTATTTTTCTTTATGTTGTAATTATGTCACATTTAAATTTTCTGTATTTTTCAACTAATTCAGGTAAACAATTAACTATTATGAGTATAATAAAATGTATTTTCATTAGATTTAGGCTTTTTTTCCTAATTTCCCTTTTATTTACGCTAACGAATTGCGGTCTTCATAAAAAAGTTAGTGGCGATGTTCCTATACAGGGAGAAGAAAGAGCAAAAAGAAATATAGAGCAAGGTAGAGGACTTACTCTTAAAAACTTAAGAGGCGGTGGTAAAACTACATATCAATTTAGTACTTCTAACCCGATGTGGAGAGCCTCGTTAGAACTATTAGATTTTTTACCACTTACAACTGTTGATTATTCTGGTGGGATCATTATTACCGATTGGTACAGTGATAATAATAATTTTAATGAATCAATAAAAATAACTGTTAGATTTTTGAACAATGAAATAGCTGCGAATAATATAAAAATTATTGTTCATCAAAAAAAATGTGTGCAACTACAAAAATGTGTTGTCAAAGAATTAAATTCTGCAATTAAGCAGGAGCTTGCTAAAAGTATACTTAAAAAAGCTGCGCTATTTAAAATTGAAAATCAAAATAAAAAAAAATAATTTCTTAAAATAAAAATAATGGAAAGATATAATTTTCATTCAATTGAAAAAAAGTGGCAAACTGCTTTTGTTAACAAAAAACTTTATAATTCTAAACTTAATAAAAAGTTTTATTGTTTAGAAATGTTTCCATATCCTTCGGGTAAGATTCACATGGGGCATGTTAGAAACTACACGATTGGAGATGTTGTTGCTAGATTTAAGTATATGAATGGATACAACGTATTGCACCCCATGGGTTGGGACGCATTTGGGTTACCAGCGGAGAATGCCGCAAAAGAAAATAATTTACATCCAAAAGTCTGGACCGAAAAAAATATTTCACAGATGAAAGGACAACTCAAAATGTTAGGTCTTTCGATTGATTGGGATCTTGAAATATCTACATGTGATGAAAATTACTACAAACACCAACAAGGGTTATTTATTGATTTATACAACCAAGGATTTGTTTCAAGAAAAGAAAATTATGTGAACTGGGATCCTGTTGAACAAACAGTTTTGGCTAACGAACAAGTGATTGATGGAAAAGGTTGGCGCTCTGGGGCAGCTGTTGAAAGAAAGAAATTAGCTCAATGGGTTTTTAATATTACTAAATTCGCAGATAACTTACTTGATGATCTTGATTTATTAAAAGAATGGCCAGAAAAAGTTAGGTTAATGCAAAAAAATTGGATTGGAAAATCTATTGGCTGCGAAATAGATTTCGATATTTTGAATGAAAAAAAAAATAAGATAAAAATCTTTACAACTAGACCTGAAACAGTTTTTGGAGCAACTTTTTTAGCTATTTCGATAGACCACCCATTATGTGTAGATTTAAAAGAAAAAAAAGAATTTATAAAATTTAAAGAGAACTGTTTAAAAGTTGGCACAACGGAAGAAGCTTTAGCGAATGCAGAAAAAAGTGGTTACAATACTGGCTTCCTTGCAAAACATCCTTTTATTCATGAAAAAAAAATACCAATTTATGTAGCAAATTTTGTTTTAATGGACTACGGAACTGGGGCTATTTTTGGATGTCCGGCACATGACCAACGTGATTTAGATTTTGCAAAAAAATATAATTTAGAGATTGTTGAAGTTGTTGCTGAAGATCAAATTAATCCTAAAAATTTTAATAAAATAAATAAGGCTTACACTTCTGATGGAAAGTTAATAAATTCTGATTTTTTAAATGACCTGACCATTCATGCTGCAAAAAAAAAAATAATTGAAGAAATTGAAATTAAAAAAATTGGTCAAAAAAAAACATCTTTTAGATTAAAAGACTGGGGTATTTCTAGGCAACGATATTGGGGTTGTCCGATACCAATGATCTATTTGGAAGATGGAAGTGTTGTTCCAGTTGAAAAAGAAGAATTGCCTATAAGATTACCAGTAGACGTTGATTTAAGAAAAGGTGGTAATCCGTTGGATAACCATGCAACTTGGAAAAAAACTATACATAAGAAATCAGGTAAATCGGCAATTAGGGAAACTGATACGCTTGATACATTTGTAGATTCTTCCTGGTATTTTATGCGATTTTGTTCTCCGACTAAAACTGATAGCCCTTTTGATATTAACGACTTAAATTATTGGATGCCTGTAGATCAATATATTGGAGGTGTTGAGCATGCCATATTACACCTTTTGTATTCTAGGTTTTTTATGCGTGCAATTAAAAAAATTAATCCAGAAGTAAGGACGAGCGAACCATTCAAGGGTCTATTTACACAAGGAATGGTTTGCCACGAAACCTATAAGAATGTTGAGGGCCAATGGTTAAACCCTGAAGAGATAGAGAAAAATAATGAGAATAAGTATGTAAAAATTTTCGACAAAACTGATGTAATTGTTGGTCCTTCAGAATCAATGTCAAAATCGAAAAAAAATGTTATTGACCCTGAGAGTATGATTAAATCTTACGGTGCGGACGCTGTTAGGTGGTTTATTTTATCGGACAGTCCACCTGATAAAGACATACAATGGTCAAACCAAGGGGTTAATGCAGCTTATAAGTTTTTACAAAAAATTTATAATCTAAATAATGCTATTATTGTTCGCAAAGAAACTAGTAAAATCAAAGATAATGAATTTGATTTTCAATTTAATAATTACATTTTAAAAATTACTGACTTGGTTAACAACCTTCAACTTAATGTAGTAATAGCAAATATTTACAGTGTTTATAATTTGTTTAATAACGCTCTCTCAGAAAAGATAAGTAACGATTGTTTAAAAAGAAACTTTTCTAGTTTAATAAAAATTCTTATTCCATTCACGCCTCATCTCGCATACGAATGCCTCGAAATACTTGGGGTTAAAGAAACAGATAGTTGGCCAAAAACTAATAATAAAATAGTTTTTGAAGAAAAAATAAAGCTTGCTATTCAGATTAATGGTAAGACTAAAGAGATTATTGAAATTAAAAAAGATTCAAACGAAGAAATTGTTGTAAATGAATCTAAAAAAAAAAAGAAAAAAGGTTTAAATTTAATGGGTAAAAAAATTACTAGAACAATATTCGTTAAAAATAAAATAATTAACTATATTATAAAGTGATTTCAACAAAAAAAATATTTCAAATCATATTTGTAATTTTATTCTCAACTCTTTTTGTCTCTTGTGGATTTAAAAAAATAAATACAGAAGGTATAAATAGTATAAATATCAAGGACATAAATATTTTAGGCGAAAAACGATACAGCAATATATTAAAGGATAGTATTAATCTACTTTCAGATAAAGAATCTTTAAATGAATATAATATTAAATTATTTTTTAAAAAAAATAAAATAGATAAAATTAAAGACAAAACCGGCAGTATAACTCGGTATAAAATATCATTTAGGGTTGAATTAAATTTAGAAGAAATCAAAAATAAGATTGAAATAAAAAAAATATTTGAAAAAAATGGAGACTATGATGTTGCAGATAATCATACTACTACGATTAATAATGAAAGAAATCTGACTAAAAATCTCATCAAACAATTGTCGGACGAAATAACAAACTTTATAATGCTGACAGCAAGAAATTAGGTGATACTCAAAAGCTACCTTATCGAACAAAATCCTAGGCTTCTAGACAAGTATAAAGCAGTTATATTATATGGGGAAAATGAAGGAATAAAAGATGATATTAAAGCTGAATTAAAAATAATTAATAACGATGCTGAGATAATAAGTTTTTTTGAAAATGAAATTTTAAAAGACAAAGACATTGTCTATAGAAATATTATTAATGAATCTTTGTTTAATGAAAAAAAATTATATTTATTCAATCAGTTTCCGATAAAATTTATGAAGAAGTTGTTGAATGTTTAAAAAAAAACAATAAAGCAATAAAAATTTATATATTTGCTGATAATCTGGATAAAAAATCAAAATTAAGAAATTTATTCGAGAAAGAAAAAGAATTGGCAATATTTGCTTGTTATATAGACAATGAAAGAACATTAATTAGTTATATAAATAAAGAGCTTTATGGGTTTAAGGGGTTAACAGGTGAGATAATTAATCTTATTATTTTAAATTCCAGTTTAAATAGAAGAATTATAAAAAGTGAGATTAAAAAGATAAAAGATTTTTCAAACAACAAAACTATTAACAAAAAACAAATTCTAGAAATTTTAAATATTAAACATGATACTGGGTTTGATGAAATAAGAGACCATGCATTGGCGGGAAAGAAAGATAAAGTTAATAAACTACTTTCAGAGATTGAAATATTTAATGAAGATAGTTTTTATTATTTAAGTAATCTAAATTATAGAATATTAAAACTAATAGATATTCAAAAAGCTAATGAAATTTATAAAAATCATCAAGAAGCAATAGAAAGTATTAGACCACCAATTTTTTGGAAAGATAAACCGTTTTTTCTCGAACAACTTAAAAATTGGAATTTAGAAAAGTTAAATAAGGCATCCTATAAAATTGGTGAAACAGAAGTTTTAATGAAAAGAAATTCTCAAATAAGAAATGATATAATTATTAAAGATCTAATAATCCATCTTTTAGGATAAATTATTTTTTCTTTCTAAGGAGTTTAGATAGCATTTCAAATTGATCTGCGTTGCTATACTCAATTGTTAATTTTCCTGAATTATTTTTTCTATTTGCTATTCTGACGTTTAGACCTAAATTTTCTTCAAGTCTTCGCTGAATAAGTAAAATATTAGGATCAGATCTAACATTGGGTTTTAATTTATTATCTTCTTTTTCTTTAGCGTTTTTGACCAAATTTTCGATGGACCTTGCACTGAGTTTTTCTTTGATTATAGATTTTGCTATTTCAAGTGCATTATATCTTCCGATTAAAGGTCTAACCTGACCCGCTGTTAATTCTCCTTCTTCTACCATTCTAATTACCTGTTCTGGTAAAGATAAAAGTCTTATAGTATTACTAATGTGACTTCTGCTTTTACCCATAAATTCAGAAAGTTTTTCATAATCATAGTTAAATTCTTTAATCAACTTGGCGTAAGCTTTTGCTTCCTCAATTGAGTTAAGATCTTCTCTTTGAATGTTTTCAATTATAGCTAATTCTAGTGACTGGCTGTCACTAAGATTGAGTACGATTACAGGAACCTCGTGAAGCCCGGCCTTCTGGGCAGCAATCCACCTTCTCTCTCCAGCAACAATTTCATAGCCATCTGGAATATTTTTTCTTACAGCTATTGGCTGGATTAAGCCATTTTTTTTAATAGACTGAGATAATTCCTCTATCTTTTTTTCATCAAAATAGATTCTAGGTTGAAATTTGTTTCTGCTCAAATCCCCTATTGATACTAATAAATAAGAGCTATTAGGATCTAATTGTTTGATTGATTCTTCTGGATCCTGCTGAGATTTATCCTGATCACCAAATAATGACATTAAACCTCTACCCAACCCCTTTTTGTTTTTATCATCTGCCATCAAATACTCTTGTTATTTCCTTGCTCTAAGAATTCTTTAGCCAAGTTAATATAAGACTGACTACCGAGACATGATTTGTCATAGACAATACAAGGGACACCGTGTGATGGTGCTTCGGACAATCTTACATTCCGGGGTATCACAGTTTTGTAAACTTTTTCTTTAAAATACTTTCTTGCCTCGTCATCAACTTGTGTTGATAATTTATTTCTTTTATCAAACATCGTTAAAAGAATTCCTCTTATGGTTAACAATGGATTCAAATTAATTTTAATTCTATCAATTGTTTTTACTAACTGAGAAATTCCTTCCAGAGCAAAAAATTCTGTTTGCAGTGGAACTAGTAATTCATCTGCAACAACTAATGACATAACTGTAAGTAAGCTTAGGGAAGGAGGGCAATCAATAAAAATATTTTCATAGACATCTAGAAAATCTTTATTTTTTTCAACTAAAATCTCTTTTAGAAGGAAAGCTCTATTGGGATCATTAGCTGTTTCTATCTCTAAACCGGATAAATTGACATTTGAGCCAATAATATCAAGGTTTTTAACGCAACTCTCTTGAATGCAATTTTTTAGGTCAGATTGACCTATAATAACCTTGTATATATTTTTATCAGTTTCGTTGTTAGATTTTCCAAGCCCGGTTGTTGCGTTACCCTGAGGATCTAAATCAATTACAAGTATTTTTTTGCCAAGTTGAGCTAAAGCTGTCGAAAGATTAACTACTGTTGTAGTTTTCCCAACACCTCCTTTTTGATTTATTACTGATATTATTTTTTTCATTTTATTTTTTAATATCTATTATTACTATTTTAGAGTCTGGGCTAGTAATGCTTTTTTCTAAACTATAACTGTAATTAAAATTATTGTTAAGTTGTTTTATCTCTTCAACTGCACTTTTCCCCTTTAATATGATAAGTTTGTGGCTAACTTTGATATTTTCACGTGAAATCCTAATGTGTTCGTCAAGCTTCTTAAATGCCCTCGAAACTACATAATTAGTATCTATATTATGTGACCTATAGTCATTTCCACAAATTTGTGCATTTATATTCAACTTTTCACATAAATACTCTAGAAATTTTACTTTTACTCTAGATTTCTCATATAGTTTCACGTGAAATTCAGGGTTCCGATTAAATATAGCTAAAACTATGCCAGGAAAACCAGCGCCTGTTCCTAGGTCTGCCAAACTTAGTCCCTTATCGAAATTGATGAATTTAACTAATTGAGCGGAGTCTAGGACATGTCTATCCCAGATATTTGTTATTGTAGATTTGGCTATTAAATTGAAGTTCTTATTATATTCTATCACTTCTTTGCAAAATGCATCGATTTTATACAAAGAATCTTGAGAAAAATTTAATTTATATAATAAGATTGACCATACTTCTTTTTCTGTCATTAAGCAGATGCTTTATATCTGCTTTTCTTAATAAATGCCAAAAGTATAATAGCTGCTGCTGGTGTTACTCCGTCGATCCTTAATGCTTGACCAAGCGTCTTGGGTTTTATCAATTTAAGTTTTGATTTGATTTCATTAGATAAACCGCTAAAATTATCATATCTGATATCATCTGGAATAGATATTCCTTCGTCTTTTTTAAATGCTTCTATATCTTTCTTCTGTCTTTCCAAATAACGTGAGTAATGAGCGTCAATTTCAATTTGTGCATCAATATTATCATCAAATTGAGGTATATTATCCCAAATTGATCTTAATTTAGCTAAATTGACACCATTTTGCGAAAGAACTTCAATGCCATTTCTTTTCACACCATCCATTGTAATTTTAATTGAATGCTTTGCAATTGCATTCGGTGATATTAATTTAGATTGAAGTGCTTCATACACAGTGGTTAATTTTCTTTGCTTATCTTCAAAACTTTTTTCTCTATTTTTTTTCACCAAATTAATTCTAATTCCAAGAGGTGTTAAACGTTGATCTGCATTATCTGCGCGCAATGTGAGCCTATATTCTGCTCTTGAAGTAAACATCCGGTATGGTTCTGATACACCTTTAGTAACCAAGTCATCAATCATAACGCCGATGTAAGATTCTGATCTATCAAGTATAAATTCTTTTTCATTTTTTATTTTCAACGCAGCATTAATACCTGCCATCAATCCTTGAGCGGCAGCTTCTTCATAACCAGTTGTTCCATTAATTTGTCCTGCCAAAAATAGTGACTTTATTTTTTTTGTTTCCAGTGTCGGTTTAAGTTCTCTTGGATCAACATAATCATACTCGATTGCGTAGCCTGCCCTAACCATCTTAACGTGCTCTAAACCCTTTATTTTAGCCAACATTTGAAGTTGAACCTCTTCTGGTAGCGAAGTTGATATACCATTTGGGTAAATAGTATTGTCCTTTAATCCTTCGGGTTCAAGGAATATTTGATGCTGCTCTTTCTCCTTAAATTTTACGATCTTATCTTCTATGGAAGGGCAGTATCTTGGACCAACGCCTTTAATGTTGCCAGAGTACATTGCACTAAGATGTATGTTTTTACTTATTATATTGTGAACTTCTTTATTAGTGTAAGTGATGCCGCATGAAATTTGTTTATTAATCAGTTTATTGGTTAAAAAAGAAAAAAAATAAGGTTCAGAATCAGCTGCCTGCATTTCAATTTCATCATAGTTAATACTTGTTCCATCTAAACGTGGAGGAGTACCCGTCTTAAGTCTACCAAGTTTAATATTATACCTTCCGAGTTGTTCACTCAAACCTGTTGATGGTTTTTCGTTAAATCTTCCAGCTGGTATTTGTTTTTGACCAATGTGTATTAAACCATTTAAAAAAGTCCCTGTTGTTAAAATTAATTGTTTACAAAAAATTTGTTTTCCGCTTTCACAAACGAATCCTATAATTTTATGTTTATCATTATCAAACAAAAATTTAATCACTGGGTCAGCTATTACGATTAGGTTTTCGTAATTTAATAGAATTTTTTGCATATGTTCTTTGTAAAGAGCTCTGTCAGATTGTGTTCTTGGACCTCTCACAGCAGGGCCTCGACTTCTGTTTAATAATCGAAATTGAATACCGGACCTGTCGGTTACAACACCCATTACACCATCAAGAGCGTCTATTTCTCTTACTAGGTGGCCTTTACCTAACCCGCCTATCGCAGGGTTACATGACATCTCGCCTATGGTCTCTATTTCATGTGTAAAAAGTGCTGTATTGACGCCCATTCTAGCAGATGCTGCAGCTGCTTCGCATCCAGCATGTCCACCGCCTATAACTACCACATCATAGCTCATATCGTTCATGATCTAAATGTATTACTCTTTAATGATTTTACAAGTTCTTATTTCAATTATTTACCTATGCAGAAATCTTTAAAAATTGAACAAAGTATTTCTTCAACATCTACTTTCCCAACTATTGCACCCAGGTGTCTTGTTGCCAATCTTAGATCTTCTGCTGCTATTTCTATGTCTTTATTTAGGTTTTTTTTAAGAAAGTTTTCTATTTCTTTTAAGCATTCATTTAATTTAACTCTATGTCTCTCTCTTGTTATCAAAACATTGCTTGATGTTGTAAATTTTCTACTTAATTTTTCTTTTATTAAAGTTGTTAACTCAATAATATTTTTATTATTTTTTACAGATATTAATACTACTTCAACTTTATTAAAATTGTGATTTTGTTTACTGTCAACATCAGATTTATTTAAAACTACAATACTGTCTCCATTTATCAAATTTGAAATTTTTGGGCTAATACTTTCAGAAGAATTATCAATCATTACTAAGTTTAGATCAGATTCTTTTGACTTTTTAATTGCTAATGAAATCCCTTTTTTCTCAATTTCATTTTTGGAATCTCTGATCCCTGCAGTATCAGCCAAAATAACTGGATATCCATCAATATTTAAATAAACCTCTATTACGTCTCTAGTAGTTCCTTTTTCTTCTGAAACTATAGCTACGTCTCTTTTTGACAACAAATTAAGCAGTGAAGACTTGCCTGCATTTACTTCTCCCACAATAGATACTCTAAATCCATCCCTGATCTTTTCACCTACTTTGTGGTCTTCAAGTATTTTTTTAATATCTGAATGCACTTCCTTGATTGATTTTTGAACTTCTTTTAAAACACTTTCAGGCAGATCATCTTCTGCAAAATCAATTTTTGCCTCTATATACGCCAATGATTTGATAAGTTTTTCTCTCAAATCATTATAATAATTGGAAGCATTTCCCTGGACTAAATTAACAGCTTGTTGCCTTTGTAGTTCAGTTTCGGCATGAATTAAATCCCCAATACTTTCAGCTTCTATAAGATCTATTTTATTGTTCTGAAAAGCGATCTTAGTAAATTCACCTGCCTCAGCTAATCTACAATTATTTTGCTCGGATAATACCTTCAGAAAATATGAAATTATTGCGTTGCTACCATGTATGTGAAATTCAACCAAATCATCACCAGTAAAGCTATTTGGAGCAGGAAATGATAACAACAAGCCTTCATCTATTAAAGCATTGTTTGATGGGTTGTAAAATTTACAATAGTTTAATTCTTTAAATTTTAAATTTTTTCTTTGAGATATTAATTCAGAAATTTTTAAAGCATTTTTACCGGACAATCTAATTATCGCTATGCCGGAGGGACCTCTACCAGTTGAAAGTGCATAAATATTCATGTCTATTTTATTAGTAACACACAAGGGAAGATTAAAAGTTTAAAAAGAATTAGCTAGTTTTATTCATAGAATCAAAGAAATCTGCGTTGTTCTTTGTGTTTTTAAGTTTTGAAATTAAAAACTCTATTCCATCCATGGTTCCCATGGGACTTATAATTCTTCTCAGAACATTCATTTTTGAAAGATCATCTTTTTCGAAAAGAAGTTCTTCTCTTCTTGTTCCTGATCTGGTTATATCTAGTGCAGGATAAATACGTTTATCCGCAACTTTTCTATCAAGAATTAACTCGCAATTACCTGTGCCTTTAAATTCTTCAAAAATTACTTCATCCATTCTAGAGCCTGTATCTACAAGGGCAGTTGATATAATTGTTAGTGATCCTCCTTCTTCGATGTTTCTAGCTGCTCCAAAAAATCTCTTTGGTTTTTGTAGGGCATTTGCATCAACACCGCCGGTTAGTACTTTTCCTGAACTCGGGATAACGGCATTATAGGCTCTTCCCAGTCTCGTTATAGAATCTAATAAAATTACAACATCCTTTTTATGTTCAACTAATCTTTTTGCTTTCTCTATTACCATTTCGGCTACAGCAACGTGTCGAGAGGCTGGCTCATCAAATGTCGAACTAACAACTTCACCTTTTACGGACCTTTGCATGTCAGTAACTTCTTCCGGTCTTTCATCAATTAACAATACCATTAAATAACACTCTGGATGATTTGTTGTTATGGATTGAGCAATATTTTGTAAAATGATAGTTTTACCTGCTCTTGGTGGTGATACAATTAATGCTCTTTGTCCTTTGCCGATTGGACTAACGAGATCTATTAATCTTGCAGTATTGTCTGGTTTTTTTTCTATAGTTGTTGACTCTACTTCTAGAGTTATTTTTTCATCGGGATATAGTGGAGTTAAATTGTCAAAAGCAATTTTGTTCCTCGCTTTTTCTGGCTCTTCAAAATTAATTTTGCTAACTTGTAATAGTGCGAAATATCTTTCTGCATCTTTTGGAGACCTAATTTCTCCCTCGACCGTATCTCCTGTTCTTAAACCAAAACGTCTAATTTGACTTGGGCTAACATAAATATCGTCTGGACCTGGTAAGTAATTTGATTCCATTACTCTTAAAAAACCAAATCCATCAGGCAACAGTTCTAGTACACCAGCACCTGTAATTTTCTCATTTTTCTCTGCAAGTTTTTTTAATATAGAAAAAAGAATTTCTTGTTTTCGTAGAGTGCTAGGGTTTTCGATACCAAGTTTTTCAGCTTGAGAAATAAGATCCGCAGGATTTTGTTTTTTTAGTTCTTGTAGGTTCATATGTGATTTTTAAATTGAAGAGGAATGTATTCTAAATATATGTCTTTTTTGTAAGAATTCAAGCTTTATAATGGCTTAAAAACAACAGTAAAAATAATGCCGATTAAAAGTATGGTGGGGACTTCATTTATAAACCTGTAAAATTTAGAGGAATATTTGCTATAATCTTGACTAAGACTTTTAAGACAATAAAAGAGAAAAAAATGATAAAGTGTCAGGAGTAAAACCATGGCTGCTTTCAACTGAAACCAGAGAAAACTAACGCTTTCAAAGCCGATTGAGTGCATTAATAAGATTCCAAATAACCAAGATAAAATCATAGCAGGATTCATGATGTATAAAAAAAGTCTTTTTTCCATCAATTTAAAAGTGTCTATTTTCTCTTTATTGTTAACCGTATCTGCGTGATAAACAAACAGTCTTGGCAAATAAAGTAGGCCAGCCATCCAAGAAATTACAGAGATTAAATGTAAAGATTTAAATAAAAGATAATAATTCATTTTTTTATAAATTTTGTAATCTGGGACATTTTTTAAACTTCGCAAGACATTTAATTGAGGATGTAAACCTTTCTCCACTTCCAGCTTGTAAAATACTTGATTTCAGTGAATTAATAGAGTCCTGGTTTGGATTAGC
>Ga0115004_10002508_pt1 | contig 15083 bp, 7 predicted proteins | sample ArcticOcean_MG_C_10_FD_88737 | JGI IMG/M metagenome (GOLD analysis project Ga0115004, IMG submission 88737) | Marine microbial communities from western Arctic Ocean - ArcticOcean_MG_CB11_90 | ecosystem: Environmental > Aquatic > Marine > Oceanic | place: Arctic Ocean: Canada Basin | collected...
ACTCTTTTTTATTCTTTTTTTGAAGCCTTTTCGTAAGCAATGAACAGCCATAAGAATATCAACTACTTACACATACTTTAACTATTATTATAAACAACAAAACCACTCCGAAGAGTGGTTTTGCATAAGAATGAACTGTATGAATCTATTCAATAATCCATAGGATTGATTGATTTTCGCTTACAGATCGTAAATCTATTAGATAGGTACCTCTAGATAAATCCGATAAATTGAGTCGGTTTTCACCTTTATGGAGCTTTGTCTGACGAATTAACTTGCCTGTTATATCTGATATGGACAATGAACACTCCGTATTATCTATAGTAATGTTCAATATTCCATTGTTAGATGGATTTGGATATATATTAATAGCTGATTTATTAATGTCAGCTATTGATAATTCTGTACCAGAAATTAAGAATTTATCAAACCCTGCTTCTACTAAGTGCCCAGAGTTATCATGATCCATTGTCTCAACAATTAATTGCATACTCTCAGTAAAATCAAACTCATCTGCAGAAACAGATAACAAATGATTCTCCCAGTTCGGAGAAACTGTTTGTACAGTTCTATAATCGAGTAAAATTGATTCAGAACCATTGGTCAGTTTTATTAATATAGAATCGTTTGGCGTTCCTTGTCCTCCAGCATTCTGAAACCAAGTACTAAAACTCAAGGTTATGCTCTGAAAAGAACTTAGATCCATTATAGGAGACAAGATAGAAGTCCGTCCTCCATCAACATCAGCCTCATAAAAACTGGCATTAACTGTATTACCAGTTATGTATGCCTGAGCGCCACAGTCTTCATCGGCATCAATACTTGGATTGAGAGTTTGGCCTTGATAGTCGGTTCCATTTGGAATTCCTCGTTCCCAAGCTCCTGCAGTTAAGCTAGACTCATTTTCTACAAGCCAACCTAAGTCTAATGAGAAATCATCTGAATACCCTTTCTCTAAATCGAAGGTTATTTCTACTTGATTTTCTTCTACTGTAAATTCCGAACAAATAGTTTGGTAACCCCACAAACCAATAGAAACGTTATAAACGCCAGGTATAAGACTGCTTGTAACAAACCCATCTTGATTAGAAACCCAATCAAAATTGAAGTCCTCATTATAAACATTTACCGAAGCTGAAGGAATACCCGTAAAATCGAAAGCATCTATAACTGAAACCTGAATACCGTACGTATCGAATGGACTTAACTCAACAGATACCGATACATTTTCTCCACTAGATAGAGTCACCTCAATAATCTGATCCTCATAACCTGCTGCTGCAAAAACAACAGTGTAAGACCCTGCATCAGCAGTTCCTGTTTCATAAGTCCCATCTAATGCCGAATAAGACGAATAATTTACGCCTACAATCTGAACCAAAACATTACTCATAGGAGCGCCAGTAATTGCATCAGTTATAATCCCTTCAAGGAAACTTGCATTAGTATATTTAGGTTCAATAATAAACAAACCATTTTCTATATCAGAAACCAATATATTACCAGAAGGTAACCAAGGGTACGTACCCCATGCACCATTAAATCCATTTCCGCTAAAATCATCTGAAGTATCATAATAGCCAACTTCTATTAAGTTAGATGGATTACTTATATCTACAATAGAAACACCATCTCTATAATAAGAGGTAACAATAAAGTCGCCATCTACATGCGTATTATGTGGGATAACATCTGTATAACCACTCCAAGCTTGAATTCTGTCTACCTCTTGGATGTCATCTAAATCTGACACATCATAAGCAGCAACGTAAGCACCACTAACTTCATCGGTTGTAAATAAATACTCTCCATCGTCTGAAATCCAACAGTTATGAGAAAAGGTATTTGGTGTTGAATGCGAACCAATAATTTCTGGATTTGATTTATCAGAAACATCAACTACAGAAAAGACTCCATTATAAATAGCACCACCCCATAAAGTATCGCCTCTTACCATTCCATCGTGAAAATAATAATCGTCGAATACTCCTAAGAAAATTGGCTGTTCTGGATTAGTCGTCAAATCGTACATTTCACAACCACCATTACTATAATTAGAACCGAATACATAAAGCACTCCATTTTCATCAATAAAGACATTATGTGCAGTAGTAAAACCTAAATCTGTATTTTCAATATAAGTTGGGTTTAAATCACCACTAATAACCTCAGCTAAATTTACAATTTGCAAACCACCATTGGTTTCATTGATACAATAAAGGTAATCTCCCCAAGTTTTTAAATCTCTCCAAGTAGATTCGTGCCCATTAAAAAAGGCTAACTCTACAGGAGTAGATGGATTGGTTACATCTACAACAGAAATCCCATTGTAAACACCAACTAGAGCATATTCAGCTCCATCTTTTTCGTAACCCCAAATATCGCTGAGTTCTTCTGAATATGATCTTTGACCTAAAAAATTTGTATTTAAAGATTGTTGAGCTTGCAACGTAAAACTTATTAATCCAATAATAAGAAGTAGAGTGTTTTTCATGTTTGTTTGTTTTGAGCGAAAATAAGTACTTATTTTTTTACAAAGGGTTGAAAACAAAAATAATGCCCAAAAAAAAAGCATCTACTAGTAGATGCTTTTAAATGTATTTAGAAATCGAGTATTATTTGCGACTCATCATCGTCGTCTTCAACTGAATCAGTTGGTGGTTCTTCTATTACTGGTGGTTCTAGTGAAGACAATAAATTTATAGCCTTAACTTTATAAGAACTCAAAGAATTTCCTTGAGCTTTCAAACCTTTAATAGAAATAAACTCCTCAAAATTGATTTGCTCATTTGATCTTTGTTCTTTATTTCGCTCTTTAGCGAACTCTATTTCGGCGATAGGTAAATAATCTGTAGAAACTACCTCTAAATAAGAGCCTTCGTTGTCTGAAATAAAGGACACTTTTTTATCTGAAGGCTCAACTAAAAACCTCTTTACGTAATACTTCTGTTTCGAAGCATCCCAATAAATAGCACTTACAGGTTTTTTAGGATTAAATTTCTCTAAGACTACCATATCTGTAGGGAAATGAGTAGTTAGCTCAAAGGATAATAATTGATATTCTCCAGACTGAGAAACAACCAATATTTTGTCATCGCCTGCAAACTCACCCAATAACTCTCCTCTCCCATCTATATTTAAACGCTGAACAGTATCGTCGAACCATATTTTTTGAGCAGCCAGAGTAGAAACTCCTTTCGATTTTAACTCAACCTTACTTATAGCGTGTTTAGAAACTAAATTCCCTTTAGAACTTCTACCCTTTATGGCTAAGTCTGCAAAATCAATATCAAATTTCAGCTTCTTAGTTTTAGCTAGAGATTTTAATACGATGGAAACGACTTCTGCTTCACCATTTGGATTCGCAGAAAAATGATACAATTTAGACGATTTACTACCGGCTGTTAAATCGTACTCTTTATCTCTGGTAATACTCTTTACAGGAAAACGCTTCATATATGTATTCCCTTGTTTTCCGTCGCGATAAATTAAGTTATAGATTGTACGGACATCGTTTTTCTTAAATATAGCAAGATGGATGATACCTTTACCAACAAACGTTTTTGCAGAAACACGAGTAATCATCATCTTCCCATCGTTTCTAAACACAATTACATCATCAATATCCGAACACTCACAAACGAATTCGTCTTTACGAAGAGAGGTTCCAATAAAACCTTCTTCTTTATTGATGTATAATTTCTGATTTCTGATGGCTACTTTAGAAGCGACTATCGTTTCGAAGGTTCTGATTTCCGTTTTACGGCTTCTACCTTCTTTGTATTTCTTTTTAAGATTCTTGAAATAGTCAACGGCATAATCGATTAGATTAGCGAGTTTATTTTTAAGATCTGCAATAGCGTCTTCTATACGTTTAAGGGTTTCGTTTGCCTTATCTAAATCGAATTTTGAAATACGCTTAATTTTTATTTCAGTAAGACGAACAATATCCTCGTCTGTTACATCTTCTTTTAAATGTTTTATATAAGGATTTAATCCCTCGCGAATTGCTATTATAACTGCCTCCCAAGTTTCACATTCTTCAATGTCGCGGTAAATTTTATTTTCAATAAAAATACGCTCTAGAGAAGCAAAATGCCACAAAGCTTGTTGTTCTGATAATAGAATTTCTAATTCTGCTTTTAACAGAGCTAAAGAATGCGCAGTAGATTGCTTTAGTATCTCGGAGACCGTCAGAAAATAAGGCTTATCGTTTTTAATTATACATGCATTCGGTGAAATAGAAATCTCACAATCTGAAAATGCATATAAAGCATCTATGGTTTTATCTGGTGATACTCCAGTAGGAAGATGAATGAGGATTTCTACAAACTCGGCTGTATTATCTTCAATTTTCTTGATCTTAATCTTCCCTTTTTCGTTTGCTCTAATCACCGAATCTATTAAAGTAGAAGTGGTGGTAGCAAAAGGAAGTTCAATAATTTTTAAAAGTTTGGCGTCGACTTGTTCTATACGAGCACGAACTTTTATTTTACCACCTCTATGTCCATCGTTGTATTGTGAAAAATCGGCAATCCCTCCAGTTGGAAAATCTGGATATACTTTTTGTCCTCTACCTCTTAGTATGGAAATAGAAGCATCGATAAGTTCGATGAAATTGTGAGGCATAATTTTGGTTGACAATCCAACCGCAATCCCTTCTACTCCTTGTGCTAATAATAATGGAAATTTTACGGGAAGTGTAACCGGTTCTTTAGTACGACCATCGTAAGTAGGAATCCACTCGGTAATCTTAGCATTAAACACAACATCTAAGGCAAACTTCGATAAGCGAGATTCAATATAACGGGGTGCTGCGGCTCTATCTCCAGTAAAAACATTCCCCCAGTTACCTTGCATGTCTATAAGCAAGTCTTTTTGCCCCATATTTACTAAAGCATCTCCAATAGAAGCATCACCATGTGGGTGGTACTTCATGGTATTACCAATAATATTGGCTACTTTATTGTAACGACCATCGTCCATTTCTTTTAAAGAATGGAGAAGACGACGTTGTACTGGCTTCAATCCATCGTGAATGTCGGGAACAGCTCTTTCGAGAATTACATAAGATGCGTAATCTAAGAACCAACTCTCGTACATCCCATCAACATGGGTTATTGTACCTACTTCTTGCTCTTCGGCATTGAAGTTATCTTCAGAATATTCTGTTTCTTCACTCATAACTACTCTACTCCTTTTTCTACACGAAGGTTCTCAATAATAAACTGCTGACGATCGGGTGTATTTTTACCCATATAAAACTTTAACATATCTGGAATGGATTGTTCTTTACCGATCATAACAGGTTCCAAACGAATATCCTCTCCAATAAATCCTTTAAATTCATTTGGAGAAATCTCACCTAATCCTTTAAATCGAGTAATTTCCAATTTACCATTCAATCTCTCCATCGCATTATTTTTCTCTACTTGATCGTAACAATAGATTGTTTCCTTTTTGTTTCGAACTCTAAATAATGGTGTTTGGAGAATATATAAATGTCCCTCGCGAATTAACTCGGGGAAGAATTGTAAAAAGAAGGTAATTAATAATAAACGAATGTGCATACCATCGACATCGGCATCGGTAGCTATAACTACATTATTATAACGTAAATCGGCTAAACCATCTTCAATATTAAGCGCTGCTTGCACGAGGTTAAACTCCTCGTTTTCGTAAACTATCTTTTTTGTTAAACCGTAAGAGTTTAAAGGCTTCCCTTTTAAACTAAATACAGCCTGCGTATTTACATCACGAGATTTTGTGATTGAACCACTTGCAGAATCTCCCTCGGTAATAAATAAAGTAGATTCTAAGTGGCGTTCCTTTTTTAACTCATTATAATGTACTCTACAATCGCGTAATTTTTTATTGTGAAGGTTTGATTTTTTAGCTCTTTCTCTACTGAGTTTTTTTATTCCGGCTAAATCCTTTCTCTCTCGCTCTGCTAATAATATTTTTTTCTGAAGAGCATCTGCTACAACAGGATTTTTATGTAGGTAGTTATCTAGTTGACTTTTAACAAAATCGTTTATAAAGGTTCTAACTGTAGTAAGATCTGGCCCCATATCGGCAGAACCTAATTTGGTTTTTGTTTGAGATTCAAAAATAGGTTCAATAACCTTTATGCTAACTGCGGCATTTATAGACTGACGTATATCGGCTGCTTCGTAATTTTTACCATAGTATTCGCGAATCGTTTTTACAACAGCTTCACGAAATGCAGCTTGATGAGTACCACCCATTGTGGTGTTCTGTCCATTTACAAAAGAATGGTACGACTCTCCATATTGATGCCGCATATGGGTCATCGCAATTTCTATATCTTCTCCTAGTAAATGAATAACCGGATAATGGGTACTTCCTTGTGTAATCTCGTTATTTAAAAGGTCGAGTAATCCATTTTCAGAATGAAATTTCTCTCCATTATAAACCATAGTAAGTCCAGTATTCAGATAAGCATAATGCCACATCATCTTCTCGATATACTCGTTTACATATCGAAAATTACTAAAAATCGTTTCGTCTGGGATAAAAGAGACTCTAGTTCCTTTACGAACAGAGGTTTCTTGAATATCTTCTTCTAGAACAACTTCTCCTTGGTGAAACTCAACAACTTTAGTTTTTCCGTCTCTTACCGATTGAACTTTAAAATAATCGGACAGAGCATTTACAGCTTTTGTACCGACACCGTTTAATCCGATGGATTTCTTAAAGGCTTTAGAATCGTACTTACCTCCTGTATTAATTTTAGAGACACAGTCGATTACTTTCCCTAGTGGAATACCTCTACCGTAATCTCTTACTGTAATTTTTTTTCCACGAACACTAACCTCAATATTTTTCCCGTGGCCCATCACGTACTCATCTACACAATTGTCTACCACTTCTTTAAGAAGAATGTAAACACCGTCGTCTTGAGCGGTACCGTCTCCGAGCTTACCAATATACATACCTGGACGTAAGCGAATATGCTCTTTCCAGTCTAACGACCGGATACTGTCTTCTGTGTATTGATTCTCTGCCATTAGAATTTATTGAATGTGTTATAAAAAAGAAAGTAGTATAGGCTAACCTATACTACTCTTTAAAAGTACTTATTTTAGTAGTTGTTAAGCCTTTATCCTCACAAAAGCTCTAACAATTTTATCAACAATTAAACATTGAAACGGAAGTGCATAATATCACCATCCTGAACAATATATTCTTTTCCTTCTACAGATAATTTACCAGCTTCTTTACAAGCCAATTCCGAACCTAAAGAAACAAAGTCATCGTATTTAATAACTTCAGCTCTAATAAAACCTTTTTCGAAATCGGTATGAATAACACCGGCTGCTTGAGGCGCAGAAAAACCTTCTTTTATAGTCCAAGCTCTAACTTCTTTTACACCAGCGGTAAAATAAGTTTGAAGCTTTAACAAAGTATAAGCAGTACGAATAACCTTTTTTACGCCTGGTTCTGCTAAGCCCATATCTTGTAAAAACTCCTGACGTTCTTCAAAAGTTTCTAGTTCCATAATATCAGCTTCCATTCCTGCAGCAATAACAAGCATTTCGGCATCTTCATCTTTTATAGCTTCTTTAACAGCTTCTACATATGCATTCCCAGTATTAGCATCATCTTCGTTTACATTACAAATGTATAAGATAGGCTTATCTGTTAAAAGCATTAAATCTTCAACAATCTCTTTTTCCTTTTCGGTTAAATCAATTGAACGTGCAGATTGTCCAGACTCTAAATGAGTTTTGTATTTTTCTAGAATTAAAAGGTGCTTTGCAGCTTCTTTATCTCCAGTACGAGTTTTTTTCTTAGTGGTGTCGATTTTCTTATCTACAGATTCTAAATCTTTAATCTGTAATTCTATATCGATAGTTTCTTTGTCACGTACAGGATTAATAGATTCATCAACGTGTGTAATATTATCGTCATCGAAACAACGTAATACATGAATAATAGCTTGTGTTTCTCTAATATTAGCTAGGAATTTATTTCCTAGACCTTCACCTTTACTTGCTCCACGAACCAGTCCAGCAATATCTACAATCTCTACAATTGCTTGTTGCATTTTTTCGGGCTTCACTAACTCCTCCAACTTCGCCATTCTATCGTCTGGCACAGGAATAACTCCTACATTGGGTTCTATTGTTGCAAAGGGATAATTTGCTGCCAATGCTTTTGCATTCGACAAACAGTTAAATAAGGTTGATTTACCAACGTTAGGTAATCCTACAATTCCACACTTCATAGCTAAATTTTAGAGTTGCAAAGATAGCTTTTAGGATAAGAGATGAAAATTAATTAATGAAGATTCAGTTAATTTTAATTTTGAGCGCATCAGATAGAATAAATACTCATTAAAATGATTACCTAAAGATTGTAACATCACCGGTAATACTAAGATGCTCGAGCTCTAATAAATAAAAATACACTCCTTCAACAACCTCATTAGAATGATTCCTACCATTCCATGGTTGTGCTATAGGAGCTAAGGTATGAAAGACTTCAACACCCCATCTATTGAATATTTTCAAACTTACTGGTTCACATTCATTTAAACCACTAATAAGCATTTCATCGTTTTCTAAATCGCCGTTAGGAGTAAATACGTTTGGCACAAATACGTACTTATAAACAGACTCCGCATTATAATCTATAACTTGAGTTAATTCTTCTGAGCAAAACTCATTACTTGCAATTAAGCTAATCGTATAAACACCGCCAACCTCTACAGCCATTATAGGATTTACCTCTATAGACTCCTCACCATTTAAATCCCAAACATAATTATCTGAGAGTTCCGATTCATTCACAAACTCAACTTCACGAATACACGAATCTATAGTATACGTAAATAGTGGAATTGGTTTTTGGAGAAAACCAATATCTATATTCTCACCAAAACTATCCTCACAACCTAAATCGGTCTCAACACTTAAACTCACATAATACACATCTTCTTCCAAATAAACATGACTCACTGAATAAGACTGACTTGTAGCTCCATCACCCAAATCCCAATCCCAACTTAGCACATTGTCGAACATTGACACAATACTTAGGTTCTGAAACTCTACAATTCCAGCTTCACAATCGGCATTTGGAATAGTGGAAAACTCAACAATTGGAGGTTGTGCAACTGAGATTACAAATGTAGATGTGCTTGTATTGTTACAAGACTCCGGATTTGAAGCTATTAAACTTACAGAATACTCACCTTCGCTTGCATACTCATACGAACCTAAAGCACCATTAACTTGATTTCCGTCGCCAAAATCCCAAAGCAAACTATTATATGAACTTGAGTTATCAGTAATCGAAATTTCTAAATCTTCATTACATTCATAATTTAGCTCGAAACTAGCTTCTACCACTGGCAATGCCAAAATATCAATTTCCATATAAGCATCTTGACTACAAAAATAATCATTGGACGTTTGAAGTCCCACAACGAATTCACCTTCATTAAAAGTATAATTAAAACTTTCATCTATACTAACAGATGCAGCATTTACAGTCCATTGATAGTCATCGGCATCTTGGCTGAGGTTTGCAAAATCAACTTCTAAGGGCTCACAACCTGTAAAAATACTAGCCTCAAAAACTGCGGTAGGTTGCGGGTATACGGTTATCCAATTTTCTTCTGAAAGCAAACTTTCACAACCCGTTTCAGTATTCATCACCGATAAACTAACATCGTACACACCGGGGTCATATTGTACAACTGGATTAGAAAGATTAGAGCTCGTTCCATTACCTAAATCCCATTCGTAAACCAAAGCAGCTGAAGAGCTACTATTAGCAGTAAATGTCACTGTTTGAGGCTCGCATAATTCATATAAGGTTGAAGTCATTGAACTAAGGTCATTTCCTGAGGTCATAAGAGTTTGCTCGTAGGTTTCTTCACAATCCAAATAACTTACAGTAAAGGATATCTGCTGAGCACCATCTGTGGTGAAATTCACATTTTGTGGAGATAATTGACTCGAAAACTGACTAATTGCATTCGCCCCAAAATCCCAAGCGAAACTACCATTATCTGGAATTACACCATCGCCGTAAAAATCATATACCGCGTTCTCATCACAATTTGTAGGTGGTAAAGAAAAATAAGGGTACACATTAGGGTAAAGGGAAAAGCTTATAACTGCGGTATCGGTGCAAAAAGAGCCCGGATTTGCTATTAATGTTACTTCGTAAGTTCCACTATCCGGATACAAATAAATAGGTTCTGTATCTGTAGAATTGTCGGTTGTATTTGTAAGATCTCCGAAATCCCAATAATAATCGAATGCATTTAAACTTTCATTCGTAAAGGTCACATCTAATCCATCGCAATAGACATCGGCTATTGGCGATGCAGCAGTTGCAATTTCACAATCCACAACCAAGAATCTAAAATCTCTTAATATCTCTCCTAAGTATACACCATTTCGATATTCCTCTACTTTTATCCCAATTACATAATAACCTTCTTGGGTAGGCGTTCCGGTAATTACACCAGTGCTGGGATTAATATCTACTATTGGATTTGAATCCATTGGATAAGCATCAGAATACCCAGCTTCCCATGGCACTTCGGCATATGGTGGTGCATATGTTTCTGTTGGGTTCATATCACTAGAGCCATGAAAGGGAGCAACTAAAGAGTATGCCAAAGAGTCACCGTCAATATCAGTTGCCGATTGACTTATTTCTACATCAGAACCTAAACACAAGGCCATTGGCGGATAACTATCGAATGCTGGAGAACTATTACAAGCAGCTCCAGAAATTGGCGGAATATATGCGACTAATGAAGAACCTAAATCACCTGGATCAACAATATTTAATACTTGATTATTTCTACAACAGCGTTGATATACTATTTGGTAACCTTGACCATTATTTGGTAAAGTAGTAACAACCGTATACGTTCCTTTTTCCACACATAGCTCAGGCGGAAGAGTTAAACACTCGTCTGTAAACTCATCTACCACGTATTCTTCAAAAACAGAACCATGACTTAACTCACTTACTAGATTATTGTTCATATCGTAAATAGTAATTACCCCACTTCCATCGAAACCAGTTCCATTAGTATTAGCAGGACCACAATCTCTATAAATAATTACTTTTATTTCGTATTGATCACCACCTAAACAAGTATACACAACTTCTCCACCAATTAAGTGAGTAGCATTTAACACTGCTGGAAACAAAAGTATAATCGATAAAACAAGTTTAAATAGACGCATATAACTATATTTAAAATAAAATTCTCACAAGTAGTAAAACTACTAAAACTTTGGACTTGGCAACAAAAACTATGCTAAACAAAATTCAACATCAATCCAGAGCACAACAACACCAAATATGCTAAAAGAAATCAAACTATTTGTGGCACAAAAAAGAGGTCGTAAACGACCTCTTTTAAAATGTATGTAAAACCTAATTATGATGCGAAAATTGGAAACGCTTCCATCATCTCATTTACTTTATCTCCCACAGAGGTAAGTACCTCGTGGTTTTCGAAGTTCATTATAACCTCATCCACTAAATCTACAATCTGCACCATATGCGCTTCATTTAAACCTCTGGTTGTAAGTGCTGGAGTACCAACTCGTATTCCTGAAGTAATAAATGGAGACTCAGTATCAAATGGAACCATATTTTTATTTACTGTGATGTGTGCTTTTACAAGAGCATTCTCTGCATCTTTTCCTGTAATGTTCTTAGAACGTAAGTCTATTAACATACAGTGATTATCGGTTCCACCAGAAACTACATCGTAACCCTTAGCCATAAATGCATCTGCCATAGCACTCGCATTTTTCTTAGTCTGTAATGTATACTCAAAGAACTCATCTGTTAGTGCCTCACCAAAAGCAATTGCTTTAGCTGCAATAATATGCTCTAAAGGTCCACCTTGCATTCCTGGAAAAACAGCAGAATTTAATAAAGCAGACATCATTCTTACTTTCCCTTTTGGAGTTTTTAAACCCCAAGGGTTTTCAAAATCTTTAGAAACCATAATCATTCCTCCACGTGGACCTCTTAACGTTTTATGAGTAGTAGTTGTAAGTATGTGGCAGTGTTCAACAGGATCGTTTAAGATTCCTTTCGCTATTAAACCGGCTGGATGAGAAATATCTGCCATTAACACCGCCCCAACTTTATCTGCAATAGCTCTAAATCGTGCATAATCCCAATCTCTAGAATATGCTGAAGCACCACAAATAATTAATTTTGGCTTTTCGGCTAAAGCAACTTCTTCTACCTTATCCATATCTACTCTACCCGTCTCTCTTTCTACGCCGTAAAAAGAGGTTTTATATAATTTTCCAGAAAAATTAACTGGAGAACCGTGGGTAAGATGACCTCCATGAGAAAGGTCGAATCCTAAAATTTTATCACCTGGATTTAAACAAGCATGAAACACCGCAGCATTAGCTTGCGAACCTGAGTGAGGTTGCACATTGGCATATTCTACACCAAATAAAACCTTAGCTCTATCAATTGCTAATTGTTCTACTACATCTACTACTTCACATCCACCGTAGTATCTTTTCTGAGGATAACCTTCAGCGTATTTATTCGTTAAGCAAGATCCTGCAGCTTCCATTACCTGGTCGCTTACGAAGTTTTCTGAAGCTATTAATTCAATTCCATAAACTTGACGTTCGTGTTCGTCTTGAATTAAGTCAAAAATTTGCTGATCTCTTTCCATCTTTTTAGTTTGATGATTAATGTTGGTTTCGTGATTTCGGATGCAAATATAAACCTTATTTTTGTACAAAATTTTTTAAGATGATAAAAGCAAACGATCCGAATAGAAAATCGTGGATAGAAGTTTCGAAAGACTCTGATTTTCCTATACAAAACATTCCTTTTGGAGTGTTCAAAAAAACAAACAATAGCATTTGTGTAGGTACACGCATTGGTGATTTCGCCATTGACCTAAACCCACTAAACGAGTTAAATTATTTTGATGGAATAGATTTAGACGCTACTATATTCGCCCAAGAAACGTTAAATGCTTTCTTAAAACTAAATAAAACTACTTGGCGTGCAGTTAGAGATCGTATTGCAGAAATTTTTGATGCAAATACCACGATGGACGAAGCACATAAAGCATTAATTATTTCGGCGATTACAGAAGTAGAAATGGTTATGCCAGTTCAGGTTGGCGATTATACCGATTTTTACTCTAGTCGTCAGCACGCACATAATGTGGGTTGTATGTTCCGAGACCCAGACAATGCCCTTTTACCAAACTGGCTACATATCCCTGTAGGATATCACGGTAGAGCTTCTTCTATTGTATTATCAGGTACAGACATCCACCGTCCAAAAGGACAACAATTACCTTTAGGAGCAGACGTTCCTGTTTTTGGTCCTTGTAAATTAATGGACTTCGAATTGGAAATGGCTTTTGTAACAGGGCAAGGAAAAGAGATGGGCGATACTATTTCTACAAGCGAAGCAGATGACTACATTTTTGGAATGTGTATTTTTAATGATTGGTCTGCAAGAGATATTCAAAAATGGGAATACGTTCCTCTAGGACCTTTTTTAGGTAAAAGTTTTGGCTCTTCTATTTCTCCTTGGATTGTAACTCTTGACGCTTTAAAACCCTTCCGTGTAGAAGGAGAAAAGCAAGAACCGCAAATTCTTCCTTATTTAGAATTCGAAGGAAATAAAAACATCGACATCAAACTAGAAGTTCAAATTACTTCAGACAGCTTTGAATCACATACAGTATCAAAATCCAATTACAAATATATGTACTGGAATATGACACAGCAGTTGGCACATCACACCGTAAATGGATGTAATATTAATGCTGGAGATATGATGGCGTCTGGGACAATTTCTGGGAACACTCCCGAAGCTTATGGCTCTATGTTAGAATTATCGTGGAAAGGAACTAAACCTATGACTATGCCTGATGGCACAGAGCGTAAGTTTATTCAAGATAACGACAGCGTAATTATGAAAGCCCATTGCCAAGCAAGTAATTATAGAGTTGGTTTTGGAGAGGTAAGAACTAAGATTCTTCCAGCTAAAAAATAAATTAGCTTGCAATTATCAGTTATTAATTTGCAATTCAAATTAAGCTAAAAAAAAAGCCATGAAATAAACCTCATGGCTTTTTTCATTTAAACAATTTCCTTAGGTTTATAGAAACGATTTTTAAGATGAGCGAAGTAGAGATAGAGGTAGAAAATAAAGAAATTGTAAAACGCTACAAAACACTTTTAAGATCATGCAACAGCGACATTACTCGCGAGGATAAGAAGCTCATTCGCAAAGCATTTAATCTTGCTGTAGAAGCTCACAAAGGCGTACGCAGAAAAAGTGGAGAACCCTATATATTTCATCCCATTGCGGTAGCACAAATTGTTGCTAAAGACATTGGACTTGGCGCAACTTCTATTGCATGTGCCCTTTTACACGATGTTGTAGAGGACACAGATTATACATTGGAGGACATGGAGCAGATGTTCAATCCGAAAATTCGTCAAATAATTGATGGCTTAACAAAAATCACTGATCTCGCCGAACAAGATATATCTATACAAGCAGAGAATTTTAGAAAGATGCTCCTTACCCTCTCTGATGATGTGCGTGTAATTCTTATAAAACTCGCCGACCGATTACACAATATGCAAACCCTCGATTCGATGGCAAGGCATAAGCAACAAAAAATCGGTTCTGAGACCTTATATATATACGCTCCTTTAGCTCACAGATTAGGCTTGTACACTATTAAAACAGAATTAGAAGACTTAGGCTTAAAATATACAGAACCAGATATTTACCGAGACACTTCCAGACAACTAAATGAAACAAAAAAAGCTCGAGTACAATACATTCAAAAGTTTACAAAACCATTAAAAGACACCTTACAAAGTCATGGTTTAATATGCTCTATCAAAGGACGCCCAAAATCAATTTTTTCTATTTGTAAGAAAATTAAAAGTCAAGGCGTTTCTTTTGATGAAGTATACGACAAGTTTGCAATTCGTATTATCATAGAGTCAACGATAGCAGATGAAAAATCAGACTGCTGGAAAGCCTACTCATTAATTACAGAT
>Ga0115004_10002513_pt1 | contig 15067 bp, 7 predicted proteins | sample ArcticOcean_MG_C_10_FD_88737 | JGI IMG/M metagenome (GOLD analysis project Ga0115004, IMG submission 88737) | Marine microbial communities from western Arctic Ocean - ArcticOcean_MG_CB11_90 | ecosystem: Environmental > Aquatic > Marine > Oceanic | place: Arctic Ocean: Canada Basin | collected...
AGGACCTTTCTTATTCATACTTTTAATAGCGTCGATTAAAATCAATGGGCCGACAAAAATTGCGAATGTAAATCTCACAAAAACGCCAACGCTGCACAGTAAACCCCACACTACATATAAAAGATCATCTTTCAATCGCTCGTTCGCGTTACTCTTACTCTTACTACTACTATCACTATTCACCATCGCAAATAAACATACACATAAAGCGTACGCGCACGCTTCCAACGAGTTAGTTAACGGTCTAACATGTAAAACGAACATCGGCCAAGACGTTGCTACTAAAATCGGTAAATACCTCGCTCGATTATTACAATCATACTCTCCATTTCGTCTCCCATATTCTCTAGTGATCAAAATCGCGCATGAATCGATAATCAGAGACCACATAAACATCGTCTTCCTCGCTCCTGTAAAAATATCCTGATCATCATTAGGTGTTTTATTCTCCAAAAAACTCATAGACATTAACTTATGCGCTACACTGGACCGTATCGGAACACTCGCTGTAAATTCCCACGGTATCGTTACTTTCTCTTTCAATTGTTTATCGTCGTCATTATTCGCCGCTATAGAGTCTCTGAACGATAATTGGATCGATTGAAAATGTTCATCCGGGTGAACGTATCCATCAGATTTTATTGCGCAAAAATATCTGAGGACTATGAGTGATGTGTAAGTTATTATCAATAAGAGTTTTGATGCGGTGTTTGATTGATTTCTTGAGGCGATGTTATCGTTCGATTGAGGTTTATTTTTCTTGCTATTTTCTGCTATGGAGGACATGTTCTCGTCTTCGCGCGTGTATTTATTTGAAGCATATCTACTGCTTATATGTGCTAAAGGGAGACTTTGAAGTCTAAGCGACTATCTTTCGCGCGACGGTCTAGTCCATCGTCTCCGAAGTTCGTAGCACCTAATAAGATGCCACTCGTTAATTTTTTATCGTGCGAATTTTTGATTCTCGAACAGAAATCTACAAAGTTAGGCATTCGTTCTATTTCTTCGATTGATATTGAAGGACAGTTATGCATCGAAACTTGCGCGAGCGCGATGGATTCGGTGAAAATGTTCTCTGGCAGTTTCCGAAAGTTTGCGTTGTCGTCTAAAACGAGCGTTTTTAACTTCTGCGGCGCGCCGAAATTATCTCCTAAATCGTAAAAACTACATCCATTCGCGATCAAAGTCACGAGATTTCGAAACCGTTCTTCTTTCACGTTGCCATCGTCATCATTCTTCGCTTCAACGCCTAACACGACGTCGTCGTCGTCAAATTTCTTCAAGCTCTTACACCCACTTAAATCGACTAATTCTAAACTATCGCACATTCCTAGACCCTTAAAACTCACTCGAACCAACATCTCGTTCTCAGATACGTTCAACTCTTTCAAATTTCTCAACATCGAAATCTCCCGCGGTATCGATTTTAACGAATTCCTACTCAAATTCAGAACTTTCAATTGTTTCAAATTCATGAATAGTTCAATCGGTACATCTGTAATCTTATTATTCTCTAAAACGATTCTTTGCAAGTTCGCTTGCGTCAAAAGAAGATCTACTGGTATCTCTTTGATCATATTGTTCGATCCATCGATTGTCTTCAATTCTTTCTTCGATAGTTTCTGTAATTCAATAGGGAAATGCTTCAACTTACAATCTCTTATTGCACATATCTTTGTTTGTTGCCATTGCTTCAGGCGTCGATCGATGTTCAGTTTCGTGATTTGGTTATCGTAGATCTGCGGTTGTTTGCGTTTAGTGTCGTTCGTTTGTTCGTTAAGTTTTGATGGAACGCATCCCATTTTAATCGTTTGTTCTTTTTATTTAAAACGCAGGTTTTCTAATGTCGATGACCTTTCTTCTTCTTCCAAAAATATTTCACCGCACGGCGCCGACCGTTCCAAAGCCGGCGTTCAAGAATTTCAACAATCACACACAGAGCTAATCAAAAACGCAGATACGGCGGTGGTAGATTTGGCGGCTTTAAAACCCGACTAAATTTCAATGTCCTTTCTCACTCTCTAGACATATATTAAATGGATTTTCGCGAGCGCTTCTTCTTCTTCGAGCTGAACACCAAAGTTTCAGTCTTCGTCTCAGGTAAGTTATTATATTCGTAATCGACATCGTTAGTACTCTTACGTCTTTTTTTACTATCAGTTGTTGTTGTTGATTTCTTACCAGGAGTATCTCTCGAGCGTTTGATCTTTGGAGTCGCTTCTTCTTCTTCGAAGTAGTCATCGACTTCGTCCTTTTTTGAGGTCTCGCCATTAGTAGTAGTAGTAGCGCCGACGATGCGTTTCATTTCTTTGAACATAGCTTTACGTTGTTTCTTATGTTCAAGTTTTTTCTTCCCTTGTCTAATATCGCGAGAGACGTAGCCTTCTTTGTTGTCCACACGGTCGCGTCTCGGATTGTTCTCTCGACCGTCTTTGCGCATAGGTTTGTACTTTTTCTCAGATTTATCCGCTTCTAACGTCAATAGCCAGTTTGGGACTGCACATCCGGAGCGTTTCATGACTCGAGCGATCGCGCGTACTGTTCCTCGTTTGGCATCTTCTTCGGTGAAGAACGTTACGGCTTCGCCTAATCTACCGGCACGACCGGAGCGTCCGATTCGATGGATGTAGGACGTGCTTGTGAGAGGGAAATCAAAGTTGACGACGGTGCCAACGGCGGCGAAATCCATCCCACGCGCCATCAAGTCCGTCGCAACTAGGCAATTCAATTTCCCGACTCTAAATTCATCGACTATTGATTTTCGTTTTTTATCCGACATGTCCGAGTGGATTAAACCTACTTGACCTAAGGCGCCTCCTGCGAGCTCTTTTGCGACTTGAACGCACCTATCTTTAGATTGAGCGAAAATGATCAAAGGAGTTCGAACACCTTTTTGGACCATTTGTCGAATGGCTAAGATTTTTCCACTTTCTTTACCACAAAACACGAGTTTTTGTGATATGCTCTCATTTGCAGAGTTACGTTCACCTACGGTAAGTCGAACGCAATGGTGCATGACGCTTCGTGCTAAGCGTTCCGCGGTTTCTGGTAAAGTCGCCGAAAATAATGCCTTGAGACACCTCTTTCGTGTATTTGTCGTCGTAGTTTGTTCTTCTTTACTATTACCTTTCTTATTTTTCTTGGATGATGACTTTGTCGTTGTTTGATTCGAATCGCATGCGTGTACGACGGCGTCGATTTGTTCTACAAATCCCATCTCAAAGAGTTTATCTGCTTCATCTAATACAAGAAATTCAACCGCGTGTGTTGATATTTTCTTCTCTTCTAAAAGTTGAGCCAATCTTAATGGCGTTGAGACGATGATATCAACTTTATCGAAATCATTACTCGCGGTTGCTTTTGAAAGTTGCGTCACTCTGTGTTGTTAATAAAAATTGTACAATATATGTTAGCCGCGAGCGTTGGATTGAAACAATAAAAAGGAGAGAGAAAACGATTCATAAAACGCTCACGCGTAAATTGATCAGAGCTGCTATGTTTCGCGTCGTCTCTTTAGTGCTAACCCGAAAATCAAAGCGTCCTATATTGGGTACAACCCCAATTCAACTTTTACATTTCCAGGAGAGCACCTCACAAGCGCCTTTTTGGATACAACACCAAAAGACACCCCGCTATAACCGTCATCACTTCAATTGCGCTGGCGTTAACATAATAAAAAAAAGCAAATAAAAATAAATAAATGACACAAATAGTTATTCTCTCTTTCGTACCTTAATCCTGAACTCAAAAGCGTACAAATCCTCGTCGATTGTTGCGCCAACTCCTTCGTCGGCGCTAACAAAATAGCCCTCACGCCTCCATCTTTCCTCTTCCCTAACTTCATAAATATGGGCAACAAAAACGCGAGCGTCTTCCCACTCCCAGTAGGCGCAACCGCTAAAACTTCCCCACCACTTAACAGCAACGGTATAGCCTGTCTCTGTATCGCCGTCGGCTCTGTCCATCCGCACTCCTTCACCCTTCTCAACATTTGCTCGGACATCCCGTACGAACTCACGAGGTCTTCAAACGATCGCAAAGGGTTTGGAATTAAATTCCTATCATCGCCTTTGATTTTAATCTTATATTGCTTTCTCATCACGTTCCCGAGTTCTTCTTCTGTTTGGTTCGATGTCGATTTCTGCGCGTTTTTCTTTCCATCTTTTTGAGAAGTCGTCGTCTGCCCCGAAGAGCGCTTATGATATAAATCAATTTTCTCTTCTTCTTCTTCTTCTTCGTCATCATCTGATTCGCTCGATGAAGAACTCTCTGAATCTAAATCTGATCCTGATTCCGATTCTTCTTCGCTCGCACTCTCATCATCATCATCTTCTTCTTCTTCTTCTTCATCTTCATCGTCACTTTCGCCGCCGCTCTGGATATTTTTTTTCTTCTCCCTCTTACTCTTAAACGCATCGATATCTCTCTTAAACCGTTTCGAATCAAACTTCATTAGAGAAGATCCACCACATAAATCATTGAACGCCTTCTGTGCTTGTTCGGACATTCTTCTCGTTCTATTCGTTATTCTTTATCGACCGCGAGCTCTTAAACTTCTCGCCGTATTGTAGGTCGGTCGTAAAAAAAAAGGTTTTGAAAATAAATAAAAGTTTTTTTTATATCGCGCGGTTTTAAAACAGAGCGGCGATACAAAAAACGTGACAAGAAAGATAAATCGATATCACGCAGGCGATGATTCATTCAATGTCAAACGCGTCGAAGGCCCGAAATTCCTTTCGTTCAATGAGTTCCACGGGCAATAAACGGAATAATACGATCACGAACGCGAAGACGGTTTTAAGTAAACAAAAGTTCCTAGGATTTAGCCGCCGAAATCCGTTAAGTTTATATCCAAAAACGACCGCGAAGGCCGTGCACGATTTTGATCGTGATAGTGAGGAAGACGTTAATCGTGATGATAATGAGAATGAGAATAGAGAACAGTGGGAAGATGATTATGGAGATGATAGTACTACTGCGATGTTTAATAATGGTACTAATGATGATGATAGATCTGCAACTGATTGGCGAACGCAAATGAAAGTACAGGAGATGATGGGGTTAACAAAAAATTTGAGTACTGATAGGGCGACGACGAATAGTAAAAGAGAAGACGCGGATGACGACGGGTATTTCATGAAACCGGCTACGCAGTTCATGATGAACTCCGATTTCAGTTCAGCTGGACCGAACGAGGACGTTTGGTTCGATAACGGCGATGATTGGTTTCAACCGGCGTATACAGAAGTTACGGCTGAACCAGGGTCGATTTTAGAGAAAGTGCAGAGGTTACATTTAGGCGAACCGGCGAGTCATAACTTTGAGGATGGGGAGTACTTTGCTTTAACGAATTATGTGAAACAAAAGGCGGATAATAATTTTTGTTTAGTCATGGAAGTTGCTGAACGCGCGCGAGAGAGGAAGATTGAGAGGTTGGAGTCCTTACATCCGACGCCTGAGATCAACGCACTTCCGGAGATTCAGCAAGCGATTGTTGATTTAGCATTGGAAATTGATGCTTCGGGGGGTAAAGCGTCTGCGTATATGGCCATGTTTCAAGCCGCAGATGGCGCTAGATTAAGGTGGGAGCTTCAAGAAGCGTCGTGGTGCTGGGATAATTGGATCGAACAGCACATGGCGCAGTTTGGTGTCAGCGAAAGAGCCGCCGAGTTATTACATATGGGCGTAAAACTCGAAGATGAAATGGACTTTGAAAAGTCTCTGAATCAGAAAGGGCGAGGAGGTTTCGGTGGTGGTCGTCAATAGAGTTGATGATATGATATCAAACAATGTGTAAGTATATTTGTTATTATTATTTAGCGTTTGTTTTAGCGTTTGTTTTATTAAGTATATTGTGTAGCAACGACAACACTATCCAAATCAATCTCTATCTTATTATTTAAGCCACGAGTTCTAACTCGTGCGGCTTCTCACCAAATAAACTCATCCAAAATTTGGAAAGAAGTTCGTCTTCGACGATTTCTTTCTTTGTCTCAAAAAGTTTCGAACACTCAGCCGCGTCGGGAATATCCTCCATGGCCTTTACAACCTTTAACGTAGACTTGATGAGCTCTTCAATCGCTTCTCGTTCGTGTTTCAATGCCTTCTCGGGGATTTCCGTCCACATCGTCTCTAGCATATCGGCGCAAATCTTTTCGGCGTGCTTCAACACGTAGCTACCGCCATTTGCGACTGAATCTCCGCAAAGCCTTTCGAAAGATTCGTGCGTAGAAATCTTAATGCTCGATTCGGGATCTTTCAATCCTACGATCAAATTTTCAATGATCATCTCAACGTCATCGTCAGTGATTGCAAATCCGAGAGAACTCTTTGGCTGCGTCAAGAGAATATCGATGAAATCATACGAAGCCGTTCGAAGTTCCAATCCAGAGTCAATTTTCTGCTTGAACGGTCCAAAATCAATTTCTTTGATCAAAGCTTCGTTGACTTTAAGTTGAGCCAAAATGTCTGGGAGTACCGTCGGTAAAAGAGATGACAAGTCGTCATTTTGTGCGCTATTTCTTCTCGCGATGACAGATAGGAGTTGAGTCGCCGCGCGACGACAATTATGGTCTGAATCACCGACCAATTGGACGAACGATTCAAGAGAAGACTTGAAATGTTCGTCTTTCGGTAGCGAAACTAACGCAATGCGAACTGAATCGACTAACAAGGCTGCCTTTTTCGCATTCGCTGGCGTTTTTTCTCCTTTTAAGATAGAAGTCAATCCTTCCTGAATTTCCTTCACGAGAGCATGATTTCTTGCAACAAATCGCCCAAGAACTTCCGCAATGTCGGCTTTCACCGCATCATCTTCCAAGTTCTCGTCTCGTGCTTTTGAAAGCACAATAGACCAAGCCTGTTGCGTAGATTTAAAGAGTACGTCGTCGTCTTCTCGCTTAGCTTTTTTTTTTCTCGGAGACGCAGAGTACGCCGGCACTGACATTTGAGAGCCAGAGAGCGTGTCTTCCTTAGAGCTGGAGCCATCAGTACAAACAATAACTTCGCGCAGCGCACGCAACGCGCTGTGTTTCAAACTTTCCTTGACACCGTTTGTTGCCTTGATAGTGTCAAGAATCTTTGGGAAAAACGCATCTTTGTTTCCAAACGCGCAACTTCCCAACGCAAACGCCACAGCAGTCTTCACTTCATCGCTGCAATCTTCTTCGAGCTTTTCCCAAAGGATACCTGCGATGTTATTTCCATCGTCGAGTTTGCTTCGTTTCCCAATTTCACCGAGAGTCCAAAGCGAGATGACTTCTCTTTTACCGTCATTTTTACTAATTTCCTTGGAGAGAGAAGCGATTGTTTTCTTTGCAACAACGTCTCCGGCTGCTAAAGTGGCAGTTGCGATACAAGACGCGCGGTTTTTCATTTCTAATCTAGCAGAAGCAATATCTTGCTGCTGTATGCGGACGACTTGATGATCGTCCGTTTCCATGTCATGCGGAGAAGGAACAGAGATCGAAGACAACTCCTCGAAAATTACATCAAAAGTCTCCTTACTAGCGATAACCGCTGCTTCAAAGTATCTCTCCAGCGCTAATAAAGCTTGTCTTTGAATCAAACTCGAACTTACGAATTGCAGGGCGTCTTTCATTGGCCCACCTTCACCAATTTCGGATGCTTTCTTTGCAGCCTTTTTCAATTTGACGCATCGTTCGCATACGGCAGCAAACGCGTTTAAGCACATTGTGGACAAGTACGCGTCGTTTACCACGAATCCGCGGAAAGCAGTGACTGCCTCCTCGACAAATTTCGTGCAATCGACGTCTTTCAGCGTTTTTTCGTCACTTCTTTCGACGAGCGCTTTGAAGCCTTTTAAAGAAGCCTCACGCAAATTTCGATCGTTCTTTCGAAGAAAAGAGGAAAATTCGCAAATAGCGTCTCCGGCAACTCCAGAAAGATCAACTTTAGATGGCGATTGCTTAGCCACTTTTGCCATACTACGCGTTGCGACAAGTCGCGTCGATTCGGACTGCATTCGCTCTATTAAAAGAGCGAGCGCGTTCAATTGCTGAGCAGGCGTCAACGTATCGCCCAAGTGCGTGAGCACGTCTCCAAGGAGCATCACCGAAGTGTCTTTCACTTCTTGATCTTCATCTGGTCGTGACAAGCGCGAAATCGCACAGTCGAGAGAATTCGATGCTAAAGCAGTATATTCCGCTTTGTTTGTGACGGCGATGCTAGTATCTGGTCGCGATCTACGCACTAAGCACGCACACGCGAGTAAACCTTCTGCCGCGAGTTTATAGTAGGGGTCTTTCGTGCAAGAAAATACAGCCTCGGTGAGCTTATCGATGTCGTTCTTCGTGAATTCAATGTACGATTCAGAAGAATACGCATCTTCTGAAGACGCAACGAGTCCGTCTACACTTTGGACGCCGAGGATGTTTGCCGCGAAAGCGACGGCTTCCAATCGCAAGTTTGAAGAGGAATCCCTCTCGCTCAAAACTCCAATATCGTGCGGATTCGTCGTCATAGCTGCGCATGAAATCGCATCGGCGAGCCTCGAACGAGCTTTTTCTGAAGCTTCAATGAACGCAGTCGTTCTGTTAGCGCGGGCAACGGTTCCGAGTAGCTTAAGAGAAGCAACGCTGAGCTTGGTTGCCGCTGCGATTGCAGCTTGACTTTTTTTCTTCGCCTTGCTTTCGTCCCCGACGCATTGTTGCTGCGCTCTGACAATGGCTAAATCTCGCACCATACCAACTAATGTGCGAACAACATTCGGTTCGCACTTTTTAGAAAAGGCTGTAAATGCTGCCGTCAAAGAATCATAGCATTCAAACTTAACCGCGTCTTCGCGATCACTTTTCATTCTTTTGAAGAATTTTCTAAAGATGACTTCGTGATGTCTTTCGAGGATGCCCTCAGATGCGGCGCACAAGATAACGCCAATGACTTTTGCGGAAGCTCTACGGACCTTCCAACTATCGTCATCTTCTATTTCGTCCGAGTAATAGTCGTCTTCGTCGTCTTCGTACGCATCCGCAAATTCGTCCACTTCGTCGTCTTCATCCGCCGCGTCTTTCATGTCATGATCCGGAGTTCGGATTTGACACGTTTCCATTGCATCCGCAGGTGTGTCTCCTTCATCGTCATCGTCGTCGTAGTTTGGATCATACTTCAACAACTTCATAGCCGTCTTGAGAACTTCCTCAAACTGCATTTCTCGAGAATGGTTGAGTTCGGCGTAACGACTTAAGATCGTCTCCAAGGCCATGAGAGATTGTTCGGCGATTGGCTCGAATGCCTCAGAGCCAGAATCTTGTGAGTTTTCCATCTTGTCAACTAATGCGCAGCAAAGCTTTAGTAACATTGGAATGACCGTAGCCGATGCTAAACTTTGCTTTTTCTTCTTTCCTCCCGTTTCCGCGAGCAGTCTTTTACTTTTTTCGTCTTTCGCGGCGATCATTCCTAGAGTATACGCGCCTAACTCACAGTCGACTATACTTGATTCTTTCAAAGCTTTTTCGCACCTGGCCGAAGTGACTTTGACGAGTTCCGTTAACTGCTTCATGTTCACATTTCGGCTCAAAGATGCCAAAATCCCCGAGCACCTTTTTCTATTCGTTAAAGTATTCCCCGCGTTTTGTATTTTCGCCGTCGTCGTCTTCAAAAGCGACGCTACGTCTTTCGAGTTCACAAACTCTGATTTTGTTTCGCACAAAATCTGTACGATCTCCGTCACATCTTCGTGCAAACTCGCTTTATTTTCATCTTTCAGGACGAGGTCAAAAAATGGGATTAAGATGGAACAAAGATCCTTCGAAACCTCTCTCGAATACGCGTACGCTTCACCAGTAATAGTCTTCAACGCAATAATCGCATTCTCCTTATGCCTATTCCGTTCTTCATTATCGACGTGCGGTCCAAACGTCGCCTTCCCTGGCGCAATCTTCCAACACAAATTCTTCAAAGTTAATTTATTTTGTTCGCTCGTCGACTTTCTTAACAAAACCGGCAACGCGGTCACGGCGAGATCTCTACACGTACTGTACTGATCCGCGAGTGCGATTAAAATGACCTCGTGCATTTGCTTCTCCGTATCCGTACCATGCGGTGCTTTATAGCTCTCTTTTAAGAGCTCGGTCGTTAAATCCGATACCGCCATGCATCGGAAATCTGTACCACATTTTGATCGTTATAAATGATCAAAAACCATCGGAGCGATCGAGAGAGAGAGGGAGAGAAAATCGTATGTCAGTACGTGCGCGCGTGTGAGAAACACAAGGAGTATCTATCCAACGCGCGGCGTGTTACGCGCGGCGTGCGAGAGAACAGAACAGAACAACTGAGACAGAACAAATCACACACAGAACAGAACACATACATAACGCGCTCTCTGAAGACCATAAACACGCACACGCACGAAACAAACATTGCATTGCGCGTGTGTGTGAGAGAAAGAAGTTTTCTAATCGTCGCTCTCGTGTCGATCCGACGGTACGGGCGGACAGACTTTTTGATCTCGTTAAAAACGAAAACCAGTTTTCGTTATAAATCCCGAACGCACTTTCGCTCTCGTGTTTGCGTTTGAAAAGAAGGAAGAACGGGCGCGTTTTAACAACGCTTAAAAACAAAATCTATGCTCGCATACCTCGATCTTTCATGTGGATCTGCTCGAATATCTTCGCGAGACTCGGTTGCGGTGCCATCTTTCTAAAAGCGAAAGAAGTCTTCTCCTTAACTCTCTCTTTTGTGACGATGATGTTCTTGACTGAATGATGAACAAAAAGGTGAAGTTTCCTCCAATGGGCATAAACCGTTTACCCCAGTTTTTTACCCCAGTTTTTCGAAAAAACTGGGGTAATGTATACAAGACTTTTTTTACATACCCCAAAACTGCTGGGGTAATTTTTTCGAAAAAACTGGGGTAATGTATACAAGACTTTGAAACCCTAAACCTCACAAAAAGTGAAAAAAAGCAGCAGAGACGAAAACAAAACATCTTTGAAACATCCACAAAACACATGTACAGAGTACTAGCGAGAATAGCACGAACACAGCAACTATCGTCGCATAAGCATAAACTAAAGTTTCGTCTTCGCAGTGTTGCGATGAGTAAGACGGCAGCGGTGGTAAACAAAAATCGAACGACGCAGCAGCAGCAGCAGCAACGGACGATGCGTGGTCGCCTTCTTCGTCAATCTTCGAAAACGACTGCGACTGCGACTGATGATGATGATGATGACGACGATGATGTTTTGAGCAGTGGTCAGAGTGCGAGTGATAAATATCAGCTCGTGACCTTCTTCAAGTTCGCGACGATCGAGAACCCGGAAGAAGAGTGCTCGAGGCATAAGGAATACATCGAGGAGAACGAGCTAGAGATCAGGGGGAGGATTTACTTGAACGAGCAAGGCGTGAACGCGCAAATGTCCGGTAGAGGAAGAGATGGGGAGCAATACGCGAGATGGGTGAGCGAGCGCGAGGAATTTCGAGGGATGAGGGTGTCAGTGTATCCATATCATGAACACGGTCACCCGGATTTACGGTTGAGGACGAAACCGCAGTTAGTACAGTTGGAAAAGGGGACGAGGCATTTACCGATTCAGGATAAGCGGAGACGAGGAGAGAGTTTATCGCCCGAAGAATGGCACGAGATGATTGGGAACGCGAATGAAGATCCGATGGATTTGAAGAACCCGTTGTTGTTGGATGTTCGAAATGGCTATGAATGGGATGTTGGGCATTTTAAGGGCGCCGCAAGGCCAGTGCAAGAGTCGTTTCGGGAAACTGTAGAGACTAACGTGGATCATAAAATTGGACCGCTCGCGAATATGCCGAAAGATAAACCGATTATGATGTATTGTACAGGTGGTATTCGCTGCGATGTATATAGCACGGTGTTGAAAGAACAAGGGTACGAAAACGTGATGGTTTTAGAAGGCGGCGTACAAGCCTATTTCGAAAAGTATGGAAAAGAGGAGGAACACGCGTGGGATAATCATCTTTTTGTTTTCGATAACAGATTGGCGATGACACCGCAAGGCTTGCCAGCTGCGGACTTGGGCGAAAAAGCTGCAACACTTCGTTGTCACTGCTGTGGAGAATCGAAAGCGCCCCCACCGCATAGAAATTGTCCAAATGTCGATTGTAATCGCTTATTTTTAGTCTGCCCAGGGTGTTCGCAAAAGCTCGATGGGTTTTGCTGTGAAGCTTGTACTCAAGCAACACACGTGCGTCCGCAATTAGTCAACCCTGGACGGTATCAGAAATATGAGGCGTACGATACGCCAGAAGCGAGAGCGGCCCGAAGAGGCGAGGGGAGAAATCGACGAAAGAATCTCAGAATTTTGAAGAGAAAATTGGCGTGCGCCGAGTACGTCATTCGCACTAAAATCAACGGCGGCAACGATGAGAGCGATTCTTCTTCTTCAATGTCTGGGACTTTCGCGGCTCGAACACGTAGCAACACTAAAATAGAAAATGATGAAGACGAAGAAGGAGACAAAGAAGACGAAGAAGACGAAGAATGGGACTCCGATGGAAATGGGAAAAAGATCAAACCTGCGAATTCGAAATATGCTCGAACGCGAATGCGATTGGAAGAAGCTATTGCATTCGTTCAAGGTGATATGACGCCAGAAAATCTAGTAAACGCGATGGAGAAATTAAACACGGACAGAGTTCAAATGAACCGAGAAGCGAAGAAGCAACAAAAGGAAAGTGTCTTCTAAAATTATTATTATTATATGTTAATATGTTAATATGTTTATTGTATTATTCCCTATTATTTGCAATAATACGTACAATTGTTTTTATATCCGCGCTTTCTTCGTTTCGCATATACATACACTCTCGCTTTTTCTATTAGTAGTTTATATAAATATTATGTTCATCATTTATTATCGGTAAAGATGATATACTGACCCTGCTCGTGCTCGCAAATCAAAATTCTATTCGTACATTTTTTTTTAATATGGATAATTCAAAATGTTTTTTCAACGTTTACAGTTCTTTCGCCAAGTTTCGTACTTTTTAAATATAAAGACGCCGCTTCAGCATCTTTTTTTCTTTTGAACGCCATCCAAGCTTGCCCACTGGAACATCTACCGTCTTCGTCCAAATTTGTCTTAAGCCATTTAATCGCGCCAAACTGTGCAAAGTTCTCGTATAAGAACAAATCGGAACAATTCGTTGGCAAGTTATTCAGTTTCAAACGATATTCTGCCACTACCTGAACTTCATCGGAGGAGAATGAAAGGTCAGAAGCTTGCTCGTCCGAGAAAGCGTTACTTTCATCTAACATTTTTGCATTTTTCCCTACCCCCCGCATAGGCGATTGGGGGTTTGATTTCGTCGTTCGATTGAAATGCTTCCCGTTTCTAAGAGATTTCTCGAGCTTGTCCAATTTACTTTTATTATTATTATTATTATTACTATTATTGCCGGCAATGTTATTATTATTACCATTATTACCATTATTATTATTATTATTATTAGAACCACTACCTCCAGTTGTTTGGGCAATTGTCCCACCTGGAGAAACGGCGCTGGCGTTGGGATTGTTGTTAAATCCTAAAACACCGTGATGTTCATTGTTTTTTTGTCTTCTTCGGTTTTTTGAATCCGCCGTGGCAAACCTTACAGTTAGTGGCGTAATACCTCCGAGTATGGACTTGCCGTTCATGGAACTTACCGCAGACATTGCTTGTTCAACTGATGCAAATCGAATCAACGCCCCGACAGAAGTCGTCATCGAAGCGTGTAAAAGGCGCAATTCAACAACTGTGCCAAATTTCGAAAACATTGACATTAAAGCGTTCTCGTGCAAGAGTGGAGGTAACCCTTTAACGTATATATTATCCGACGGTTTCAATTCTTCTTGTTGTTGCATCATTTGTTGTTGTTGTTCTATGGCCATCATCGCGATGTTAATATTTGCAGGATTCATGGTCGCCGCCGAGAGCAAACTGTTAACGACTTTCGCTTGATCCGGCGAACCAAAATCTGACCCAACAGTTATAATCGGTTGTTGAGCGCTTCCTGAACCCATGATGTCAATATTCGCAGATTGAACTCCAAACACATTTTGCTTCGCGAATTGTGGATTCTGCCCATTCATTGAATTCCCATTCGAATCCGTATTCGCAAATTTCACTTCGATTGATTTTTTATGCAACACTTTCCCGTTCATATTCGCGATTGCGTTCACGGCGTCTGAAAACGTCGCGAATTTCACGAACCCAAAGCCTCTGGATATTTGCGTCGTCACATCTCTTATCACGCAGCACGATTCGACGTTCCCATGTAACGAAAACAAAGTCTTCAATTGTAACTCATCCACTCTTTCTGGTAAATTCTTTACGTACAAGTTACTATGAAGTTGTACTCTTTGTTGTTGTTGTTGTTGTTGTTGTTGATTATTATTCAATCCATTCATATCATGCGATTGCTGAATAGCCATACCTAACATCATTTCTTGTCGCTGTTGTTGTTTCAGTTGTTGTTGCTGTGGAGACTGAGGGGGACTAAACGCGTTATTCACCATCATCGCGTTCACGTATTGCGTCTGTTGCGCCTGTAACGAACCGTTGTTATAGTCGCCCCCTATTGCCCCAAAATCGCCCCGAGCACTCCTATTCTGCGTTCCTGTAAACTCTTCCCCTCCATGTTTATCCGTGTTCCGCTGTCGCAAAGGTAAACTGTTACTGAATATCTCGCTCCCGAACCCATTGAATAAGATTTCAGTATTATTCGCAATCTGTCGCTGCATCTGTATATCGCGCTCGTACCCATCCTCGTCTTCAACGAAATCGTTTTCGTTGTTACCAAAAGCCGTAAATGTTAAAACATCATCGCTTTTATCGTACGTTTATATACTTTATATCGAGTTTACAGTAACACACGACACGACACGACACGACACGACACACGCAACGCGCGATATACAAACAATCCTAAACCTCTCTCAATCTCTCTCAATCTCTCAATCTCTCGTTTTTTAATAAATATCTGTGGCGTGGACGTTTTTTTATATCGCGAAGGGGCACTTTTTGCGTTTTTTTTTTGAACGATTTTGCCCGCGAAAAGGCACTTTTTTTTTTTTTTCAAAATAGCG
>Ga0115004_10002527_pt1 | contig 15039 bp, 10 predicted proteins | sample ArcticOcean_MG_C_10_FD_88737 | JGI IMG/M metagenome (GOLD analysis project Ga0115004, IMG submission 88737) | Marine microbial communities from western Arctic Ocean - ArcticOcean_MG_CB11_90 | ecosystem: Environmental > Aquatic > Marine > Oceanic | place: Arctic Ocean: Canada Basin | collected...
TAGTGACATGCTTGCTCTCGCGCTAGAACTCAAAAGTTAATGCTCAAAACTGACTGGTAGCCAACCGCTGCAGCTGCTGGTTGGCGAGTGTCGACTGAGTCGATACGATGCCCGAACTATACGCCGATTAGTCTGCTATTTCGATCTTGGTTCGATCTCGGCGAATCCTCAGCAAGAGAGGTATCCGTCGCCAAGGAGGCTTTCAAGGCGGCTTGAAAACCCTGCAACTTATTGTGACTAATCAATAAAAACACCTAGGCGCAAGTCCGACTAGTTGTTAACCTCGTTATTTGAAAGATATAGCGTTTATAGACTCAACAGGAGTAGCCCTTACAATGCGTAGTTTGCGAATAGTTAGGCCCGCCTCGTTAACAGGTCGGCTCGGGCGCGGTTTGGCGCTCGCAGCAAGCCTGCTAGTCACGCAGGCCGCCCTTTTACCGCAGGCGCTAGCCGAAGACGACTGGCTCCGATCGATCCCAGAATTTGCCCTAAGCGACCAAGCTGGCGTAACCCATGCACTCGGCGAGTACGCCGAACGCGACCTGATTGTGCTGTATGTACAGGGCGTGGGATGCCCGATCGCACGTATCGCCGTGCCAAGCTACCGCGAAGTGCGAGCCGAATTCGAATCTAAGAATGTTGAATTCATGATGTTCAACTCTAATATCCAAGACAATATTCCGCGCATTGCTCGTGAAGTCGACGAATTTGGCATCGACTTTACGGTGCTAAAAGACGAAGGTCAGGGTCTTGCCAAAGCGCTTGGCGTTGAGCGCACGGCTGAGGTATTCGTCGTCGACCCCGAGACTCGCGAAGTGTTTTATCGTGGACCGATAAACGACAAACTGGGTTACGAGACGCAGAAAAATAACGCGAGCGCACATTACCTGAAAGATGCTCTCAACACTGTGCTAGCGGGTGGTAAGGTCGACATGGATGACGTGCCAGACTCGAAAGGCTGTCTTGTCGCCATTTTCTAATCCGTTATCTAGCGCCTTTTTATGCCCGCGGCTTACAGCGGTTTATCTCGGCCGCAAGATTCAACTAATGCCAACCTCGGCAACGAAGTTGGCGTTGTTACTTGTGTTATTCGATTTTACTGCTAGATTGCGCGCATGACAGAATCCACAAAGCCCTCGGCAGCCAAACGCCGCAGCAGTTCGCGCTTACTGGCGAGCACCTCGGTTTTCCTCAAACCTTACCTCACTCAGATCGTTATCGCCTCTGTGGCGTTAGTGTTCACCGCCGCACTCACCCTTGGCCTCGTGCAATATGTGCGACTAATCGTCGATCGCGGCTTTGTCGAAGGTTCAACGGAGTCGCTCAATACCGCCATCATTGGCTTCTTAGTCGTTGCGGTTCTGCAAGCCATTGGCACCTTCGCGCGCTTCTATTGGGTCTCGTGGCTCGGCGAGCGGGTTACCGCCGACATTCGTAAAGCGGTCTATAAACACATTATCAATCTGCATCCTGGCTATTTCGAAGACAATCTCAGCGGCGAGATTCAGTCCAGAATCACGACAGACACCACCTTAATCCAGTCTGTGATCGGCTCCTCGGCGTCGATCGCGCTACGAAACCTGCTAATGATGATTGGCGGGACTCTTTTCCTGTTTATCACCAACCCCAAGCTGACGAGTGTCGTGTTGCTCTGCATTCCCCTCGTCATCGGCCCCATTATGTTCTTTGGCCGCAAGGTGCGCAGGCTCTCACGCGATAGCCAAGACGAGATCGCGAATGTGGGCGCCTATGTCGGCGAGAGTATTCAGCAAATCAAGACCGTGCAGGCGTATAACCAACAAACGCACAATGACGGCGTGTTCTCACGCTATGTCGAAACCGCCTTCGACGTCGCTAAAGACCGTATCTTCATGCGCTCGGTGCTCATTACCATCGTGATGACTCTTGTTTTTGGCGCTCTGGCTGCAATGATCTGGGTCGGAGGCCAAGACGTGATCAGCGGCCGCATGAGCGCGGGAGAGCTTACCGCCTTTGTGGCGTATGCGGTCATCGTGGCGACTGCTGTAGGCGCAATAAGCCAAGTTATCAGTGAATTACAGCGCGCAGCCGGCGCAATGGAAAGGCTCGTCGAATTACTCGAAGCCGAAAGCCATATCCAGGCCCCTGCAGTCCCTACTCAGTTGCAGGGCGCATTCAATGGCCAGCTTGAATTCGAATCGGTGAGCTTTGCCTACCCCTCTCGCCCCGACACCCTTGCCCTAAACGAGGTCTCGCTGACTGTTCGTCCAGGCGAAAGCCTTGCTCTTGTTGGCCCATCGGGCGCAGGCAAATCAACTCTCTTGGACCTCGTCCTACGATTTTATGACCCTCACGCAGGACGCCTTACTCTCGATGGTATTGATGTACGTGACCTCACACCGACGGAACTTCGGAGCCACATCGCTATCGTCTCTCAGCAGCCTGCTCTGTTTACCGGCAGTGTGATTGATAACATCCGCTTCGGCCGCCCCGATGCGACCTTAGAAGAGGTTCGCGCCGCCGCCGAGTCGGCCTTTGCGAGCGAATTTATTGAGTTATTACCGCAAGGCTACGGCAGCTTTCTCGGTGAAGCGGGCGTTCGCCTATCCGGTGGGCAGCGGCAGCGCCTCGCCATCGCGCGCGCTATACTCAACGATCCCGAAATTTTGCTTTTAGACGAGGCGACCAGCGCGCTAGACGCCGAAAGCGAGCGCAAAGTGCAACTCGCCCTCGAAAAGCTGATGAAGGGGCGCACCTCGCTGGTTATTGCTCACCGTCTGGCCACCGTGATGAATGTCGACCGTATCGCGGTGCTCGAAAACGGCAGGCTAATTGCAACCGGGACCCATGGCAGTTTGCTGGAAGACTGTGAGCTGTATGCTAATCTTGCGAAACTACAATTCGGACAAGACACCTTAATTCGGCCACAATCGCCTCAATCGGAGTGAGTTCAACCGTGCGCGGTGAATCCAGTCTGCTACGCCGCGCGTAAAAACACTCCATACTCAGGGATAATGCAACCGCCCTTTACGCCCTTTTCATCTTTAACACCTATGTCATGCACAGCGACCGTCCTGTGGCTCCCCTGGCATCGTTTATCCCGCAGAGAGGAACGCTCAGCAATGAACGCCCCCGAACGGCTCGACCCGCTAGTCACCAAAACCTGCTACCTCAATGGCAGCGATCCGGAGAAGAAGCGCGAGGAGATCCGCAGCTATTTCCATCAGACCTTCAGCCTTTACGAAAGCCTTTTCGACTGCCTCGCTAGCGACGACGCCTATTACACTAAGGCGACGCCACTCCGGCATCCGCTGATCTTCTACTATGGCCACACCTCAGTATTCTTCATTAATAAGCTGCATGTCGCCAAGCTCATCCCTGAACGCCTCGACCCGCGCATCGAATCGATGCTTGCGATCGGCGTCGATGAGATGTCTTGGGACGACTTGAACGACGCTCACTACGACTGGCCCACGCCCGCAGAAGTATTGGACTACCGCAACAAGACGCGTGACATAGTCGACAACCTGATCTCGTCGGTACCTGTCACCCTGCCTATTGGTTGGGAAGACCCACTTTGGATTGTCATGATGGGCATCGAACACGAGCGTATACACCTCGAAACCTCATCAGTGCTCATGCGGCAATTACCCCTCTCGCTTGTTAAACCCTCGCCTCTGTTTAAGGATCGCAGCGATTCTGGCGAGGCGCCGACTAACGCGCTGTTGCCGGTGTCCGGCCGTCGTATCGAACAGGGCCGCAGCCGGCGCGACAGCGTTTACCGTTGGGACAACGAATATGGCTATCTCGAAACACCGGTAGCCGACTTTAATGCGAGTAAGTATCTGGCGAGCAACGGCGAGTTTCTCACGTTTGTAGAAGACGGCGGGTATTCCACGCGCGATTACTGGGACGACGAAGGCTGGGGCTGGCTCCAGCACAGCGAAGCGCGGCATCCTAGCTTCTGGTCGAAGACAGAGACAGGGTATCGGTACCGGACTATTACCCGCGAGATCGACATGCCTTGGAACTGGCCGGTAGATGTTAACGCCCTCGAGGCCGCTGCATTCTGTCGTTGGACATCGGCGGAAACAGGGAAGAACGTTCGCCTTCCGACTGAGGCGGAATGGTTATGCCTGCGCGAAGAGATCGTAAGCGACCAACCAAACTGGAAGTCTGCTCCCGGAAATATTAACCTCGAACACGGCGCGTCTGCCTGCCCCGTCGATCGTTTCGGCACGGTGACGAAACGCGGCGAAGAATTTTTCGATATCATCGGCAATGTCTGGCAATGGACTCAGACGCCAATCGATGGCCTGCCCGGTTTCGAGGTGCACGAGGTTTATGACGACTTTTCGACGCCGACTTTCGACGGTCAACACAATCTCATCAAGGGTGGCAGCTATTTCTCAACCGGAAATAGCGCGCTCAAAGATTCACGCTATGCCTTTAGGCGACACTTTTTCCAGCACGCCGGATTTCGTTATGTCGAAGGCGAGGAGCCAATTATCACCACAAGCAATCCCTACGAAACCGACGAGCAAGTCTCTCAATACATCGAATTTCATTTCGGTAGCGACTATCACGGCGTCCCTAATTTCGCCGGCGCCTGCGGCACACTCTGCCTAGAATATTTCGCCGCAAAGACTGAGAAAAAACAGTCTCGCCGTGCACTCGACCTCGGCTGTGCGATTGGCCGAACGAGTTTCGAACTAGCGCGCGAATTCGACCATGTCGACGGTATCGATTTTTCAGCCCGCTTCGTCTCGGCAGCGACTCAGCTCAAAGAGAACGACAGCAAACGCTACACTATTCGTGACGAAGGCGGCCTATTCAGCTTTAAAGAAACTTCTCTCGCTGAACATGGTCTTGCGGAAACCGCTCACAAATGCGAATTTTGGCAGGGCGATGCCTGCAACCTTAGCGACAAATTCAGCAATTACGATCTCGTCTTCGCAGGCAATCTGATCGACAGACTCTACGAGCCGGAGAAATTCGTCAGCCGCATTCATGAACTTGTTAACGAAGACGGCTTGCTAGTCATTACCTCGCCTTACACATGGCTGAGTGAGTTTACCGATCAAGAGAACTGGATTGGGGGATATAAGCGCGACGGCGAAAACTTCACGACCCTCGACGGCTTAAAAGAGCTTCTCGCGCCGCATTTCGACTTAGTAGACGAGCCACGCGACGTGCCTTTTGTTATTCGAGAGACCGCGCGTAAATTCCAACACTCGGTTGCCCAGATGAGTGTTTGGCATAAACGCATAAAGTAACAGCGCTTAGCGGCAGCACTGATAGAGAGAAACCACAGAACGCACGACAAGAGATAACAACAATGCGGTTTCCAAACTATGAGCTGAGCGAATACCAAGCGCGGCACAATCCCAAGGCGAAAGCGCGCCTTGGCGCTGCCACGCTTGAGTTGATGAGCTTAGATCAAGTGCTAGCACTCGCGACTTCCGAGCAGCGCGCAGAATGGCAGCACCTGACTCTCAACTATGTTTCAGACCGCGGTAGCCCCGAACTGCGCGCTGCGATTGCAACAAATTACCAAGGCCTGACAGCAGACAATGTGGTTGTCTTCTCGAGTGCAACAGAGGCCCTCTTCTGCTGCATTCACGCCGCGGTCGATCATGCCGATCGCTGCACTGTCATCACGCCGTGCTATGAGCCCCTCGCTAAAATCCCCGAATCGATCGGCGCGTCAGTAAAGTCGATCCCACTGCGGCGCCAAATAGAAGAAACCGCGCAGGCGCGCTGGGCGCTCGACGGCGACGAGGCAGCAGAGGCGATTGCCAAAAGCGAACACCTATTCATTAATTTTCCGCACAATCCTACCGGTGCCTTGATTGATCATGCGCAGCTCGCCACTCTTGTTACACACTGCGAGGCAAGCGGGACACGGTTGATCGCCGACGAGGTGTTTCGGGGATTAGAGCACTCAGAGCACGCGACGCTCGCGCCAGTCGCAACACTCACGGCTCGTGGCGTGAGCATCGGCTCGTTAGCCAAACCGCATGGCGCTGGCGGCGTCCGAATCGGATGGATGGTCAGTCAAGACACTGCGCTGCTAACACGGGCGGTGGAGATTCGTCGCACTTTGTCAGTCTGTTCGGGTACCACCGACGAATGGCTAGCACGACTGATACTCGAACACTCGCAGCCGCTGCGCGCAGCCTCGTTGCAACGGCTTAAGCGCCATATTGAGATAATCGAAGAATCCTTGCCCGCCCTAGACGGCAGGCTGACATGGACGCGACCCGAAGCAGGCTGTGTGGCCTTTCCGCTTATCGCTTTGGGAGATGGTTTCGATCAGCGCTGTATCAGCGAGACTGGGATCATGCTGATCCCACAGCGTTGTTTTATTGGTAGCGCTGAGGAAGGTCGCGGTGATGCGCAGATGACGCTAGCCGGCGGCATCCGCTTAGGCTATGGCCTCGCCGACTTCCCTGAAACTTGGGCGCGTTTTGTTGAGTTTCTTGCCCACGCCTAAGCGCTAACACCGTTTACTCGACGAAGGCGCGCTCGATTACGTAATGCGCCTGGATACCGTGGCGAGACTCTTTAAAGCCCCACGCTTCGATAATGGCACAAGTGTCTTTCAGCATAGATGGGCTGCCGCAAATCATAAAACGATCATCGTCGAGGTTTGGCATAGGTAAGCCAATGTCGTCGAACAGCTTACCGCTAGACATGGCATCGGTAAGCCGGCCCTGTGTGCGAAACGCTTCGCGCGTAACGGTGGGATAATAGATAAGTTTCTCCCGCACCTCTTCACCAAAGAACTCGTTATTGGGAAGTGTCGCACTAATGAACTCTTCGTAGGCAAGCTCCGACACCTCGCGCACGCCGTGAGTAAGAATGATTTTGTCGTAACGCTCGTATGCCTCGGGGTCTTGAATAATGCTCATGAAAGGCGCGAGACCGGTACCGGTGCTCAGGAGATAGAGATTGCGGCCAGGCAGCAGATGATCGACGACGAGCGTGCCAGTAGGTTTACTGCTGACGAGAAGCTCATCGCCCACCTGAATATTCTGCAGACGCGAGGTCAGTGGGCCGTCTTGAACCTTAATACTGAAGAATTCGAGTTCCTCATCGTAGTTAGGGCTAGCGATGCTGTAGGCGCGCATAAGCGGCTTGCCATCGACGTGCATGCCAATCATGACGAAATGGCCGTTCTCAAATTTGAGTCCCGCGTCGCGTGTGGTCTTAAAGCTGAAAAGCGTGTCGTTCCAATGGTGGACGGCGGTAACGCGTTGCGTTGTGATGGCTGCCAACTGTCTAGCTCCTGCAAGGGGTTTTAGATCGAATAATTCGAATACGAGCGTTAGTACTTGTGAGATTCAAAACAAATAGCGATCATGCATCGCTAGATCGTAAGTGAAGCCCCGAAATCGAAAGAGTGCGGATTATAGGGGCTATCTGCTAGTCCTGCAAAAACCAATAGTGAGGGTTCTTATAACCTATCGGAATATGAGCATCGAAGGACTCATCAGCGATAGGGTCTGAATCTTAAAGATGCAACAAAAAGGGAAAACCATGATCGCTTCAGATGGGCCGGGCGCACAATCGCGCCGAGTTCGCCTCGCTCAGTTTCTAGTCAATTGGCGACTTTTACTCTCTTTGCTTTCGGTTACGTTCTGCATTCTGCTCGCCACGGTCATACCACAAAGCCAGTTCGATACGTCGCTTGACGCTCTTCTCACCAAAAGCGACCCTTTCCTGCCTGAAGTTGAAGCGCTGGAAGCGCAATTTCCGACCACGCTCGAAGTACGCTTTGCACTGACAGCACCGCCGAATGCGACCGTATTCGATCGCCGCGTCATCGATGCACTTAGCGACCTCAAAAAGCGCTACACCGAAATCCCCTACGCCGCGCGCCTAAGTTCGCTTCTGGATTTTTATTCGCCCGAAAGCCAAACACGCTTGTTTCAGTTTTCGATAGACCGCTACAGCCAGGAGGAGCTCGATGCCTTACTCCAGCCCGCACTCAATGACCGCCTCCTCACCAACAGCCTACTCACCGGCGAAGGTCAACTTACTTTCGCCGTTGTCTCGCTGAGCGTCGATGAGCTTGCGGGAGAAGCGCGCGAACGAACCGCGCTAGCTATTCAGGAGTTGCGCGACTCGCTGCGCAACGCGCATCCAGACGTCGGCTTCTATGCGATGAGCGACGTGATCCTTCAACAATCGAGCCAAAAGGCAATGCTTGATGATTTGTCACAGCTTCTTCCGTTTGTCATCATTCTCTGTGTGCTAGTTATCTGTTTCTGCTTCCGCTCCATTCGTTTCGGCGCAGGCATCCTCACGCACACGCTCGCCACATGCCTCTGCACGCTCGGATTTCTCGCCTACACCGGCTTTAGTTTTAATAGTATCTCGGTAATCGCACCGCTCATTGTCGTTATCATCGCCGTTGCCAATAGCGTCCATATTATCTCGCTGTTTCGACAGAGCCTCGAGAACGGCGCGAGCAAAAAAGACTCAATGATCGCAAGCCTTGTGCATAATGTGGTGCCTATTTCGCTCGCTGCGCTGACAACAGCAATCGGTTTCGTGTCGCTCCTGCTCTGCTCTTCACCGGCTATTAAGGGCTTCGGCATCATCGTTGGAATCGGCATTGGATTTGGTTTCGTCCTCACACTCACTTTTTTGCCTGCACTGCTTATGCTGCTTGCCCCCAAGGTCGAGGTGATCGCTGAGGGAAGTGAACGACCTTCCTCAATGCTCACCGGGGTCGTCACTCTTGGAAAGCGCTATGACCGCCCGATATTCTGGGGTTGCTCGCTGCTCGCAGTCGCGACACTGGCACTCCTACCGCTTAACGAATCCGACTTTAACCGCCTCGACTTTCTTGGCAGCGACCCCGAGCTGTCGAGCTACTACGATATTGTCGGCGAGAGCATCAACCGAGGTCCGCTTCTTACCTACGGCGTGCAAACTAATAAAATTGACGGCGCCATAGATCCCGACTTTCTCGCTCGACTCGACGACTATTTTAGCTGGGCGCAGCAGTTAGCGGGGGTCGAATCTATCGCGAGTATCGTCGACATTGCCCGCGCCGTGAACCGAGCGCAGCATCAGGACAACCCTGAGTTTTATCGCATACCGGAGGACACCGACGCGGTGGCGAATTCGTTGCTTGCCTACCAAGTGGTTCAGAGCGACGACTTTCCGCTTAAAGACTTCATCACCGAAGACTTTGCGCTAACACGCTTCTTTCTCAACGCCACGCCATCGACTAATAAAGAATTACTGGCAACCGATGCACTTTTAAGCGAAGAGTTTGCACGTCGTTTCCCCGAGGCGCAGCTGATGCATGGGTCGACTTTGCTGCTGTTCTCGCGCATGGACGAATTGGTCACGGTTGAATTGCTGCAGGGCTATTCGCTTAGTCTGCTGCTCATCACGCTCTGCCTCATAGTCGGCTTGCGCAGTGTTAAGTTCGGTCTATTGAGCATTATTCCTAACCTGTTGCCCGCAACAATCGTCTTCGGGATTTGGGCCATTACCGTGGGCCAGATAAACCCATTCGTTATGATGTTGTTCAGCATCAGCATTGGGCTTGTTGTCGACGACAGCGTGCATCTGCTAAGCCACTATTTACAGCGGCGACGCGAGGGCATTGAAGGAGAGGTGGCGATGAACGAGGCGATCCTAACAGCCGGCCCTGCCCTGAGTATCACAACGCTCGTTTTGGCGATTGGGGCGACAATATTGATTTGGGCGAACACGCTTTATTTTCAGCAGGCGGCGCAGCTTCTCGTACCGATTGTCGTGTTGGCATTGGTGCTAGATTTATTCTACCTGCCAGCTATTTTACGCAGGTTCGCACCCACTATTTCCTGAGCGCAACAGGACTTCAGCCTAGAAAGGCCCGAATCTTCAGCCACTAAAAAGCCCGACCCTCTTTCGAGTGTCGGGCTTTCTTTGGCACAAATTCTCTGCCGCGAATTCTAAGCCCTAACTAAGGCTGCGCAAGCAGGAATTAGTCCCCACCTTGATCGATATATTTCCAGTTAACCGCACCGAAGAACATCTCATCCCAGCTTTGCTGACCCCAAGGCACATCGCGCTCTGAATCTGGGTTTGCTGGGTTCTGCGCCGAGTTATCAAACGCTCCAACCGCTGTAATCTTCGTGCCTGCCGGGACGAACTTGGGCTCTTCGTAAGTGTAGCTGAGCTGCCATGCGTAATTGTATTGAGCAATATTAATCAGCTCTTCCTGCGTACCGTCTGGATAGTCAGCATAGAAACGCATGTATTTACCGCGGAAATGCATATGCGGTAAAAAGCTCTGAATTTTCGCGTCTTTCTTAATCATGATAGATGCAGTTTGTTCAAAAGCTGGATCGTTAGCTGGTATCGTCGTCCACGTGTTGGGGAAGATGCACGCGCATTGGCCTGACATACGCTCTTCGGGAATTTCGCCTTCGGGATAGAACCAGAGGCCAATTTCACTCTCATCAACCGTTTCGCGACCGGTAGTCGTGTAGTGGAGATTGAGATTGAGTACAGAGCCGGCCTTAAGCAGACCGCCTGTATTCGGGGGCATCATCCGCGGTGTAGCGCCAGGAATATAAGCTGAGATACTAGCCTTGTCTGGATTACCGCTGCCTAGGAAGCCGCCGCGAGTCTCGCCGGGGAAATCGAGTCTGTTAATTGTGTGATGAAGCACCGTGCGGTCGCCCGCAATGTATTGACTGCCGCGTAACCAGCGATCTTCAGGAATATCGATGGTGACAGCTACATCGCGATAATCGAGAGTTCCTGTGGCAGGCACTGACTGAGCGGGCACCTTGATAATGTAGTCTGGCTCGCCGAACGCCCACTTCGTCTCAGGCCACATGAGTTCGGCTAGCGGATCGTTAGCGTCGTCTTTCGGTGCGCCCGCTTCGACCCACGCGATGATGTTGCGCACTTCTTGGTCTTCAATCCGCATGTCGTTAATAAAGTCGCCGATATGGCCGTCGATCTGACCCGGCGGCATACGCTTGGTCATCAAGACTTCGCGGATCATCGGCGACCAGCCTTTGACCATAGTGTGGCTGTCCATCGCGAAAGGCGCGATGCCGCCCTCGCGGTGGCACGAGGCGCAGTTCTCAGCGAGAATCGGCGCGATATCTTGAGAGTAAGAAGGCACGGAAGCCATCTGTTCATAGCTCACCATTGAACCATTAGTCTCGGTCATCGCGACGCTTACCGCCGCGCCCGCGAGGATCTCGTCGATTGCCGCCTGCGCGCCTGCAAGGCTGCCACGGTATTCGACTTCGAATGAGCTTGGGCTGAAAAGAACCACTTCGCCAGTCCGCTCGATACCCAACTCTTCGGAGATAACACGTGCATCATCCATCAATACCGGAATGTCTACGCCATATTCAGCGAGCTTCGTCTGTACTGCAGAGCGATTGCCTCTGCCCATCGGGTTGATCATGAAAAACTCGATGCCCGCGTCTTCGTAGCCAGCTTTGAGCTGCGCGAAGTCAGCAACGGCTGCATCTGTTGCGGCGCTGTCGTTCGCCTGCACTAGCAGAGCAATACTTTTATGATCGTCATACCAGCTCATCGAATGGTGATAGCCGTCTTGATCGAGGAGCGAGAAATCGCCCACGCGATCGGCGGCAAATACCGCACCCGGCAATGCACTCGCTAATCCCGCTGCGGCGACTGCTGCAGCGACGAATAAATTTGATTTCATCACGTCTGACTCCTGTCCTAGATACTGACCGCAATGCTCTGCGGTATGAGGAACAATTGGTTAAATCAGTTTGCTAACCTAAGAATTTACGAACTAACAGAGGCTAAGTCAATACTGCAACCTGTGGCAAAGCTAGCCGGCCGAACGCAGCAGCGCCCTGAGTGGCTCGAATAGCGCTGTATTCGCCACTATGATGTCATGACTGCAAAATTGCGGGTCGTCGCCTTCGGGCACGTCGCCGAAGTGGCCATAGACCGCTCCCGCCTCTTTTGCAATAAGCTGCGCCGCCGCGAAGTCCCAGACGCTTAGGCTCTCATAATAGCCGTCTAGCCTTCCTGCGGCGACGAAACAGATATCCAGCGCAGCAGAGCCTAAGCGCCGAATATCTGCGCACTCAGCCAAAATGACGCTCAGGCGTTTAATCATTGGCTCGAGGCCAGTTTTAACATACGGAAAGCCCGTCGCGATTATGGCTCTGTCGAGTCGAGACTCCTGCGCAACATTTATCGGCGAGCCATTTAACGTCGCCCCGCCCCCGCGCTGTGCGGCGAACAACTCGTCACTAAAGGGATTGAACACAACACCGTGCTGAATCAGACCGCCGTCAACAAAAGCGATAGAGACGCCGGACTGATTGAGCCCGTGCGCATAGTTCACCGTGCCGTCAATCGGGTCGATAATCCAGAGAGGGCCTTCTATGTCCTCGACTCGGCCTAAGTCTGGGGAAGACTCCTCCGAGAGTATCTGATGACTCGGGTAGGCGGCGCGAATGGCAGCAGAAATGAGATCGTCCGCCGCGATGTCAGCCTGAGTGACGATCTCGATGCCCCCCTTAAAGTTGCGCTCGAGTGGCTCGTTGCGGCGCTTTTCCGCGATTAACGCACCTGCTTGACGCGCGATTTCGAGGGAAAATTCGAATGTTGATTCCATCTATAACCTTCAATCGTGTGGGGTAAGTGAGAATATAAACTGCAGTGAAACCAGTTAAGCCGTGACAAAAGGCTTAATTTGTCGAGTGTAAACCATTTGGAAGCTGGATATAGTCGCTAGTGTGCACTAAGCTGAATACCTAACTTGTAAACCACCTGAGACAGTTATGGCCTTTTCCGGATGGGGTAGATACCCAACTTTAGAGTCGCGGCTAATCGAACCTGTTTCGGCCTCTGAGATCGAAGCCAGTCTGGGCAGTTCAGAGCCGTGGGGCACCCCAGTTATCGCCCGCGGGGCTGGCCGCAGCTACGGCGACAGCGCACTTTCAGAAACACTCATTAGCACGCGCTACCTCGACAATTTTTCTAGTCTAACTACCTTAGCGCCTGGTCACACTGCGCTGCGTTGCGCGTCGGGCATAAGCCTCGAAAAGGTGCTCGAAACAATAATCCCAAAAGGCTTGTTTTTGCCAGTGCTACCTGGCAACAAAGGCGTGACCATTGGCGGTGCTATCGCGGCTGACGTGCACGGAAAGAACCACCATATCGATGGCAGCTTCTGTGATCACGTCGAGTCCTTGCGGATGCTGCTTGCATCAGGCGAGATTATAGACTGCCACCGCGGATCTAATGCCGAGCTTTTTCACGCGACCTGCGGCGGCATGGGACTGACGGGAATAATCCTCGACGCAGCAATCAAGCTCACGCCTCTAACCTCGCTAGACATTGCCCAGCGTTCTCTTGTCGCGGGCAACCTTCAAGAATGTATGGATTTAATGGACGAACACAACGACGCGAAGTACAGCGTCGCATGGATAGATTGCCTTGCAAGGGGCGCTGCACAGGGTCGCTCGGTGTTATACCTTGGCGAACACGTTGACGAGCAAGACGCTCGAGAGAAATCCAAGCCGGGGCGAACAGGACTTCGTGCTATTCAACGCAGCGAGCTCAACATCCCCTTCGATGCGCCGTCATTCTTACTTAACAAATACACGATGACTGGTTTTAATAGCTTTTATTACGCGATGCAAAAGAATCACAGAACACCCAAACCGATAGACTACGACGCTTTTTTCTTTCCGCTCGAGAGATTGCGCAACTGGAATCGCCTTTACGGCGCTAAGGGATTTCTTCAGTATCAGCTCGCACTCCCTCAAGAGTCCGCGCACGCCGGAATCAGCGCCATACTGAGCTGCGCCTCGCAGGCAGGCAAAGGGTCATTTCTCTCGGTGCTCAAAAAGTTCGGCAAAGCCAATAGCAACCTCCTCTCGTTTCCGATCGAAGGCTATACCCTAGCGCTTGATTTCAAATATGAAGCGTCGTTATTCCCCTTGCTCGAGCAGCTCGACACCCTCGTTCTCGACCATGGGGGCCGGCTCTACCTCGCCAAAGATGCGCGCATGAGCAAAGAGTGCTTCCGGCAGTCCTATGGCCAATGGGAGCGATTTGCCGAGCTTCGGCAGAAATTCGACCCTCAGGGACACTTCTCCTCGTTGCAGTCACGAAGGCTCGGACTCGGCTAATGCCGACACTCTCAGCTACTCAACCCTAGTCGAGTCCTGTAAAGTCTGCGTAATAAACCTCTGCGAGCCCAACTCTTATTCATGAATATCCTCTTGATTGGCGCCAACTCGGCTATTGCCACAGCCATGGCACGTCTTTATGCAATCGAAGGCCACAGCCTCTCTCTGGTTGGGCGAGATTTGCTTAAGCTTGAAGCCCTGCGCGACGACCTCGTGGTTCGCGGAGCCGAGAAAGTCGCTTTGGTGGAATTGGATATCACCCATACTGCGCGTCACCCTGAACTTATAGAAAGAGCTAGCACCAACTTGGGCAGTGTCGATCTCGCCTTGATTTGCCACGGCCTACTTCCTGATCAGGCGAGCTGCGAACGCGACTTCGTCGCCCTTAAGGCGAGCCTCGAGGTGAATGTAATCAGCACACTGTCGCTGCTTGTCGAGCTGGGTAACTATTTAGAAAAACAAGGTGGCGGCACGCTCGCAACAATTACCTCGGTGGCGGGCGATCGCGGCAGGCGCAGTAATTATGTGTATGGGGCGAGCAAAGCGATGATCTCGACTTTTCTCGAAGGACTACGAGGCAGGCTTCATAACAGCGGTGTTGCGGTTATCGACATACGCCCCGGCCTTGTCGACTCGCCGATGACTCGCGACGTAAAGAAAGGCCCCTTATTCTCATCTCCCGAGCGAGTCGCTCGTTGCATAGTGACGGGCATAAAAAAGGGGCGTCCGACGATTTACGCGCCCGGCTACTGGCGCCTCGTGATGTTTGTTGTGAAAGCGATACCGCAGAAACTCTTTAAACGACTCAAGTTCTAAGAGGCTCGCCGTCGCTCATGCCGCCTACTCCAACCACGCCTCTTTTCGTCGACCTCGATGGCACCGTGCTGAGATCAGACTTATTGTTTGA
>Ga0115004_10002532_pt1 | contig 15010 bp, 19 predicted proteins | sample ArcticOcean_MG_C_10_FD_88737 | JGI IMG/M metagenome (GOLD analysis project Ga0115004, IMG submission 88737) | Marine microbial communities from western Arctic Ocean - ArcticOcean_MG_CB11_90 | ecosystem: Environmental > Aquatic > Marine > Oceanic | place: Arctic Ocean: Canada Basin | collected...
TAAAGCATGACGCTTGTAATCTACTGCACAGATACTTTGAAGAACTGCAAGGCACAGCATGGGAAATATCCGAATACTACACACAGGCCAATACAGAAACAAAGTATGCAATAAGACAGCTCAACAACATCTGTCATGAGATAGAAAGTTGGGTTTTGTCATATAGAAAAAGCATAGTGGAGCCTGAATGGGTACGACCTTCTCAGATCACAACATTTTTAAATGCACCTAGGCATAATTTACACGAAGAAGATTTTGAACTGTTCAAACAAAACAGATACGACAGAGAACTAGGTGGTGTGTACTTGCATTGGTCACAGGTGGGCAAAACACTAGTAGAAGTTTACAGAGACGAACACGCACCCAAGATGACTGAAGCATTGTGTTCAGAGATTAATCATCAGAAATACTATTCCGGAGAATTTGATATAGAATGGGGAAATACAATAACAGAAGCAACACATGATTTTAAAAAACAAGAAATAGACGGCTTTAGAGCATGGCTCAAAGAAAACAACTACGACTGGGAAGACTCTAAACTATCACTGGGCTATATTAAGATCGGACAGGTAGATCTAGAAACATCTTTTCAAAATCGTTCTTTCACTTCCATATACGAAGAGATGAAGGATAATTTAAATATAAAAAGTATTACAATTAGAGATGATGAAAATTGTTCAAACGATTTTCTTTATACACTTGATAGTGATGACTGGAAACAAATACAAATGGAAGGATTAAAAAGAGGTTATGAATCACGTAGTATGCGTTAAATGGGGCAACAAGTATCCTTCACAATATGCCAATGTGCTCAACAGCATGGTCAAGCGACACACCACAGTGCCTTTCCAATTCCACTGTCTAACTGATGATCCCACAGGAGTAGATCCTGAGATAAACATAATTAAACTGCCTAATGATCCATGGATTAAGTCATGGTGGAGCAAACTATGGATGTTCAGTCCAGACATGCCGTTGAAAGGCAACATGTTATTTTTTGATCTTGACGTTGTTATTTTTGACAACATAGACGAGTTGTTTACACATCCAGGAAAGTTTAATATTATTAGAGATTTTAACAGATGTAGAGTGCCAGATTGGAAACTATCCAACTCAAGTTGTATGCGTTGGGAAGCAGGATCGATGGATTACTTGTGGAATAAATTTGTAGAAAATCCAAGTGCAGTTATGCAACAAAATCACGGAGATCAAGATTGGATATCTAAAAAAGCACAAGAAGAGATAACTCATTGGCCAGATGAATGGATCAGAAGTTATAAATGGGAGATGATTGGATTAAAAGATACTAAACTGTTAACCAAAGACGGCAAAAGTTTCTTTAGAACTCCAGTAACTATACAAAAAGGTAACAAGGTTGCTGTTTTCCATGGTAAACCAAACCCTATGGAAAGTGCAGACTCTTTCGTCATTGACAACTGGAAGTAGACCTTCTATAATATGGAATGAGTTTCAAATTCAAATTTAAAAATATAAATTCAACCAATAATAAAAAACCCATCTGCAGAATAAATCTTAATGGTAATGATATCTTTTCTGGTGCTGTACAGGAACAAATAATATTAGATACACCCACTCAGGATAATAATATACTTAGAATTTTTTTTGAAAACAAAGAAGGCAAGGACACTGTATTAAACGATCAACAGCAGATTATACAGGATTTAAATTTTGAATTAGAACAAGTCATCATAGACAGCATTGATTTAAAACATCTAATATGGCAAAGCAAATATGTTGCTCATGATAATGTGATTGATTCATGCTTGTTTTTTGGACCAAAAGGTTATTGGGAACTTATATTCGATTCTCCCATACTAAAATGGTTCTTGAGAACTAACCATAATAAGAATAACAACGATCCTACATGGGAAACAGATTATAACTTTTACGAGAAGGTATGTCAGAAATTAAACAAAATACAGACAAGATAATAGAAATCTCTTGGGCACTGATGACAGCATCAGCACAGAACAAGCTAGATATCCCGGGTGAATACATATGGAATATTCCTGTTAGCAAAGAGTTCAATGAAATACGACCCAAAACATGGAGCGTCTATTCTAGTGGTAACTGCATCAAGGACAAAGATTTAATAGAATTTACAGAAAGTGTTCAACTTAACAAATATTTGTTAGACCCGTGGATTGTAAAAAGATTTGAAGAATACTTTCCAACATGGTTTAAGAAATGTCCTAGGTTTCAATTTAAAGGTATAGATGAATTCAAACACAGTTGTTTTGCACAAGGTTCTCAAGAAACTTTTATAAACTTTTATATCAAACACAGAGAACGTAGATTTAGAGTGTTTAAAGGTGAGTATTGGTGGCATATGGAATGTTGGAAAAAATTAGGCATCAATTGGGCTTACATTGACGAAGATGATATTAAATCTAACGATGTTGTAATATTAAGTTGTCCATTTGCAAGACTAGGTGACGAACATCCACAACAAAAAGAACTAATAGAGCAGTGTGAGAAACTTGGCGTACCTGTTATGCTAGATTTTATATATCTCCCTAATACAACATTTGATAATGTACAGATTGATCTAACTCCTAGCTGTATAGAATCTATCAGTTTTAGTTTAAGCAAAACATTTCCTATTGCTAATGCCAGAGTTGCCCTTAGAATGACCAGAAAAAAAGTTTATGATCCTATGCAGATAGCAAATGATGAAAATGTTGCCAATAGATTAGCAACAGGGATTGGATTGGAATGTATGCAACAGTTTGAAGTTGATTACATGGTTAAAAAATATCAAACTGAACAACAACATTGGTGCAAAATTCTCGGATTGACTCCTACTAAAGTTGTGCATTTTGCAGAAGGTAAGCCATACACTGACATTGGTAGAATGAACAGTAAACGGTTTTTTAGTGAATTTAATGATCAACAAAACAGATATAACCTAGGTCCTCTTTTTGCAAACAAAAACTTATTGCAAAAAATGGGATATTATGAATAAGAAATACGGAAAAGTAAAAGTGAAAAAAATAAGTCCGGTATTAGCAGATATACCTGAGGATTGTGGATATGAGAAACAATTCGAACACAACATCGACATGAATTCTAACGGTATCATGGCTGAATGTATAGAGTGGTGTCAAAAGAATTGTAAAGGCAAATGGGGTTGGTGGTTCGAACAAACAGACTTGTATGATCGCATGCGTCATAACTGGGAGGATCAAAACAGTTATATGAGCTTTGAAAAGAAGTTAGATGCAACTAAATTTTGGTTGTCGATCGGAGTTAACAACATGGGTCATCGGAGTAGATAAATATCAATATGACAGTATTCACAGTAACAGACGAAGCAAAGAATCAAATGACTAAAATGTTAGAAAAAAATCCAGGCAACTATGCTGTGGGTCTAGCAGTGCTAGGTGGCGGTTGTGCAGGATTCAAATATGATTGGCAGTTAATAGGTAAAAAAGAAGAAGTAAGCAAAGACGATGCAATGGTTGAATGGGAAGGCGGCAGATTTGTTGTTGATGAAGTATCTCTACTGTACGTATCTGGAACAAACATCGATTGGAAAGAAGAATTGTTTGGCTCGCAATTTACTGTTGAGAATCCTAATGCATCATCAGGTTGTGGTTGTGGAGAATCCTTTGGAATCTAAATGGATACAGCATTCATAATAGGCAACGGTGAATCAAGAAACATATACCAAATACAAAAATTAAAAGGCAACGGAATAGTATACGGCTGTAATGGCATATACCGAGATCATCCCATGCTGTGTGATCACATAGTGGCAGTAAATTCTCCCATGTATGATGAACTTGCACAATGGCATAACAACGGCAAAGAATCTCCACAGATACATGGAATAGACAAAATATCCAAATGGAATTATATCTGTCAAGGTGACGACGGAGAAGAAGTACCTGAAGGATTAAAATTATATAGATTATGGCGGGGTGGTGATATCAAAAAAGGTGGCAGAATTAGAACAATAGATTTTTCAGAGAGTAAAGGCTCCGGTATGAGTGCTGTGCTGATGGCGGCTGAGTCGGGCATAAAGAATGTTGTTATAATGGCATTTGACATACTAGGTGCTCAACAATGGGAAATGGAAACTCCCAGCAGAATACAAAATAACATCTATAAAAATTCTCCAAACTATCCAGACAGAGAAAGTATGAAAGCATATCTAAAATATGAATGGATGTATCAACTAAGACAAATTACTAGAAAGTTTCCTGGTACAAATTTTTATTTTATCAATCGTAAAGAATATCTATACGGCAACACTTTTCTAAGATGGTACTTGGACCAACCAAATGTTAAAGCAGGCATCTACGCTGACCTACAGAGATGGGTTGACGGATCACGTGATGATATTAAATGGCTTGAACTATAAAGTTTGAGTTGAACTAGCGTCTATTTTATATACCTTACGCATTTTTACACCTATCTTTTGTGCATACTTTTTTGTATCACACGTTGAACAGACATGCTTGTAGTCATTTGACGCACGATTGGGGTCTACCTGTGATTTAGGTCGCATAAACGTTTCACTGCATGAATCACATCTGAATACATACACCGTATTCTTACGATGAAATGTGTGCATCATACCTAATTTGCTCTCCCTCTTGTACAATCTCAGGGTCTTAAGCATTTCTATGAACATATTATTATTTAATAAATACGTGTATCGTATTATGACAAGATTAACAATAGACACAGGAACAGCAGGAAATTCAGCAACAGGTGATACTTTACGTACTGCTATGACTAAAATTAATGCCAACTTTGCGGAATTGGCTGGTGATTTACAAATGACTGGCAACACTCTTTTGAGTGCTGACACTAATGGTAACATCATACTAGATCCAAACGGCACAGGACAGGTGCAAGTCAATGCAGACAGACTAGTGATCAAAACAACAAAAACTGCAACTGGCCTTGGAAATACAGGTGACGTAGCAGGATCTATATCTTGGGACGCAACGAATTTATATGTATGCACTGGAAACTATGATGGTTCAGCAGTGATATGGAAAAAGATCACACTAGCGAGTATCTAATATGGCCCGGAAAGTAATTAACATTGGTGCACAGGCTGATGACGGTACAGGTGACAGTATCAGAATGTCAGGTGTAAAGATAAACGACAACTTTGCAGAATTATATCCCAACGATTTTGTAAACTCAGACATACATTTCATACAAAACGAAATTAGTTCCACAGTATCAAATGCAGACATAGTTTTGTCAGGCAACGGAACAGGCATTGTTCGAATGGCAACAGCATTAACCATAGACTCGACAGTACGAATGTCAGACAATGAAATTACAACCACTCTATCAAATGACGACTTGGTACTGAGTGCTTCAGGAACAGGCATTGTAAAATGGGGATCCACTCCCGATGTGGACGGTGGAGAAATAGACGGAACACCCATAGGTGCAACAACACCATTGGCTGGAACGTTCACAACATTGACCGGTAATGACTCTGCATTAACTGTTAATGGAAAAGTAACTATTGCAGACAGTCTGATCACAACAAATGAATCAAATGCCAATCTAGAATTTAGTCCATCCGGATCTGGATATGTAGAAGTGTCAGGTTTCCAATTGCCAAACACTGTTGGTGCAGGAGGAGATCTTGTAAAAACAAACGGCAGTGGTGTACTATCATACCATACAGTAACACAATTTACCGGTACGACAGGAGGTGCATTAATTAATGTTTCAGATATCAATGACGGCACAGCAACATTGTCTGGTAACTCATCAACACAAGCTATTGACTCATTCAGTGCAACAACATACAGAAGTGCAAAATATCACATGCAGATTTCAGACGCAACAGCAAATAGATTTACAATAATAGAAGCAAATATCACACACGATGGAACAAATGCATATGTCAGTACATTTGGTGCGGCAACTAACGGGGTCAATGACGGTTCTACAATATATGACTCTTTGAATATATCAGCTGATATTAACAGCGGTAATGTTAGATTGCTAGGAACAGTAAATAACACTAACAGTCAGGTTATTAAATTTGTAAGGAGACCTGTTAAGGTATAATATGGCACAATTAGATTTAAATGTAGGTTCAAACGCAAACGACGGTACAGGTGATACTCTAAGAGGCGCCATGCAAAAAGTGAACACCATGTTCACAGAGTTGTATGATTCTCCGATGTTCTCCGCTAATATAACAATCAGCGATAACAATATCACAGCCAATAGAAGCAATGATGACCTTGTGTTAACCCCTAGCGGTACAGGATCGGTAACTGCACCAAAAATTATCATCGATGACAACATATCTATAGAAGACAATGAGATACAGACCACACAATCCAATTCAGATCTTTTACTATCTGCTTCAGGATCTGGAAAGGTTAGGATAACCAATGTAGATATTAACAGTGGAGCCATAGACGGAGCAGTCATAGGAGCCAACACAGCCGCGGCAGGAACATTTACTACACTTACAGCGAACACTTCAATGGTCATAGATAATATTACAATAACGGACAACAAAATTTCAACAAATGCATCAAATGCCAATTTAGAATTAGCCGCTAACGGCACAGGAAAAGTTTCTTTGAGTGGAATACTATTTCCAACTGCAGACGGTAGTGCAAATCAAATATTAAGAACAGATGGATCAGGTGCTTTATCATTTGTTACACTGACAGCATCATCCACATTGAACCATTCCGATATTAGTGATAACACAGCCACAGTGGCTACGTCCACAACATCGCAGATAGATTCATTTGATTCTGCCACATACCGAAGTGCAAAATATTTTATATCAATAGCAGATACAACAAATGGCAGATTTGAAATAGTAGAAGCCAACGTGATACACGGTCCAAGTGCTGACAGCACCATTGAAGCATATGTAACTGCTTTTGGAAACACAGGATCTTACTCTGCACCACTGTGTACATTCACAGCAGATATAAATGACGGACTTGTAAGGCTGTTGGCAACAAACATAAGCAATGATAGTTGTGAGTTCAAATTCCAAAGAACCTTAATAGATCTATAATTTTACATTCGGTTTATAAAATTTAGAATAAATAATCATAACAAAAGGATTATATAAAGCATGGCTAAACAAACAATAAACATAGGTTCTAGTGCAAATGACGGTACAGGTGATCCGTTAAGAACAGCATTTGACAAAATCAACGATAACTTTGACGAATTATACGGAACATCCTTAACTGAAAGGGTATCACTTGATACTTCTCCACAGTTAGGTGGTAACTTAGATGTCGTGACTCACAGCATAGTTTCAACTACTAACAGAGATATTATTTTAGCACCGCATGGTACAGGTGCAGTTAAAGCCAGCTCATTAAAATTTTCAGGAACATCTATCAGTTCAGATGATTCAACACTGGTACAAATAAACGAAGGCTTAAATGTTTCAGGTGCAACAACTTTATCAACAAGTTTAGCATTGGCAACAGGTGCAACAGTCACAGGCGTTGACAATGGCGCATTGGGCACAAGTGCAACACTATTAGCCACACAAGGTGCAATTAAAACTTATGTTGACGCACAGGTGTCAGCAAGTGATCTAGACTTCACAACAGATGACTCAACAACAAATTCAATTGACTTAGATACAGAGGTGTTACAGTTCTCAGGTGGAACAGGAATTACTACAAGTGCATCAGGCAAAACAGTTACAACGAAAATAGATTCAACGGTTGCTACGTTAGTAGGTTCACAAACATTAACAAACAAAGTTTTAACCAACCCAACAATTAATGCGGCAACAATGACAGGCTCTGTTGCTGTTGACAATTTAATTTTTGCTACCTCAGAAATAGCAACTGCTGGAAATAATAATTTAACATTAAATCCAGGTGGGTCAGGAACTATTCAATTACAAGCAAACACTGCCGTCACAGGTACAGCATCAGTTTCAGGAACATTAACAACAGCAGACATCACAACAGTAGGTAACACAACAGTGAGTGGTACAGCAAACGTTGCCGGTGATTTAACAGTTGAAGGTTCAATAAATGCAGACAACTGGATATCAAATTCAGATCAAAATATTACTATTAATCCAGCAGGTACTGGTGTTTTAGTATTGCCTGCAGACATCACACACACAGGAACACAAACAACATCGGGACAACTGAATGTGGACAATATTAGACTTGACGGAAATGTAATATCATCAACTTCAGGAAGTATTACACTTTTACCAGCGGCAGGAACGAACTTGGTGTTAGGAGCAACAGGTGGCGGTGTGGTTACAGCATCAGAAATCCAAGCAACACTGGGTGAGTTTACAACATTAAGAACAGACAAATTAGAAATAGATACGTCCAACGGTGATTTAGCAATAAACACTCAAGGTACTGGTACTATTGATTTCAATACTCCAACGCAGACAACAATAGGATCGGCGGGAGGTGCTTCAGCAATACCAGGTGCACCTACAGGATATTTGAAAATTAAGATTGCAGGAACTTTGAGAGTTATACCGTTCTACGATCAAGCATAATAACACAACAAACTAACACATATGAAGAAACAGCATTTCGCTAGACGAAATAGATCTCCACAGTCTGAGATAGCACGATTACAAGAAGCAATCAAACGTGAACGTGATCCTGATGCACGAGAGAACCTAAAACAGCATCTAGAACATTGGATTCGTACTCAGAATAATCATAGGTAATCTTCAATAAATACCCTTGTAAGGAGTAAGATTTAATGGCAACACCAGTGTGGACAACCACAGCAGGTAAAATTGCATCTATAAACGAGCAAGTCGCATATTCGCTACAACTCGAAGCGAATACTAGTGATTCTACGGCCATTGTCTACTCCGTGATAGCAGGGAGCCTACCCGCAGGAATGCAGGTCACATCTACAGGCTTACTAACAGGTACTCCGGCTGAGGTTGCCAAGAGAACTCTTTACACTTTCGTCGTGCGAGCCACGGCCGGTACCACTATTACAGACAGAACATTTTCAATCGATGTAAAAGGTGCAGATGCACCATCATTCACAACAATATCTGGACAGCTACAAATGGAAGACTCCACAAGAGTTGGACTGTATTGGATTATTGACGGATCAGAATTAACTGTGCAAATAGAAGCAACAGACACAGACACAGCGGCAGGACAGACGTTGGTGTATGAAATAGTTTCAGGCACACTACCACCAGGAATAACCATGAATAAAAAAGGACTAGTGTCTGGTGTGGTAGAACTAACAGATGATCAAAGATTTGGTGAGCGTGGTGGATTTGATGCATCCAACGAACATTACGATAATGTGGTATATGATAAAACAGTTTCATCAAAAAGTATCAGCAAGAACTTTGAATTCACAGTGAGGGTTTCAGATGGTACTAGTTTTCTTGATCAAGTAAATTCTATATTTGTTTACTCTGCAGATTTTTGGAGAGTTTCTAATACATCAGTAACCATAGACGCATCACAGATAGATGGTTCACCATTGACAATGGATTACAGTGGAAACAGACGACCTGTATTTAGAACCGGATCTGATTTGGGAACATTTAGACACGACAACTATTTTGTAACCAAAATTGATGTTGAAGATTTTGATTCACTACAAGGCGATCTAGCATACACAATACAATCAGGTGCATTACCAAGTGGTGTAGTCATTGATGCTTCATCGGGTGAACTATACGGTACTCTTGCAAGACAAACAGCAGTTGAAAAAACATACACATTCACTATCAGAGCGACTAGAACAGTCAGTACTGGCGTAACAGTATTCTCAGATCAAGAATTTACTATGAAAGTGATCGGCCAGATTGATATTGGCATAGCATTCAGCACACCAACAGTTGTTGGAACACTCACAGCAGATATACCAAGCACACTTTCAATAGTTGCTGTTGCAGAAAACACAGACAGAGTATTATCATACACAGTATCGGCAGGATCATTACCACCAGGAATTACACTTTCTGAACAAGGTAACTTGATAGGCACTATTGATCCAAGTGCGATAACTGATTCAACGAGGTCATACAGTTTTACAGTGTCAGTAAGTGATCAGTATCAAGCAGTTGGACATAGCAATCCATTTACAGTAAATGTAGATGTTCCTCACACGTTAACTGAATATGGAAACATGACTGGACATGCAACATCATTTATAGATCAAAATATATTTTACAATGTTGCACAAGACCCTAGCATCAACTCACAAGAATACATTTATCGTGGAGAGGATAAAAACTTTGGCATGAAATCAAAACCGGAAATGTTGATGATGTCAGGACTAAAAGCACAAACACTCACAGCATTTCAAAATCAAATGACTCAGAACCATGCACCTAAACAATTATATTTTGGAGATGTTAAAACAGCGGTAGCAAAAGAGAATGGTACAGTAAAATACGAAGTTGTTTATATAGAAGTAAAAGATAATTTGGTTAACAATCAAGGTGTAGCAGTTTCTAGTTCAATAACTTTAAGAGATGATATTAACAAACCAATGATTGGTCCAAGGGCATCTACTACTAATACAACAACTGACAAAAATATTTACGAAATTACAACAGACGGTGGATTATCTTTTAGCACAGACGGATCAAAGGCTAGATTTGCAAATCAGTTAGGTGCTGACCTAGGCTTTATTACAAAACTGTATCCTAATGCAGTTGCAAACATGAGAAGTCGAATGAAGAGCTTGGGACACAAAGAATGGACATATCTTCCACAATGGATGAGAACAACACAGGCAGGCGATCTTGCTCCACTAGGATTTATACTAGCAGTTCCTATTTGTTACTGTAAGCCAGGCACATCAGCATTGGTCAAAAAAAGAATACAAGACAAAAAACTGATCTTTAAAAATATATCTTTCATAGTAGACAGATACACAGTTAGTAAAAGTGTTGTTTCACCAGAAACATTTGTAGGAGACGGATCTACAAAAGCATTTGTATTAAACGAATTAGTACACGAACAAGACATACTGGTAAAAGAAGGCACAAAAGTAGTTTTTGTTGGACAAGGTGTAACATCGGACAATGTTTCATTGCCAACATATTTGACTGCTGACGGAACATTAAGATCTACTGATCACGAATTGGGTATTACACTGTCACACAATACCACAACCATGAAAACAACAGTAACTTTTACCAAAGAAACACCCGCAGACGGTACAATTATTAGGGTGGAGAGAGCTAACGATAAATACCTTAAATTTAGGAACGAAGGGATTTAATAAATGGCAAGTAACATAGTACCAGGAAATATAGACGGAACATATCCTAAAGCAGGACAGGATAACTCATCTCAAGGTTTTAGAGACAACTTTACAGCGACCAAAAATAACTTTACAACAACCGCTTCTGAGATAACTGCACTACAAACGAACAAAGCTTCAGTAAATGCATCTAGTGATTTTGCCAACAATGAAGTTATTAAAGCAAAATTTAAAAATACATCTGCAACAGTATACGCACACGGATCTATCGGGGGTGGTGCAATAACTTTGAATCACAACAACGGACATTACCAAACTGCAACTGTTACTGCAAATACTACATTTGCATTTTCAAATTTTCCAACAGGAGCACTAGGTAGAATAATTTTAGATCTTACAGTGTCTCCAGGCGCAACCACAATGACTTTCCCAACTGCAACCATGAAAGCAGACAATGTTCATGGCAGTGATGGCACATCAGATGCTGTTGCTCCAGGAGTAGGCAGAGCACTTTACGAGTTTATGTCAACAGATGCCGGTGCAACAGTATTAATGCATCAACTAGGCAAACAATACGTTTAATAATTAAAGGAGTCACATGTACTTCCATCCACTACAAGAAGAAATTGGAAATTTATCAGAAGATGATATTTCAAAAAGAATTAAAGACCTTACAAAAAAAGTTGCTGTGGCAAGAAGAGGAAGAAATCCTGACATGTTGGCACAGTTAACAAAAGCATTGATGAGTTATCAAGATGCCATCAGACAGCGAAGATTAGAGCAGTGGCACAAGGACGTAAAAAAAGCAAGAAACGAACCAGACCTAGGCGACCTAATAAACATTGATTAGTAAGTACTAACGATGTCAAACGCATTCACTTGGAAAACAAAATTTAAATCAATAATAATAGTAGACGGCGAATTGTTCTCGAACGAGTACAAATTAAATGTTTCACTAACTCCTCACACAGCAAATTTAAAAGAGCAAACAGAATATTTCGAAAGACTAAAAAATCTTTTTGAACAGGTGTTTGCAAACACAATTACCACTTGGAGAGATGAGAAGTTATACACCATATTAAAGAAAAACACAAACAATAGATTCATTGAATTACCAAAGCCTCCATATGATCAAATAATGGCGGCAGTTTGTTTCTGTAAAGCCAACAGCATATTAGATTCAAAAATTATTATAAACAATATAGAACTTTCGTCATGGCAAGGAGACGGTATTACCTATTCAGTTGACAAAGACAGCAAAGAGCTTATACTATTAGATAGACCCGACTGGTTCTCAGACAAGTACAGCAAATTTGATCCATGGTGGTTAAGACCGGACACAGCAACATATGATCAAGAACTTGACAAAGGAATATACACTGGACATTTTAGTTGGAACAACCAAAAAATACCACTTGACAAGACCCATGACTATCATGCTAAAGTGTTTGAGTTCCAACCAAAGATATTAGATGGCGGCAAAAACAAAAATAAATGATCACGGTGATGTTATATTCACAGAGCAAGAAGCAATAGATCTACTTTATATCAATCCAGAGTTTGATGTTTCAAAATTATATTTTAATGATAATGAACAGTATCAATCAGCACTAAAAGAACTAGGCATAGATCTACCCACAATAAAAACAGCACCACAAAGAGAATCACTCAGCGAGTTTGACAAAAAGAATATTGATAATTGGCACATGCCCGACAAGTATTACCAAATTAATGTATTGGAATGGCTGTTAGACAAGTGTCAAACTGATGAAGAAAAAATGAGAGTACAATTAGAATATGATATGTTTGAAAAGAGAGAATTTATTAGAGTATTACAATTTTTAATATACTTTATAGACACATTGAGAGCAAACAACATTGTATGGGGTGTGGGCAGAGGATCTAGTGTGGCTAGTTTCTGTTTATTTTTAATAGGTGTACACAAGATTAATCCACTGTTGTACAATTTAAATATCAGCGAGTTTTTAAGATGATAAGTAATTATATAGGAGTTTAATATTATGGTAATGAGAGCAAAACCCAAAAGAATGTATAGAACCATGCAAGGTCGTATGGTAGACATAGAAAAATTAAGAGCGGCCAATGAAGGTATTCAAGCTGTTGGCAATATGAATGTCAATGCTAGGGGTGACGTGTTAGGTACAGGCGGAAAAGTAGTAACTCCAAAAGCAGAAGTTATGAAACAGTATTATGAAAAGCCAAAAGGTATGGTCGATGATACCCCAACAAGATCTCAACCAACTCCAGCACCAAAAGTCGAAGTAAAAAAACAAGTACAAAAAATGACACCCGTTGCTAGTAAACCTGCTCCACAAAAAGCAGTAGCACCAACTCCAAAAGCTGAGGCTAAACCAGTAGAAGCAACACCCGTAGAAACATTCAAGCCCAAAACAGAATCGTCATCTAAAAAAGGTATAGATGCGGCTCTTGACGGACTAGAATAAATCGTATATAATACTTCTATATGGGACAATTAGAAGATTTACAAGCAAAAGGTTTTGGATCAGATGGTGGAAAACAGTACACTGTTGATAACGACATAACTCCTCTTAAAAAAAGAATACTAGTATCAGACATGCAGTTTGGAGAAACTAAATCCAAGGGCGGAATTATCCTTATGGACGATGATGGCTCTGCAGGCGGAATACATCCACGTTGGGCAAAAGTATATGCCATAGGCAATCAACAAGACGATGTCAAAGTTGGACAATGGTTGATGGTAGCACATGGTAGATGGTCGAGAGCACTTAAAGTGGCAAAAGACGGTACAGAATTAGAAGTGAGAATGATAGATGAAAACGATATCTTACTTGTATCGGATGACGAGCCAGAGTTTAATTCTAAACAAGCAGGATATGTTAATATGGGCGGTGCTCAACAGATGACTAAACTGCCGGGTAATGATTAATCATACCTGTTACGTCTGTAAGAAAACTTTCACAAACGCAATTTACTGGTACGACAGCATACACGATACCAAATACGACAAAAGAATCATTAGACCATTCTGTGGTCCACCTTGTGCAAACAAATACAGAGAAATTTCAGATGTAAATGATTACCCAATAAGAAAACCTTTCCCTCAAGGTGCTGGATGGGAAATAATAAGCGATATAGATAACATACATTATGAAAGCGATTAAACTCAAAAAAATTAAAGTAGAAATAAGCAAACTGGTCACCATGGCAGAAATGGGACTAGGTGCAGTTCGTCCTCTGAACAAAGAGAAGAGAACATGGATTGCAAAGTTAAAGAAAGAAGGTGTATGGGATCCAATACTTGTAACACCGATTAAAGATTCAGGCTACTATTTGTTAACAGATGGTTGGCACAGAGTACAAGCCGCAAAAGCATTGAAGAGAAAAACAATAAATGCAATACCGATGCCAGCCAACGTGGGCTTGAGCATGGCAAAAGCCAACAAAATCCTCAGAGACATAGACAGAGAGTTCGGCTTCAAACTGAATTGCAGTGACATAATAGGACACTGGGCAATGATGCAATCTCTTCTAGAAGACTAGTTGACAAATCCAGATAACTAGTTTATAATAATTATAAAGAAGGGATCCTAGTGGTTCCTTTTTTCAGTTAAAACTAACCATTGCAAATAGTTTGCATTTGCAACAACAAGGAAAACATATTATGGAACTAAAAGATAGTAAAACAGCCGAGAACCTTAAAGATGCTTTCGCAGGTGAGTCACAAGCCAACAGAAGATATCTTTACTTCGCACAAAAGGCCGACATAGAAGGAGCA
>Ga0115004_10002533_pt1 | contig 15006 bp, 15 predicted proteins | sample ArcticOcean_MG_C_10_FD_88737 | JGI IMG/M metagenome (GOLD analysis project Ga0115004, IMG submission 88737) | Marine microbial communities from western Arctic Ocean - ArcticOcean_MG_CB11_90 | ecosystem: Environmental > Aquatic > Marine > Oceanic | place: Arctic Ocean: Canada Basin | collected...
CCCAACGAATGCAGGAAAGTCTAGTTTGTTAAATCATCTATCAAATCGTGATGCTGCGATTGTTTCTGAAATAGCTGGGACGACAAGAGATGTGATTGAAACACATTTAAATATTGCTGGCTATCCCGTCATAGTTTCTGATACCGCAGGAATTAGAGAGTCTAAAAGTGAAATAGAAAAAAAAGGAATAAAACTAGCACTTAAGAAGGCTGAAGATGCTGACTTAAAGCTTATTGTTGTAGATGCAAAAAGTATTGATTTTAAAGGAGTTTTGAAGGATTTAATGGATGAAAATGCAATTCTTGTTATCAATAAATCAGATCTTTTAAACAACGATTTAAATTCCGAAATTAAAAAACTTAATCACATTTTAATTTCAGTAAAAGATAATCTCAATATTGATGGTTTAATTTTAAAAATAAAAAATCAATTAAAAAATAAATTTATTACTAGTAACGATATTTTAATTACCCGTGAAAGACACAGAAAACATCTTGAACAAAGTCTAGTTCATTTAAAAAATTTTGAAGAAAAAAACTATGCAGAAGATTTTGATAAAGCAGCAGAAGATCTTCGTTTAGCCACAAGACATCTTGGAATGATAGTTGGGAAGGTTGATGTCGAAGAAATTTTAGGCAGTATTTTTAATGATTTTTGCATTGGAAAATAAATAATCTGTTTTTTATTGACTGTTTTGCTTAAATAAGTGAATACTATCAACAAATTTTATTTTCAGGCTAAAAGCTCTTTTTACCTGTGTTTTTGGCTCATTTTGGACACTTATTGTTGATGAATAACACTTATTCATCACATTTTTTGCTTTTTTTTTTATTTTTTTTAAAAATTAACATCAAATAAAAATTTATAAATTCTCACTCATATCTTGTAATAATTTTGATCGGTTATAAATTTAAGTTATGAAAAATGATTTATCATTTGAGGTAGTTGTTATTGGTGGAGGTCATGCAGGTTGTGAAGCTGCTGCAGCTTCTGCCCGTCTTGGAGTTGGCACTGCTTTGTTCACTCATAAAATTGAAACCATAGGTGAAATGTCTTGTAACCCTGCAATAGGAGGCCTTGGTAAAGGACATCTTGTTAGAGAGATAGACGCGCTAGATGGTGTGATGGGAGAGATCGCAGATAAGTCTGGTATTCAATTTAGATTGTTAAATAGAAGCAGGGGGCCTGCTGTTCAAGGACCCAGAACTCAATCAGATAGATCATTGTATCGTAAATATATGCAAAAAAAATTGCTAAACCACTGTAATTTAAGCGTTTTTTCTGATCCAGTAATAAAATTTATTTTCGATACAAACAGTATAAGTGGTTTTGAAACAAAATCTGGCAAAAAAATATTATGTGGTAAGTTAATTCTAACAACTGGCACTTTTTTAAATGGTCTAATTCATATTGGTGATGAGAGAACACCAGCCGGCAGGTTTGACGAGAAACCCTCAACGGGGTTAAGTGAACAACTTGAAAAATATAACTTTAAGATAGGAAGGCTCAAGACAGGAACACCACCAAGGTTGGATGCAAGAACAATTAAGTACGACAACTTAGAAGAACAGTTTGCTGATGACGATCCCTACTTTTTTTCTTTTCTAACTAAAAAATCTTTCAACAAACAAGTTTCATGTCGAATGACCTATACCAATGAAAAAGTTCATCAAATAATTCAAAAAAATTTAAATAGAAGCGCCATGTACTCAGGAAGCATTCAAGGGGTTGGACCAAGATATTGTCCTTCCATTGAGGATAAGATAGTTAAGTTTGCAGATAAGGAACGACATCAAATATATTTAGAGCCAGAAGGTTTAAATGACCATACTATATACCCAAATGGCATATCAACGTCACTGCCAGAGGAAGTACAATTAGAAATATGTAATAATATCAATGGTTTAGAAAATGTTAAAATAATAAGACCAGGATATGCTATAGAATATGACTATATAGATCCTAGGGAGTTATTTTTAACTCTTGAAACAAAAAAAATACAAAACTTATACCTTGCAGGGCAGATAAATGGCACCACCGGTTATGAGGAAGCTGCAGCCCAAGGATTGATTGCAGGAATAAATGCTGCCTTATCTTTTAAGAAAGAGGAACCTTTTATCCTAGATAGGTCTGACGCATATATCGGAGTTATGATAGACGATCTAGTAACGAAGGGTGTTGCTGAACCTTATAGAATGTTTACCTCAAGAGCTGAGTATAGATTAAGTTTAAGAGCAGATAATGCAGACCAAAGACTAACAAACAAGGGTATTGAGATTGGACTAATTTCTCAAAAAAGAGAGAATATATTTAAAGATAAGGAATATAAATTAAAAGTAATAACACAAAAAATGTCTGAATCATCAATAACCCCAACAAAAATCAAGGAATATGATATAAAAATAGCTAAAGATGGAGTGTTAAGGAAATCTAATGAAATATTAACTCAAAAAGGAGTCGATATGAAAAAAATTAGAGAAATTTGGCCTGCTATACCTTTTTTTGATAGAAAAATAGATGAACAAATAGAAATAAATGCACATTACAGGGGTTATCTTAAAAAGCAGAAAGCAGATATATTGGCATTTAAGCGAGATGAAAATTTAATTATTCCAGATAAAGTTAATTATGATGATCTTTCAGGTCTTTCAAATGAAGTAAAAGCGAAATTTAAGCTAATAAAACCAAAAACCATGGGACAGGCACTCAGAATAGACGGAATCACACCTGCTGCTGTATATATTTTGTTGTCACATGTAAAAAGAAGGTCTATTAAGCTTATAGCTTAATGGAAGAGAGTTTAAAAAAATATTCACTATTAGAAAGTCTAAATGTTTCACGTGAAACGCTTGTAGATTTTGAAAGCTTCGTGGGAATGATCCAAAAAGGAAATGAAGAAATAAACATTATTAGTAAGCAATCTGCAAAAAACGATGTAATAAGAGAGCGCCATATAATAGATTCTGCACAAGTCATTGAATTAATTGATCTAAATAGCAAAAAAATAATAGATATAGGCTCAGGAGGAGGTATGCCTGGAATAGTTATATCGATTATGCTTAAAAACCAAGGAAAAGCCACAAAAATTCAATTATATGAAAAAAGTCATCATAAGAGTGTTTTCTTAAGAAAAGTATCTAGAGACCTAAAACTAAATGCAGAAATTATGCATCTAAATATTTTTGAGGCAAAAAATTTAGAGTCAGGTACAATTATTGCAAGAGCTTTCAAGCCGTTACCGATTATTTTAGATTTAATTTATAAAAATTTTAGTAGTTATAAAAATTTAATTTTATTCATGGGGAATAGTGGAGAAAAGATATTAGAAGAAACTTTAAAAAATTGGGATTTCGATTTTGAAAAGAAAAAAAGTATTACAAGCGAAGATTCATTTTTGTTAAATATAAAGAATATTAAAAAAAAAGATTAAAAAAGAATGCAAATTATTTCAGTGATCAATCAAAAGGGTGGAGTGGGAAAAACGACCACTGTAATTAATCTTGCAGCTGGTTTGGTGTTACGAGAAAAAAAAGTTTTAATAATTGATTTAGATCCACAAGGAAATGCAACTACAGGACTTGGTTTATCCAATTTAGAAAATTCAAGTGAAACAATTTATGGAGTGCTGAATGGAACAATGGCTATTTCAGCTGTGATTAAGAAAACAGATTTTAAGAACCTGGATATAGTGAGCTCGAATGTTGATTTATCTGGTTTAGAGGCCGAAACAGCAGGAGACAGCGAAAGAGCTTTTATATTAAAGAGTAAATTGGCCGCCTATTTAAATGATTCTAGAGTGTCCTATGATTATATACTGATAGACTGCCCCCCATCATTAAGTCTTATAACAGTTATGGCGCTAGTGTCATCACACTCACTTGTTGTACCATTACAGACAGAATTTTTTGCTTTAGAGGGGCTAACTCAACTAATGAAAACCATAGAAAGAATAAAAGTAAGCTTAAATCCAAAATTGCAAATAAGGGGAATCCTTTTAACGATGTATGATAAGAGAAATAAACTGTCTGCACAGGTAGAAAAGGAAGCAAGAGATTATTTTAATGAAAAAGTTTATCAAACAGTGATACCGAGAAACGTAAGGTTGTCTGAAGCGCCTTCTCATGGGATGCCAGTTTTGATTTATGATAAATCTTGTCTTGGGAGTAAATCTTATTTTAGTTTTGCTGATGAGTTTATAAATCAAGAACAAAAAATACAGAGAGAGCTATAATGGACTCTAATAAGATAAAAAAAGGTTTAGGTCGTGGACTATCATCACTAATAGGTGAAACAAGGATAGAGACAAATATTAATAAATTACCCATTAGCAGTTTACTCAGTAATAAACTACAGCCGAGAAAAATATTTGATGAAGATAATTTGCAAGATTTAACAAATTCAATAAAAGAAAGAGGAATTATCCAACCTATCATAGTTAGAAAATCTGCAATTCAAAGTTCGAAGTATGAAATAATTGCAGGTGAGAGAAGGTGGATGGCCGCACAAAGAGCAGGTCTTCATGAAGTGCCAGTTGTAATTACTGATGTCAATGATTTAAAATCTTTGGAGTTTGCTATTATAGAAAATGTTCAAAGACATGATTTAAACGCTGTCGAAGAAGCCAGGGGCTATCAAAGATTAATTGAAGAATTTTCGTATGATCAGGGAAAAGTAGCACAATTTATTGGAAAAAGTCGAAGCCATGTAACTAATTGTTTAAGGCTATTAAACCTGTCTGAAGAGATCTTAAAATTAGTAGAGAATAAAAAATTATCAGCAGGACATGCTAAAATTCTAGTTGGACTAAGTAATATTGAATATCTTGCAAAAAAAATCATAGAAAAAAAGTTGTCTGTTAGACAGGCAGAAAATCTTGTTAGAATTTTTAAAACAAAGAAGAAATCGTTTAAACCACCAAAAGATCCAAACCTAAAGAATCTAGAGCTATCAATCATAGAGAAGGTTGGTTTAAACATTTCAATTAAAAACAAGAAGAATAATACTGGTTCTTTAGTGGTAGAATACAAAGACTTAGATCAGTTAAACAAAATCATTGAAATAATTAAATCTAACTATTAACTGGTGATGAAGTTTCAATAATAAAATCAAATAAAATAGAGATTGAGCTATTATTGTGTTTCTTAATTAATAATTCTACTTCATTTATTTGGTATATTAACTTTTGAACCTCACTATGAGACCAGCTCTTGATTTGCTGTTTTACAACTTCTTTGTCTTTCCAAAAAATTGCTGGTTTACTAGATGAAATTGTTCCATCAATATTATTTGTTTTTTTAAACTCATTGCTCAACTTAGCCAATCTCTTTGATTTCATTAGAAATGTTCTAATGATTATTATACAATCATCCAGTGTATAATTATTCTCATTTATTATGTTGATAGTTTTTTTTTTATTTTTAGACAAGCAGGAGTCAACTAACTCAGACACACTATAATTCTCTGCTAAATTAGTTAGTTTTAGGATCTCAGAAAGTTCAATTTTTTTTTTATTTCCTATGTAACTATTTATTTTTTCAAGTTCATTATTTAAATTTAATCTGTCACCCCTTGCCCTTTGGACTATTAGGTTAATGGTTTGTTGAGAAATTGGCACCTTGTTTGTTCTAAAAAAATTACTTGCGATCCCTGATAGAATTTGACTATTATCCTCATAAAAAGCTACACAAACAGTGTCTTTATTTTTTTCAAATAAAGATCTTACTTTAGATTTTTTTTCAAGAATGTTGGCATTTAGGATTACAATTAAATCCTCAATTTTTTTTTCTATTAATACTTCAATAACATCCAAAATTTTATCTGTAACCCTACTTATTATAACTAACTTTTCTTTTTCAAAAAAGGAATTTGATAAAATACCATTAAAAAAATTTTCTTTATTAATTAGAATTTCATTTTCATCATAATTATAAGTGCTCTTTTGAAATTTTATTTGAAATTTATTTTTGATTACCTCATTTTTGTGTCCCTGATTTTCACCATGAAATAAAAAAAAACTATTCTTTGATATGGTTGTGTCTAATTCATATGACTTAATTATCATGTTTAAATTTTGGAAAGAAAAATAACTATAAGATCAATATTTTTATCAATTAACAAATCTTCGATTTCATTTTCATACTGTTTTAAATCAAATTTATTCTTTTTGTTATTGTAGTTAAAACTATTTTTAAAGGATCTTTTTATATTTTGGTTTTGGCCATCTAAGGTTTCTAATTCAATACTAATAATCATCTCATAACGAGACGGGTCCCCTTTTAAATCTTTTGAAAGTATATTAATTTCTTTTTTGGTATCTATCTTAAGAGAAATTATTTTTTGACCTTTTTGGTTTGAAAGCCTTCTTAAGCCCCTTTCTACCTTGGAGTCTAGACGACTATTTTTAGAGCTGGTTATATTTTTTACTTTAAAATCAAAATTTTTAGTTGAATAAAGAGGTGTGTAACCACAACCTGTGGCAAGCAAAAAAGCAAATATAAGTATAATTTTTTTTATCATTAAGTTATTAAGTTTATCAATTTATTTTTGATATAAATACTTTTTTTAACTTTTTTATCTTTAATAAATTTATTTATAGTAACATCTTCCTTTATTTTTTTTATTAATTGATCTTCGGTAGTATCAGGATTACATAGTAGTAGTCCTCTTTTTTTTCCATCAATTTGTATAACAATGTTGAATGTTTCTTTTTTTATAAGCCTAAAATTAGCAACAGGCCACACAAGTTTATAATTTTCGTCCACTTCCTTTAAACACTCAAGAGAAAGATGTGGTATTACTGGCTGAAGTAAGTTGAGTATTTTTTTATAATTTTCAATTAAATTAATATTGTTGATAGGTTTTTCAATTTCCTTATTCAAAAAATTATAAGTTTCATAAAAATTAGCAACAATTACATTATAGTGAAATTTTTCTAAATTTTTTGTAACTTTATCGATTAAAATATTTGTAAAATCTGTGAAGGATTTAGAATCTTCCCCCTGTTCATTTAATGAAATCTTTATCATGATTCTTTTATGTAACAGCCAAAACTTTTGAATGAACTTGTGTGAAGCGACCATACCTTGATCAGACCATTGCACATCCTTTTCTGGTGGACTGTCTGATAAAATAAAAAGCCTTACTGCGTCAGCGCCATAGTCTTTAATAATTTTTTGAGGATCTATTGTATTTTTTTTTGATTTTGACATTGACTCGCTCGGTCCAACCCTGACTTGGATACTTGGTTCTTTTTTTACATTAAAGTGAATTCCATCACTTGTTTCAATTTCATCAGGACTTAACCATTGATCATTTTCATCTTTATAAGTTTCATGGCAAACCATCCCCTGTGTAAACAATCCCTTAAAAGGCTCAGAACTTATCAATTGTTTTTCCCCAATGTTTATTGCTCGCATAAAAAACCTTGAATAAAGAAGATGCAAAATAGCATGTTCAACACCACCAATATACTGATCTACAGGCATCCAGTAAGCCGCTTCATCTAAATCAAATCCTTTCTCAGTATTATTACTTGAACAGAATCTCAAATAATACCAAGACGAGTCTACGAATGTATCTAAGGTGTCGGTTTCTCTTCTACATTGTTCCCCATTTATTTCAATTTTGCACCAATCTTTTTGATGATCTAGAGGGTTGCCATTTGTATTGAGGTTAATATTTTCAGGTAATTTTACAGGTAAATCATCTAATGGAATTTTAATGATTTCATTTTTGCTGTTGTATGCAATTGGAATTGGACAACCCCAGTATCTTTGTCTAGATACGCCCCAATCTTTTAATCTAAAGTTAATTTTTTTCTTACCAATATCTTTTTCTTCTAAGATTTTAATAGTTTCATGAATGGACTGGTCAGGTGCTTTTAAATCATTTAAAAATTTTGAATTAACTATTCTTCCCGGTCCAGTATAAGCTTTATTATTTAAATCAAGTTTGTTTATTTTATTATCAGGTTCAATTACTGAAATAATTTTTAAGTTATATTTTTTAGCAAATTCAAAATCTCTTTGATCATGAGCAGGACAACCAAACACAGCACCAAAACCGTAATCCATCAATACAAAATTTGCAAAATATACGGGAACTTTTATGGATGGATCTAAAGGGTTAATGGCCATTAACTCCGTCCTAAAACCAAGTTTTTCAGCCTGTGCTATAGATTCTTCGGTCGTACCTGTTTTTGAGCAATCTTCTTTAAATTTTAAAAATCGATTATCTTTTTCATAAAATTTAGCTATCGGATGATCTATAGAGACTGCTAAAAAAGAAAAACCAAAAAGTGTATCGGGTCTGGTTGTAAAACACTTAATGAATTCGACAGGAAGTGTGCTTTCTATTTTAAAATTCACCTCACATCCAAAGGATTTTCCTATCCAATTTTTCTGCATAGTTTTTACTTTATTTGGCCAATCATCGAGGTTTTTTAATCCTTCTAGTAGTTCATCAGAAAATTTTGAAATATTAAAAAACCATTGATTTAATTTTTTTCTTTCAACTGCTGCTCCCGACCGCCACCCTTTGCCATCAATAACTTGTTCGTTAGCAAGAACAGTTTGATCAACTGGATCCCAGTTAACATAATTTTCTTTTCTATAAACCAATCCTTTATCATATAGCTCCAAAAAAAAAGCTTGTTGATGTTTATAATATTCAGGTGAACAAGTAGATATTTCTTTATCCCAATCAATAGACAGTCCCAATTGTTTCAATTGGATTTTCATCGTCTTTATGTTTTTTTCAGTCCAGATTTTCGGGTCTAGATTATTTTGTTTAGCAGCATTTTCAGCGGGCATACCAAAAGAGTCCCAGCCCATAGGATGTAATACATTGTATCCTTGCATTATTTTGAAACGAGCAAGTACGTCACCTATTGTGTAATTCCTTACATGACCCATATGAATTTTACCAGAAGGGTATGGAAACATCTCTAAACAATAAAATTTTTTTTTACTTTTATCGATTTTACTTTTGAATGATTTGTTTTGATTCCAATATTTTTGCCACTTTTCTTCAATTACTTTGAAATTATGTCTGGTCACAAAATAAAACTGTTATGTATTTCTAATTATTCTACTTTTTTTTCTCAATAGTAGTTCTTTTTTTTTTACGATATTCCTTAGCATTACTTTTATTCTTGGTATTTTTCATTAAAGCAGCCTTCTGGAGTATGGCAAACTTTATCTCAGATTCTAGTTTAGATTTAATTTTCTTAACTTTGCAATCAATAATAGTATTTTTACATTTTCTCTCATGAATGCTAATGTCCAAAGCATCTGCCCTGACCTCATTTGATAAAAATCTAACAGTAATTTTTAAATCTCTTTTTTCATTTTTAATTTTAGAATTACCATCAAACCAATCAGTTATTAAAATACCTCCGGAATAACTTGCATTTGAAAATGGTACAAAATCTAGAATATCAATTGACGCTCTCCAAAGTTCATTAGATGAAGCGAAGTCAAAAGTGCCGCCATTTTTGTTTTTACCAAACCTAATTCCTCTACCTTCTTCAATATTTCGTTTAACCCTTTCATTTACATTTACTGGGTTATCTTTAATGTCCGATCGCTTAAAAATATTTTTAGAACAACTGTTAAGTGAGAAAATAATGATTATTAGTAAAAAAGTAAAATTTTTCATGAAATTTAATATTTGAGTAAAAAATACATTTATCTAATAATATCATCAAAAACAAACACTATAATGTTGTAAATTTACAACAGTTAGTCAAAATAATGTTATCACAGAGGATTAAGAGGTACAGAGGTTAAGTAAAAATGATATCCATAGCTCATTCATATGAAAAACAATAACAAAAGGAATAAAATGAATAACATTAAAAAATTGGGTCTATCTGCATTAGCTGGTTCGCTAGTAGCTGTTAGTGCTCAAGCAGGAGAAATGTCTGTTACTGGTTCAGCTAACATGACTTATAAAACAAAAACTGGTGAAAATGCTAAATCACTTGGAACAGATAAAGACGTTTCTTTTACTGGTAGTGGTGAATTAGATAATGGTTGGAACTTCACAGTAAGTACACTTTTAACTGATGCTTACAGTGTTTCATCATCTTACACATCAATAACTATGGGATCTATGGGTACTATAACTATGGGTGCTGATACAGGTGGAGCTTCATATAAGTACGATGAAGAAGTGCCTCAAGCATACGAGCAAATATCTGATGCGCAACAAACATCAGCTAACATAGTTGGAAATAATATGGACTCAGGTTCTATAGTTTACAACTCGCCAGCATTTGATTATGAAGGTGCTAGTGTAACTTTTGATCTAGAATATGCTCCGAATGCATCTGACACTTCTTCTAATGATGGTGGTGTAGCTGCGAGCAGTAGTACAAAAGGTGCAGGTTACGGTTTAGGTGTTACTGCAGTTTTGGCTGGTCTAAAAGGTGGTGTTTACGGTAACAAAGTTGAGGCGAGATCAAATGGCCTTGAAAATACTAGAAGTGATCCAAAAGACTCGTTTGAAGGTGTAACTTACCTTAACTACAACTATGGTCCAGTTGCTGTTGGTTATAGTTTATCATATCTAAACGCTGGTTTAGTTAGTGGTGATCAAGTTTCTACTGCTGTTAAAGTACCAAGAACTGCTGGTGGTATATTTGAAGGAGAACAATATTCAGTTGCGTTCAACGTAAATGATGACTTGTCTATTTCATATACAGATAGTACTGATACGTACAACTCTGCGTCAGATCAAACTACTGATGTAGATCAAGAAACTACATCATACCAAATAGCGTATTCTATGGGTGCTATGTCTGTTAAGGCATACCAAATGGAAACTTCGCAACCTGGTTATGATTCAGATGCTAAAGACATAACTGTAACTGAAGTTGCATTAGGTTTAGCGTTTTAATTACTACTTAAATTATTTAAAAACGGCCTAATATTTTTTAGGCCGTTTTTTTTTATCCAGGATATACCTGAAAATCCTACACATCTTAAAAGGCCTACTTTTTTTATTGTAAATTTATTAATCCCACCTAGAGCAATAAACTTTGAATTGTGATTTAAAGTTAACAAATTAAACCTATTAACACCAAGATAGTTAGTCTTTTTATTTACCTTAAATGTTGGTGCTAAAAATATTAAGGAACAACCTTGAGCTTCTTTTATCTTAATTTCTAGCAGATTATGTGCTGAACCAAGAATAATAAAGTTATTTGGTAAAGAAAATGTGTTGAGGTTAACATTTTTATTAAAAGAAGGAATATAGGCGCCATTTAATTTGTGCTTAATAGCCCTTTTAATATCATTAGCCAAATAGAGTTTTCTTTTATGAGACCTACAGTAAGCCTTAAGAGCATTAATTTTATTCTCACAAATTGTTTTTTCATAGTTTCTAAATATGATAGAAATATTTTTATTAAGGTGATCTAATTGTGAGGGTATAAAGTCTTCTATAAATAAATAAATTTTAGGTAACACATTTTGCATAATAATATTAATAATCTAATTTTTGTACAAAATACATTAAAGTCGGAAAATATTGATCTTGAAAAAGTCAATATAATTGCAGTTAGTAAAACATTTCCTATGAATGAAATAACTCCTCTTATAAATAATGGACAAATTCATTTTGGAGAAAATAAAGTTCAGGAAGCATTAGAAAAATGGACTGATATTAAAAATAATTTTAAGCATATTCAACTTCATATGATTGGAAAATTACAATCAAACAAAGTAAAATTTGTTGTTCCACTTTTTGACTATATCCATTCCTTAGATAGTTTAAAATTAGCTGAGAAAATCTCAATTGAACAAAAAAAAATTAATAAAAAAATGAAAATTTTCATACAAATTAATATTGGTAATGAGGATCAAAAAAATGGAATTAGCGAAGATCAATTAGAAGATTTTTATAAAAAATGTGTTGAAAATTTAAATTTAGATATTGTAGGGTTAATGTGCTTACCACCGAAAGATAAAGATGCAGAAAATTATTTTTTAAAAATGAAAGATTTAGTCAAAAAAATAAATGCCAAGGAACTAAGTATGGGCATGTCGAATGATTATCTAGAGGCAGCAAAGTCAGGTTCGACTTTCTTAAGGATTGGATCTAAGATTTTCGGACAAAGAGCCTAACCAATTCTTATTTTAGTATTTTGGTCAATTAATTTTAATAAAATTTCAAAGTCTTTTTTCCTAAGTGCTATGCAGCCTGCTGTTGGTTTATAATTATCTGTTAAGTGTAAGAAAATAGCACTACCTTTGTAAGGAATTTTTTTTTCATTATGATTAATAGTAATTAAGTAGTCATATTTATTATCTATTCGATATAACTTTTCTTTATTTTTCTTTTCAACAACATTGATTTCTTGATTATATTTTTTATGTGTAGGATCATCACACCAAGCTAATTTTTTAGTAATAACTTTTTTTTGAATTTTGCATTTTGGGAAAGCAAGCCGATCTTTCCTAAAATATAATTTTTTTAGCTTAAATAAACCTTTTGGTGTTGATAAATCACCCTCTTTTTTGTAAGAAGTAATTCCATTTTTTCCAACACAGCACCTAAGGCTAAAATCATCAATAATAAGCGTGCTTTTGTTTTTTACATGAATTATCATAAATATTATTTTGCATGATTAAACCACACGTTTTTATTGTTAATTACAACTCACTATACGAAATATTATATGAGATTAAAGAAAATTTATCATTTGATATAATTAAGCATGAAAATGAATCAAATTTTCTTGATGAGAAAATTTTTGATAAAAAAAATTCTTTAATAATTACAAAGTCAAATAGTAAGTTAAAATTAGATAAAAATACAGATATTATGAATATTTTTGACTTTCAGAATTATCCAATATCGATCAATAAATTAATAGAATCGATTAATATCCAACTAATGAAAATTAAGTTTAATTATCATTCTAAAATTGTCGTTAAAGATTATCAACTAGATTTAAATTCTAAAACTTTTTCTAAAAATAATTTATTTTTAAAATTAACAGAAAAAGAAATAGAAATTATATTATATCTAAACAAGGATAAAAATAAACACAGCATTTTGGATTTACAAAAAAATATTTGGGGATATGCAGCGGACATGGAAACACATACAGTAGAAACTCATGTTTATAGACTTAGAAAAAAAATATCTAACAAATTTAATGAAGATAGCTTTATTTTAAGCCATCCAGAAGGATATTTTATAAATTAAATTGATGCCTAATTTAATCTAGCACCAATCTTTTGGATCACCATTGATGCCATTTTAGTACCTTGTTCAAGACTCTCTTTAATTGACATATTATTTATGTGTCCATGAAGAAAACCTGCCGCAAATAAATCACCTGCACCAGTTAAATCAACAATTTTCAATTTTCTGTCACTGTCACATTCAACTACTTCGTTTTTTATGATGGCAACACTTCCTTTTTCTCCTCGGGTAATAATTAAAAATTTATTTAGTTGTTTGCCAAATGTAATAACTTCTTCAAATTTTGAAGCATTGATTAAGATTTTAATTTCTTGTTCATTAGCAAAAGTAATATCAAGTTTATTTTTAACTAAATCTAGAAAGCTACTTTTGTGTCTTTCAACACAAAATTGATCTGATAATGTCATCGCAGTTTTGTTTGAAAGCAGCAGTGCTTTATCAAATGCAGATTTAGGCTCACCCTCATCCCACAAATACCCCTCTAGAAATATCATTTCACTCTCTTTAATAGCTTTTTCATTAATATCTTTTTCATTAATTTTTCCAGCAACACCTAGAAAAGTAACCATTGTTCTTTCAGAATCGGGTGTGATTAGAATAAGACATGTACCAGTGGGTATTACCTCTTTTTTTTTACCATAAAAAAATTTAACTTTTTCATCAGTTAAACTTTGTTCATATCTTTCACCTAAATCATCATTATTAATCTTTCCAATAAAACCAACATGATTTCCTAACTGTGATAGCCCAACCATAGAATTTGCTACTGAACCGCCAGCTATTGTTTGTTCAATTTTTAAATTTGATAATACTTTTTTAAATTCAGTCTCATCCACCAACTTCATCGTACTTTTTGTTAGATTATTTTTTATTAGAAAGTTCTCCTCTACTTTACAAATAACATCAACAATTGCATTTCCGATTCCTAAAATTTTCATATTATGCTTTCTTAATTATAAATGGACTTTTGCGTTTAGGATAACAAGTAGTACAAATTTTACAAGTCAAACCATAACAATTTCTTGCTTTACAAAACTCTCTTCCATAATAAATTATTTGTAGATGAAGTTTACTCCATGTTTTTTTAGGGAAAATTCTTTTTAAATCTTTTTCAGTTTGAATAACATTTTTACCACTTGTTAACCCCCATCTTTGAGAGAGTCTATGAATGTGTGTATCGACAGCAAATGCTGGAAAACCAAAACCTTGTGACATCACTACACTTGCTGTTTTATGTCCTACACCAGGTAGCTTTTCCAGTTCTTCGAAGGTCTTTGGTACTTTTCCATCGTGTTTTTCAAGTAGCTGTTTCGACATTAGATATACACTCTTAGCTTTAATTCTAAAAATTCCTATTCGTTTTATTAATTTTTCAATTCTTTTTCTTCCTAGTTTTACAAAATGTTGTGGCTTATTATATTTTGGGTATATGTCTTTTGTGACATTGTTGACGTTAAGATCTGTACACTGCGCAGATAAAAGAACAGACATTAGAAGAGTAAACTTATTAGTGTGATTTAGGGGAATGGGAGTTTTAGGGTAAATTTTATTTAAAATTTTTAATATTTTTTTTGCTTTTTCTTTTTCATCCATTATTAAAAATTCAATAAATCTCTCATTGAGTAAAGTCCTGGTTTTTTATTTATAAGCCACTTGGCTGCTGTTAAAGCACCATCTGAGTATAACGCCCTATCAAAAGCTTCATGGTTTAATTTTATAGTTTCCTTGCCATTTGAAAAGGTTACTTCATGCTCTCCAATAATTTCACTTCTTCTAATTGAATTAAAATTA
>Ga0115004_10002535_pt1 | contig 15003 bp, 14 predicted proteins | sample ArcticOcean_MG_C_10_FD_88737 | JGI IMG/M metagenome (GOLD analysis project Ga0115004, IMG submission 88737) | Marine microbial communities from western Arctic Ocean - ArcticOcean_MG_CB11_90 | ecosystem: Environmental > Aquatic > Marine > Oceanic | place: Arctic Ocean: Canada Basin | collected...
GGTTTATAAGCCAATGACTGATTTAAAAAAGTGGAAACACTCGAAGGTTAATAGTTATGATGGAACGCACGGGCAAAAAAAATAGTTTAAATATTTTGCATTTAGCCATTGTATACTCGGATGTAGAACGATACATCAAGCGAGCGGGATGGAGCAGTCCGGTAGCTCGTCAGGCTCATAACCTGAAGGTCGTAGGTTCAAATCCTACTCCCGCAACCAAGTTAATGTAAACGCCGTCTCTAATGAGACGGCTTTTTGCATTCCAATTAGAGACGGCGTTTACATTAACTTGGTTATGATCAATTAAATTGACACAAAGAATTATAATTTGTGCAGAGGCCTTTCTATTTTTAATAGGCTATTTCATAATACATTTTGAAATTAGGAAAACTTTATGCGTAATATTTTAGTTTATATTTTTTTTATAACAAGTATGGGGCCTGTTGCTGCTGAATTGCCAGCACCTTTAACTAATAATGATTTTCGGCCTGTAAGTATAAAAGAAGCAAGCCTTGGACAACTATTGTTCTACGATCCGGTTCTATCTGGAAATAAGGAGGTTGCTTGCGCAACGTGTCACCACCCTAAATTTGGAACTGGGGATGGTCTTTCATTGTCTATTGGAGATGGAGGCAAGGGTATTGGACTTGATCGTATTGTTGATCAAAGTAATCTTCCCGAACAAAGGGTTCCTCGTAATGCTCAACCTCTTTTTAACCTTGGTGCAAAGCAAATACGCATTCTCTTTCATGATGGCCGAGTAGAAGTTGATATTTCGCGTCCCTCTGGTCTTCGCACGCCACTGGAAGAAGAAATGGTAAATGGATTTGCATCCATAGTTTCTGCTCAAACTATGTTTCCTGTATTATCAGGGGATGAAATGGCTGGGCATTATTCAGAAAATGAAATCTCCGAAGCAGTACGCCGAGGCACATTAACAGGTGATGGTGGTGCATGGGACTTGATTTCAAAAAGAGTTAGATTGATTCCTGAGTATGCTGATCAATTTATGAAAGTTTATGACCACATCACCAAACCAAGTGAAATAGAGTTTACAGATATTTCAAATGCTATTGCTGCTTTTATGGAGTTCGAATGGCGCTCAGATACATCGCCTTATGATGCAGTTTTAAGTGGTAAAAATACACTCCCAAGGTTAGCTGACAAAGGGCTGAAACTATTTTATGGTGAGGCAGGTTGTGTAAGCTGTCATAGTGGAGCTCTTCTAACTGACCAAGATTTTCATGCCATGGGTCAGCCCCAGCTTGGCCCAGGCAAAGCTGCACGTTTCCAAAATCATTCACGAGATGAAGGTCGATTTCGAGTTACTGGGTTAGATGCTGATAAATATGCTTTCCGGACACCATCATTACGTAATGTAGCATTAACTGGACCATGGGGGCATGCAGGTGCTTTTAGTAATTTAAAGTCTTTTGTTTCTGCACATGCTGATCCTCGTGCAGCGTTAATTGATTATGATAGATCAGGTGTTATTTTGACTGACTTTAATACTGTTGATTGGGCTATTATGGACAACCCCGCTGAAGTTCAAGCTATTGCGGATGCGGTTCGTATTAAACCAGTAACTGTGTCTTCAGATGATGTTTTGGCACTTGTTGCTTTTCTTGAAAATTTAACTGACACTGCTGCTCAAAATGGACGACTTGGTATACCTAAATCTGTACCAAGTGGCCTTAAAGTGCCCACCCCCTAAGGGATAAGCGTAATAGTTTGGTTGGCGTCAGCTATATGGTGAGTAATTAAACCATTTGGCCATTCAACAGCAATATCAACTGTTGTTAATTTACCTATGCCAAAATGTAGTGGTAATGATTGACCACCAGCATGTCCGCCACCAATTGATAGTTGTTGAATGTCTTTGCCAACTGTTATCCGTGCACCAATAGCGTTGATATTCCCACCTTCTTGATGCAACTTGACACCAAGCCAGTTACCTACAGTTTGAGTAATATTGCGGTAAATCTCCATTGGAGCTCGTCTATTTAAAACAAGAATATCAAGGCGGCCATCAAGGTCAAAATCTGCTACAGCTGCACCCCGACCTCGCTCCATGCTAGCAATACCAGCTGCAAGCCCTGCTTCGACAAATGTACCATCAGGCCCTTGCATAAGTAAATTATTTGGATCTTTAATTGCATTTGAGGGCATTTGATCAACGTTTCCTTTGGAAATAAAGAGATCAGGGCGGCCGTCATTATCCACATCTCCAAATTGTGCGTGCCAGCCAGTTGAGGGCCTGCCGTCATCGCCAACGTATGGCCGATGTGCATAAGTACCTTTCGAAAACGGTGCGTTGCTATAAGTCCCATCACTAGCGGCAATCTGTAAAAGTTGATCCCCCATAGATGTTAGAACCACTTCGTCACGACCGTCACCTGTAATGTCACGACTAGCAATGCCCATACCCCAAATAGAAAACCTATTCCAACCATCGGATTCGTCTAGGAAGCGGCCTTCAGCAATATCCCACATTTGCTCGTAACCATCTCGAACATAATATTGCCGGTCGTTAGAAATCCGCAAGCGCATGGTGCCACTAGCATCTCTGGTGGCTAGCATTGAAAGTGAGCAGAAGCCTGGCTCTAGTGATATTGAACCATAATTTCTGGCTGATGGTTTGAGCAATTGGTGCGTATCGCAAGCAAAGAAAGGTCCGTTCGGATCGCTTAAATCTACATAATTTCCAACAACCATATGGGGAAGTTCATCATCGCGCCACCATGCAGTAAATGCTGTGGACCATTGGTCTTTTACTGGAATTCCAAATTCTGCAGTTGCATCTGTAAAGCTGCAATTTTCGCCACCTTTGAGAATAATATTTTTACCAATTCGGAGTACAAACAGATCCATATAACCATCTGCATTAATATCGATTGGATAAGCGCCGGTAGTTCCCTTTATTTTAGGAATATCAAATTTTTCAAATTTAAAGGTGTCTTTATTTATAAATAGTGCCGCTTGCGCATCTCCCCCAGCGGCAAAAATATCAGGCAAAGAATCGCCATTGCAATCCATTACTGCAACGCCACCCCCGACAAAATGATTCCACTCTCCTGAGTATGTATGGTGGGGTAAGTTACTAGAGAAATCTTGAAATAAAGGTGCTGCTAGACTTGGAGAGGCTAGGAATGCTATTATTAAGACTATTTTTTTCAAATTTTTTGTCGCCCCTGGATTACTACTGTTCTGGTTAATTCAGTTAGCGCTAGTGCTGTTGCTCCCTGTGCCCAAATCATATCCTCCCAAGACTGGATTTCAATCTTTGTTTCGTTGCGACTATGGAAAAGTGCAAGTTCACGCATTTCTGTTTGAATGCCTTCGTCATATAAAAAATCGTACCGCATAGGTTGGCCAGACAGAATAATTAACTTTGGATCGAAAAGATGAATAATATTGGATAGTGCCACGGCTAGGTAGCGGCCTGCTCGTTGAAAAATTGTACGGGTAATTTGGTCACCAGTAGCCGCTTTTTCATAAAGTTCTTTGAGAGCATCAGGTAGGTTTTGTGGTTTATCTAACGACATTCCCAGTACTGTTGATGCCTCTCGTGCAATGGCATAATCTGCAAGATATGCCTCTAGGCAACCACGCTGACCGCACCGACATAAGGCGCCATCAAGCTGAACTTTGGTATGGCCAAGCTCTAGGCCCATTCCATGTGCGCCACGAAATAGTTGATTGTCACTAACAAACCCCATTCCTACACCATTTTCTACGGTTACAACGGCAAAGTTATTTAGAGCACGACCCGCGCCGAACCAAAGCTGGGCAAGGGTAAGTACATTAGCGTCATTATCAATGCACACTAGGGTGTTAAAATGTGCTGAGAATAAACTACCGAGAGGAATATCTAGGTCGTGTAGAAGTGGTGACCACGCAACGACACCTGTTTCATAATCTACGATTCCAGAAATACCAACGCCTATAGCTGAAATTGAATTTGGAGATATTTGCACAATTTTACAGAGCTTATTTATGAGACCTTCTGTTTCATTCAATAATTCATTTTGGGTTTTTTTATTGGCATTTGTTTTTTGCGCAGTGCGTGCAATAACGTTACCGCCAAAATCAGTTAATACTGCGGTATGATTTTCATCAGATAACTTAACGCCTACAACGTGAAGTGCTTCGGGGACCAACTCTAGTGCAACGGGAGGACGTCCCCGACTAGCTTCTCGCTCTAATCCTTCATCAACCTCGCGTAAAAAGCCATCTGTTATTAAATCAGCGGTTAATGAAGTTACTGACCCAGGGCTGACATCAAGCGTACGTGCTATTGTTGAGCGAGCTATACGGCCTCTTGCTCTTACTAATTCAAAAATTTGTTGCCGTAAGGAGTATGCTTCACGTGCTATAGGTCGGAGTATTGGGCCATACCCATCTGGTGAATTAATTAGTTTGTCTTTTCCAGCAGATTTTTTCACAGACATTAATTCATTTCCTAAATTAAATATTACCCGATTCGTTATAACATAGATTAATTTTGTATCTTTTGAGTCGGTAAAAATTATAATTCGCTTATTTTATATCATTATACGCAGATTTTACTATATTTTTTATTTATAATAATACTTTATATACAGACATTTAAAATTTAATTTGACAAGTGAATTAAATACATCATTATGTTTTAATGGCTTTTCGGTTACTGCAACTCTGTCGTTGTTGTTCTGGAGGCAAAACACTCTGGGAGGAATAAAATGAATAAATTAATTTTAGCAGCTGCAGTAGTTGCAGCAGGTTTGACTGGGTTTTCTGCATTAGCAGATGGTCACGGTAAATCAATTGGCGTATCGTGGGCAAGTTTCCAGGAAGAACGTTGGAAGATTGATGAGGCAGCTATGGTTGCTGCTATTGAAGCTGCTGGTAATACATATGTTTCTGCAGACGCAGAATCATCATCTGCCAAACAACTTACGGACATTGAAGCGCTGATTACTCAGGGTGTTGATGCTCTTATCATTAACGCATGGGATAAAGATGCGATTGCACCAGCTATCGAAGCAGCTGCAAACGAAGGTATTCCTGTTGTTGGATATGACCGTCTGATCGAAGATGCACGTACTTTCTATCTTACATTCGATAATGTTGGCGTTGGCCGTATTATTGCTAAATCTGTTCAAGCTGTTCAGCCATCAGGTAATTATGCGATTATTAAAGGTGACGCAGGAGATCCAAACGCGATGTTCTTACTTCAGGGTATGATGGAAGTTATCGGTGACGACGTTAAATCTGGCAAAATCAAAATTGTTGGTGAATCTTTCACAGATAGCTGGAAGCCTGAAAATGCTCAGAAAAATATGGAGCAGATCTTAACGGCAAATAACAACAATGTTGACGCTGTTCTTTCTGAAAATGACGGCATGGCTGGTGGCGTAGTAGCTGCACTTTCAGCACAGGGCCTTGTGATCCCAGTTGGTGGCCAAGATGGTGACCTTGCTGCTATCAACAGAGTTGCACGTGGTTCACAAACAGTTTCAGTTTGGAAAGATGCACGTAACTTAGGTAAAGCTGCTGGTGAAATTGCTTCTGCTTTAGCTGCGGGTACTGCAATGTCAGACATTGAAGGTGCAACAATCTTCGATGGTGGTGAAAAAGGCATTGCACTTAATGCAATTCTAATGGACCCAACACCCCTTACACGCGACAACTTAAGTGTTGCAATTAAAGGTGGACATATCTCTAAAGCACAGGCTTGTGCAGGCGCAATCAGTGGTGTTGATGGCTGCTAATTTAGTGTAAACGTCTGGCGCTAATCGTTAATTGATTAGCGCCAAACATTATTTTGAATTATATGTTTAATTATTGTTGAGCCCTAATAGTCATCGGTATTTTTCGTTGACCTTGCTCCAATAAATTAACTTCTAAAGGTGATGGATTTACCCATGAATGATACTACTTCCTCCAAGAATGCTGATGATAGCTCAAAGAGTATTATTTCGCGTTTCATAACTGCTACAGAAATTGACCCGCGCCTATTAGGAATGCTTGGAGCATTAGCACTAATTTGGTTTGGGTTTCATTTTTATGGTGTCATTTTTAATGATTTTGGAGCATTTTTAACTCCACGAAACTTATGGAATCTTTCTGTACAAACTTCATCAATTGGGATTATGGCAACAGGCATGGTGCTCGTTATAGTCACGCGCAATATTGATTTATCTGTAGGCTCCATGATTGGTGTTATCGCGATGGCTATGGGACTATTGCAGGTTGAGGTTTTGCCACAGTTCGTGGGAATTGGGCATTGGTCAATTTCAATAATTGCAGTGATAGTTGGTTTGATATTTGGAACACTGATTGGTGCTATTCACGGATGGTTAATAGCCTATCGTGAAATTCCAGCATTTATTGTTACACTTGGTGGCCTAATGGTCTGGCGTGGCATGGCATTCTTGTCTGGAGGGGGGCGCACCATATCTCCAGTAGACCCTAGCTTTGCATTGCTTGGTGGAGGGCCATATGGAGCAGTTGGTGCAAGTGTAAGTTGGGTCATTGGAGGCCTTGCTTGTTTTGGGGTTGGATACATAATCTATTCTGGGCGTCAGTCACGCATTAAACATGATTTTCATTTACGCCCAATGTGGGCTGAAATGATGTTAACGGCAGTCGGTTGGGCATCAATAATTGGGGCCGTTATTTTGGTAAACTCATACCCATGGCCTAAAGGTATTGTACGACAATATGGTGCGAAGGTAGGGCAAGACCTTGAAGGAACATTTATTAGCCATGGTTTTGCAGTCCCAGTATTAATCCTTGTAGCTGTAGGTATTGGTATGACTATTTTAATGACACGTACTCGTTTTGGACGCTACGTTTTCGCCATAGGTGGTAACCCAGAAGCAGCGGCATTGGCTGGTATTGATACAAAATGGGTAACAATGAAAGTGTTTGCCTTGATGGGAATGCTCACAGCAATTGCTTCTGTTATTGCTTCAGCACGGCTAAACTCAGCAACTAATGCATTAGGAATATTAGATGAACTATATGTGATTGCGGCAGCTGTAATCGGTGGAACGTCATTAGCTGGTGGTATTGGAAAAATATATGGTGCCATCTTGGGGGCTTTAGTAATGCAAAGCCTACAATCGGGGATGGTTTTGATTGGTTTTGATAGTGCTATTCAAAGGATAGTTGTTGGCGTGGTACTCGTACTCGCAGTTTATCTTGATATTGTTTACAATAAACGTGTGAAGAAGTGATGGGAAATAATATGGCTAATGTAGGCACTCCTCTAGTAGAATTAAAAGACATCTCAATTTCATTTGGTGGTATTAAAGCAGTAGATAGGGTAAGTGTTGACCTTTATCCCGGTGAAGTTGTTGGTCTTCTTGGCCACAATGGAGCGGGTAAATCGACACTAATCAAGTGTTTGTCTGGGGCTTACACAGCAGATTCTGGTGAAGTTTTTATCAATGGTGAGAAGGTAATTATCAATAACCCTCGAGATGCTCGCGATCAAAATATTGAAACTATCTATCAGACACTTGCGTTGGCAGATAATCTTGATGCTGCTTCTAACCTTTTTTTGGGACGTGAGTTAGTAACTAAATCTGGCTTTCTTGATGAAAGTAAGATGGAAGCAGAAACACGCAAAATTATGGCTCGCCTTAATCCAAATTTTCAAAAATTTGATGTACCTGTTTCAGCCCTATCGGGTGGTCAGCGCCAATCTGTAGCAATTGCACGGGCAGTTTATTTTGATGCAAAAATCTTAATTATGGATGAACCAACTGCTGCACTTGGTCCTCAGGAAACAGAAATGGTTGCTGAACTTATTCAAGAGCTAAAGAATCAAGGACTTGGTATTTTCTTAATCGAGCATGACATTCACCATGTTATGAATCTTTGTGACCGTGCCAGTGTAATGAAGAACGGTCTTCTGGTTGGAACTGAACGTGTTGAAGATGTAACTGAGGATGATATTCTATCAATGATCATTCTTGGAAAAAACCCAAAAAGAGCAAAGTAAAGTCTGTTATTTTGCTAGATTTAGGTATTGTATATTTAGAAGCAATGTCGTCGACAATATTATTTAAAAACATTTATGCAGGTGTGGCTAGCATTGCTTTACAGCTGCTAAGGCTTTTAACGTATTATAATTGAGGTATACTATGACTAATTTTTTTAATGGAATTCCCAAAATTAATTATGAAGGCCCTAATTCTGAAAATGATTTTGCCTTTCGTCACTATAACTCAGACGAGGTGGTTATGGGTAAGCCCTTAAAAGAGCATTTACGCTTTGCTATAGCCTATTGGCATTCATTTGCCTGGGAAGGCGGCGACCCCTTTGGTGAGCGGACGTTTGACCGCCCTTGGTTTGGATCTGAGATGGATTTGGCTAAGCTTAAGGCTGATGTTGCATTTGAAATGTTTGAAAAATTAGGCGCACCTTTCTTTTGTTTCCACGATGCTGACGTTCGACCTGAAGGTGCTAATTTTTCTGAAAATACACGAAATCTAGAAGAAATCGTTGATTACTTTGCTGCTAAGATGGAATTTTCTGAAACCAAATTACTTTGGGGTACGGCAAATTTATTTTCTCACCGCCGTTATATGTCTGGTGCTGCCACTAACCCTGATCCAGATGTTTTTGCGTTTAGTGCGGCAACTATAAAGACCTGTATGGACGCTACTCATAAGCTAAAGGGGCAAAATTATGTTCTTTGGGGTGGCCGTGAAGGATATGAGACACTACTGAATACTGACTTGGGCCGTGAACGCAAACAAGCGGGGCGTATGTTGCAAATGGCAGTAGACTATAAGTACAAAATTGGTTTCAAAGGATCGATTTTGATTGAACCTAAGCCACAAGAGCCAATGAAGCATCAATATGATTATGATGTGGCAACAGTGTATGGCTTTCTTAAGGAGTTTGGGCTTGAAGATGAGGTTCAGGTTAATATTGAGCAAGGGCACGCAATTCTTGCTGGGCATTCGTTTGAACATGAATTAGCGCATGCGCGTGAACTTGGAATTTTTGGTTCAATTGATATGAATCGAAATGATTATCAGTCTGGCTGGGATACAGATCAGTTTCCCAATAATGTTCCTGAAGTAGCTCTTGCCTACTACGAAGTGCTAAAGGCTGGTGGTTTCACAACTGGTGGTACAAACTTTGATTCTAAACTCCGCCGCCAATCGCTTGATGCAGAAGATTTAATTTTGAGTCATGTTGGAGCTATGGATGTTTGTGCTGCTGGCCTAAAAGCTGCCGCCAAAATGTTTGAAGATGGAAAGCTCGAAGCTGAACGCGATGCTAGATATGAAGGATGGGATACTCCTGACGGTAAGGCGCTTATGCAAAGTGACTTAGAAGCCATTGCTGATAAAGTCGTTTCGGGCGACATTAATCCCAAGCCACGTTCAGGTCGACAAGAGCGACTTGAAAATTTAGTGAATCGATATATCTAAGGACAGTCGGAATCCAATTAGGCACATGCTTAAAGTCATATTGGGTATTAAATATTAGAATTTTTAGCAGTCTCTTTATGATAACTAAAGAAGAAAAATGCATAAAAAAGCTCAAGTATAATAGTGTTATTATATTACTGGAAAAGCTGTTTTCGAATTGGTCATCCTCGCTCGTGAAATAGGTGATTATCAAGAATTGAAACAGAGGCTTTTTTTGACGATAAAAATATAAACATCTGCTGTTATGGACTAAACCAAGGTAACTGTGAGTGATACGGCAATTGCTTTTGTACAAACTTCATAAATTTTCATTTAGACCTAAAAGTTACTCTCAACGGTTAATGCAACACCCATACCACCGCCGATACACAAAGTTGCTAAGCCTTTTGATAAACTATTACGCTTCATTTCATGTAATAAAGTAACTAATATACGACAGCCCGATGCTCCTATGGGATGACCGATAGCAATGGCGCCACCGTTTACATTAACAATTTTGGGGTCCCAGCCCATTTCTTGATTTACAGCGATTGCTTGTGCCGCAAAAGCTTCGTTGGCTTCAACCAAATCTAAATCATTAGCTTTCCAGCCAGCCTTACGTAACGCTTCAATGGAAGATGGTATTGGACCCGTTCCCATTAACTCAGGAGATACGCCGGCTGTTGACCATGAAGCAATGCGTGCAATAGGAGTCAGATTACGTTTAATAGCTTCTCTTTCGCTCATCATTAATACAACTGCTGCTCCATCATTTAAGCCAGAAGCGTTTGCCGCTGTAACCGTGCCACCAGATTTAAAGGCTGCATTTAGTTTTCTTATGGGTTCTTCGGTCATATTGTGGCGGATGTATTCATCCTGTTCAAAGATTGTCTCCGATTTGCGTGAACTAACGTTAATGCTTGTTATTTCTTCTTTAAACTTTCCTGAAATTTGGGCGGCTGCGGCTTTGATTTGTGAGTTTAATGCAAATTCGTCTTGACTATCACGTGAAATCTGAAACTTTTCTGCTACATTTTCTGCCGTTATGCCCATATGGTACCCGTAAAAAGCATCATTTAGGCCATCTGTGATCATTGTATCTTTAAGTTGCATATTGCCCATCTTAGTGCCGTTTCTTAGATGTGCACAATGTGTAGATAAAGACATATTTTCTTGACCGCCTGCAATAATGATATCAGCATCTCTCAAAGCTAATTGTTGCATTCCCATTGCAACCGCACGAAGTCCAGAGCCACACAATTGATTAACTATTAATGCAGTTCTATTATTTGGAATTCCTGCATTAACCGCGGCCTGCCTTGCAGGATTTTGTCCTTGGCCTGCAGTAAGGACTTGACCTAAAATTACTTCATCAATCTCAGCCAAATCAATATTTGTGGTAGTTGAAATTTTTTTAATTAATGTTGAGCTTAAATCATGTGCGGGTATACTAGATAACCCGCCTCCAAACGATCCGACTGCTGTTCTGGTGGCTGCGACTATTACAATAGATTGATTTGATGCGTTCATGATAAAATTTCTAACTCTGGAATATTTTGAAAAAATGCAATTGTGTGGGGGTTGGCTAGTGATGCTGTGTTCTTAATAGTGTGGCCATTTATAGTATCACGTACAGCAATTTCTGCAATTTTACCAGATTTTGTCCTTGGGATATCTTTTACTTGTAGGATGATTTCTGGCACATGGCGTGGAGTTGTATTGGAGCGAATGGTTACTTTTATCTTTTTAATTAGCGTGTCATTTAGGTTTAAATCATTCTTTAATTTTACAAATAATATGATACGTTGATCATCACTTATTGTCTGGCCTACAACAACTGCCTCCATAATTTCATCCATATTTTCAACAATTCGATAAATTTCGGCTGTTCCAATGCGCACGCCACCTGGATTTAGAACTGCATCAGATCTTCCATAAAAGCGCAAACCCTTATTAGCGGTTAGTTCCACAAAATCACCTTGATGCCAAACATTATTAAAGACCTCAAAGTAAGCAGCTTTATATTTCTTGCGCCCTTCGTCATCCCAGAAACCAATTGGCATTGATGGATGTGGGCTTAAACATACTAATTCACCCTGCTTTCCTTGAATTGCTGTACCATTATCATCAAACACTTGAACATTCATGCCCAAATGACGCTTTTGGCATTCTCCACTATATACAGGGCTGATGGGGCTACCACCAACAAAGCATCCTAAAATGTCTGTTCCCCCTGCAATGGAAGACAGGCAAACATCTTGTTTCCATTTAGAATAAACATATTCGAAACTAGCATCAGATAAAGGTGAACCAGTTGATAATATAGCACGTAAACTTGACAAATTATGGGTATCAATGGGCATTACTTTTGCTTTTGAGCAAGCATCTAAATATTTAGCTGATGTGCCAAAATGTGTAACTTTTTCACCAGAAACAATATCAGCCAAGCGGTTTCCGTTTGGGAAAAATGGCGAACCATCAAATAAAACTAATGTTGCACCTGATCCGAGCCCAGAGACCATCCAATTCCACATCATCCAGCCGCATGTAGTAAAATACATAAGTCTGTCATTAAGCTTTATATCAGCTTGTAGTTGATGCTCTTTGAGATGTTGAATTAAAGTGCCACCAGCGGAATGGAGAATGCATTTTGGAAGACCCGTAGTCCCAGATGAAAACATTATGAATAAGGGTGCGTTAAAATTGATACGTTTGAAATCCAGTTCTTGATTGGTGTAAGGTGCAATGTAGTTTGCCCAATGCACTCCTTTTTTACCAATTAGAGTTATATCAGCATTTTCAGTGTTTTGGGGAAATATAATAGTTTTGAAAATACTTGGTACAGCACTAGTCAACTCTGCAGCAATTTTGATACTGGAAATTTCTTTCCCGTTATAATTGTACCCATCGGCACAAAACAAAACCTTAGGTTCAATTTGACTAATGCGATCCATAGCAGCATTAAATCCAAAATCAGGCGAACAAGAGCTCCAAATTGCACCTAATGATGAGACAGCTAAAAGCGCTATTATTGTATAAGGTGAATTTGGAACAAGCCCAACGACCCTATCGCCCTCAACAATGCCACTTTGTTGTAAAGCTTGTTGTAATCTTGATACTGCCTCACGTAATTCGTTCCATGACCATTCAGAGCGAGCACCAGCTTCAGTGTGATATATAATAGCAATTCCGACGGTATCTGTTCGTAAAATGTTTTCTGCAAAATTAAGTTTTGCTTCTGGAAAAAAATCTGTATCAATTAAGTGTTTTGAATTACTAAGAATTGTTTCACCTTTATATCCAATAATCCCAGAAAAATCCCAAAATTCTGACCAAAAGTTGTCTAAATCACTTACTGACCAATCCCATAAATCATCGTAACTGGCAAAGTCGCCTTTTCCATTTGTGCGGAGGCCATTGCAAAATTTTGTTATGTTAGCCTGTTCGATACGATCATCACTTGGTGTCCAGATGGGGTTCAACATATGATCGCTTTCTAATATTTTATTGCACTGTAATTTTTGTTAATTTTTTATTAAACTCTACATCAAATAATAGACCTATAATGTAGAGTAAATACATATGAAGAATGTTTGCCTGAAATATTCAGATTTTTGAAGTTACTTCTGATAGTTTAACGTTGGCCGGTGGTTGTTTGGTCCACTGCATATCCAAGAAATATGAGTACATTTATTATCAAATTTTTTATAAATTTTACTGCCGGACAACTCCAACCTTTACTTTTTCGTTAGTTGGAGAGGGCTGCCCTAAAAGGTTTACAGTTAATACGCCGAATATTATAAAACATAGCCCAATTATTGTTGGAAGATTGGGTATCTGGTTAAATTTAACAATCCCAACAACAGTGGTCGCTATTATGCAAATTCCAGCAAATGAGGCATAAGTAATACCTACTGGCAGTGATTTCATCACTTGAGATAGGCAAAATATACACATAATAATTGTAATTATACTAAGGAGCGATGGGACTGTCTTGGTAAAGCCATGTGCGCTGTTTGCAAATGAATTTGAAGCTGTCCCAAATCCAATAGCTAATATTAAAATTATATATGGCATTAGATTTTTTATCATAAAGCCCTCCCAAACATTAATGCTGCAGATATTATAGCCACCACACCATTTATAAAGTGATTTGTCTTATCGTCAGTATAAGTCATAATTTATCATTGTGCTAATTATCATAAATATCATTTTTAAATTATTTAATGTTTAACACTAATAATAATGTTTTGAACTATAAATAATTTCTCTGAAGTCAGGCTAAACATATAAAGCAGTAATATAAAAAAATATCTTGTTTCTAAATTTTTACGATCTGCATTAGCAAACCGATCAAAGTATTTTAATAATTCTGCTTTAAAGTGCTCATTTAAAGTTTTGACTTGATATTTATAGTAGCCGTGGCATTTATTCTTAACTTTAAATAGCAAACGTGAGATGAGTTCACCATGGCCAAACTTTATTTTCATTATTCCACCATGAATGCAGGCAAATCAACGTTACTTTTGCAAGCTGCTCACAATTATCAAGAGCGTGGAATGGCATCATATTTACTTACTGCACAATTTGATAATCGTGCAGGTGATGGACGAATAGGCTCACGAATAGGAATTGGAAAAGATGCTGACACATTTTCACCAACAGATGATCTATATTTTAAACTAGAAAGTCGTTTAACTCAGGGCCCCTGTGCTTGCGTATTTATTGATGAAGCTCAATTCTTATCTAATTTTCAGGTTTGGCAACTAGCTCGTGCAGTTGATGACCTAAATATTCCAGTAATGTGTTACGGCTTACGCGTTGACTTTCAAGGCAACTTATTTCCAGGCTCTGCTGCTTTGCTGGCATTATCAGATGAAATGCGTGAAATTCGCACAATTTGCCACTGTGGAAAAAAAGCAACAATGGTAATACGACAAGATGAAAGTGGTCGAACATTGACTGATGGCGAACAAGTGCAAATTGGTGGGAATGAAACATATTTATCATTATGCCGAAAACATTGGCGACTAAAAATGGATCAGTGAAAGATTACGCATTAGTATAAATTTTAGTAGTTGTTCTAATCAGATCAAACATAAGCTTGTTGTGTTAATCTCAGTGCTATATTTTACATAAATTGTGTCAAAGCACCGATTAAAAGTGACCCTATGATTCCTTTTATAATTAATAATTGAGTGATTCTTATATATTTTGATAATAAAATATTAATTTTTTAAGCACTACATTGGCTTTTAGGGCTGTAATTGAGGCTTTGAGCGAGATTTTTTAAAAATTTAAACATAATTTTTATAATGTTAATTATGATTCACTACCTTTACTTAGCTACGAAACACTAGGAGGCTTAAATGGTAGCTAATATTTAAAGTAATTATTGATAGATAATCATATATTTAAATAAATTAGTATATATTTTATTATTATTTATCAATATGTTAGGTTCATAAGAATAAAAAAAGTGATTTTTCTTAAAAAAGAGGTTGCGGGTTTGAGTGGGTAGGCCTAAAAGCCCCCTTACCGGAAGCGACGACAGACGGTGACACGCACTAAGCGAGGCACTCAAAAC
>Ga0115004_10002543_pt1 | contig 14986 bp, 11 predicted proteins | sample ArcticOcean_MG_C_10_FD_88737 | JGI IMG/M metagenome (GOLD analysis project Ga0115004, IMG submission 88737) | Marine microbial communities from western Arctic Ocean - ArcticOcean_MG_CB11_90 | ecosystem: Environmental > Aquatic > Marine > Oceanic | place: Arctic Ocean: Canada Basin | collected...
AACAAAACAAGTCCAACCCATGGCTTGCTAAATCATCAAAATAACCACCTGGAGCGACTTTAGCATCCGTTCGCCAATTGTACTCACCAGACAAGTCTTGCTCAGAAGCGACTTTGCTTAGTTGCCATTGGATGTGCCTTACGGTTCCTATTTTACCTTCATCAATCCAAGATTTTATTTTTAAAAATCTTGGAAGTGTTCTTCGGTAATAGGCAACAAATAGAGGCGTTTTTGTTGCATTAAAGGCATTGTAAACCTCTAAGCTGTCAGTATGGTTTGGAGCAAGAGGTTTTTCAATACAACATGGTTTTCCTGCAGCGGCTACTTTAAGCCCAAATAACTTGTGCGTATCAGGAGGGGTAGCAATATAAACGGCATCGACATCAGGATCGTTTATTAATGCATCTGCATCAATATAGTATTTTTCCACACCATGTCTTTCCGCATAATCTTTAGCCATCCCAGGGGATCTTCTCATGACAGCAATTAGCTCGAATCCTTCCGTTTTTTGATATGCAGGGCCACTTTTAATCTCAGTTACATTTCCACAACCGATAATTCCCCAACAAATATTCTTTTTATTTAGCAACATCATATTTTAATCAATATTGTAAATATAAAAGTTGATCCTGAATTTGGATAAATTTTAAGATTTTATTTAAATTTGATTAAAAAAAATAACATATATCGAGATACATGTTGTTAAATTTTAACTTTTAAGTTCGATCTCCTACATAGATGGCAGGTCACCACCTTCTTTGGTCGGCAGGATTGAAGATCCCATCAAGTAGATGTCTACCTGACGAGCAGCTTCTCTTCCTTCAGAAATAGCCCACACGATTAAGGATTGTCCTCTTCTCATGTCTCCTGCGGTAAAAACATTAGGCACGTTAGTTTTATAATTTCCGTACTCAGACTTATAATTAGATCGAACATCAAGCGCTATTCCAAGCTGATTTGCAATCGTAGGCTCAGGTCCAGTAAAACCTAATGCCAATAAAGCCATATCACAAGGATATGTTTTTTCAGTTCCCTCTATCTGAACGAGTTCAGGTCGTTTTCCTATCTCAGTTTTCCATTCAACATTAACGGTTTTAAGTGCAATAAGTTTTCGGTTATCGTCTGTTACAAATTCTTTGGTGTTGATGAGCCAATTTCGATCACAACCTTCCTTGTGTGAGGAAGATGTTTTCAATTGTAATGGCCAATAAGGCCAGGGTGTTTGAGGTGATCTGTGTCCAGGAGGTTTTGGCATAATTTCAAAATTGGTAACCGATTTGGCTCCTTGTCTGTTTGAAGTACCGACACAATCCGATCCTGTATCCCCACCACCAATGACAATAACGTCTTTGCCAGTGGCAACAACTTGGTTTTCAACTATTTTGCCCATCACCACTTTGGTTTGTTGGGTGAGAAAGTCCATTGCTTGTACAACACCATCAGCATCAATTCCTGGAGTGGGTAAACTTCTTCTTTCGGTCGAACCCCCACAAAGAACAACAGAATCAAATGCTTTTAACTTTTCTACTTCATAGTTAACTCCAACGTTTACATTGAGTTTAAAAATGATTCCTTCAGCTTTAAGTATGGCAACCCTTCTATCAATGATTTCCTTTTCCATCTTGAAATTTGGGATTCCATATCTCAATAACCCACCAATTTCGTCATCCCTTTCAAAAACAATTACGGTGTGTCCGGCTCTATTTAATTGTTGAGCTGCCGCGAGTCCCGCGGGTCCAGAACCAACAATTGCTACTTCCTTTCCAGTTCTTGTCTTTGGCGGTTGTGGCTTAATCCATCCTTCTTTAAAGGCGCGTTCAACGATGTTTTTTTCAATGTTTTCTATTGAAACTGGATCTTCAATAATCCCTAAAACGCATGCTTGCTCACAAGGGGCAGGGCACAGGCGTCCAGTAAATTCTGGAAAGTTATTCGTGGAATGTAAAATCCAGGAAGCTTTTTGCCATTCTCCTTGATGAACCATGTGGTTAAAGTCCGGAATAAGATTCCCTAATGGACACCCACTGTGACAAAACGGAATCCCACAATCCATACATCTAGAGCCTTGCTCTTCGATTTCATCTTTCTTAAGAGGGACCGTAAATTCCTTATAGTCTTTAAGACGCTTTTCTACTTTCGTGTAAGTTTCGTCTTTTCTTTCGTATTCTTTAAAACCTGTTATTTTTCCCATGGTTTATACTGCTAGATCTTCAATTAATTGTGGCTCATTTTTCAATCGTTTAAGTGCGCGTTTGTACTCAATAGGCATTACTTTGATAAAGCTTTTTAAGCTATTCTCCCAGTCTTTGAGTAAGGCACTTCCTTTTTCACTTTGAGTATACTTAACATGATTTTCTATTAAGCTTTTGAGCGTTTCCGTATCCTCTTCTTCTATAAGTTCAAATTCAATTGTTTCTGTATTACAACGACCATTAACAAACTTGCTTTCTGGATCATATATAAAAGCAGTTCCACCGCTCATACCCGCAGCAAAATTTCTACCGGTACTTCCTAATACAATAATGTTCCCTCCTGTCATGTACTCGCAACAATGATCTCCAACACCTTCTACCACTGCGATGGCTCCAGAATTTCGAACGGCAAAACGTTCTCCGGCGATTCCATTAATATAGGCTTCTCCGTTGACTGCTCCAAATAAACAAACGTTTCCAACGATTATGTTTTCATGCGCGACGAAAGTTGCAGTAGGTGGTTTTTTAACAATAATTTTTGCTCCAGACATCCCTTTACCAAGATAGTCATTGGTGTTTCCTTCCAAGTTGAGCGTGAGCCCAAAAGTTCCAAAAGCACCAAAACTTTGTCCGGCAGATCCTTTAAAGTTCAAAGTCAAAGTGTCTTCAGGAAGCCCAGTGTGTCCGTGTCGTTTTGATATCTCATTACTCAGAATAGCACTCAAAGACCGGTCTGTGTTATGAATCGGATAAGATAAGCTCGTTTTTGTTCCTTGCTCAATGGCAGCCGTTGCTACTTTTAAGATTTTCATATCGAGCACATTTTCCAAGCAGTGATCTTGCTTTTCTGAATTCCGCAAGCTCATTTTCCTGTATCCTGCAGGTCGGTGAAGAATACTTGAAAGGTCTAATCCTTTGGCTTTGAAGTGCTGTATCGCTTTATTAGAGTTTATCTTATGGGTTTGACCGATCATTTCAGCCAAAGTCCTAAACCCGAGTTGCGCCATGATTTGTCTTAATTCATTGGCCACGTAATAAAAGTAATTGATCACGTGTTCTGGGGTCCCTTTAAAGTTTTTACGAAGGTCCTTGTCTTGGGTTGCAATTCCAACTGGACAGGTGTTTAAGTGACACTTTCGCATCATAATACATCCAGAGGCAACCAAAGGCGCGGTAGCAAACCCATACTCTTCTGCACCTAAAAGTGCAGCAATGGCAACATCCCTACCAGTTTTTAATTGACCGTCACATTCCACAACAATTCTACTTCTCAAGTTGTTTAACACCAAAGTCTGTTGCGCTTCTGCTAGACCTAGTTCCCAAGGCAATCCAGCATGTTTTAAGGATGTTAGTGGTGAAGCTCCTGTTCCACCATCAAAACCTGAAATTAAAACTACATCAGCTTTTGCTTTTGAAACTCCTGCTGCAATTGTACCCACTCCAACTTCAGAAACCAATTTAACATTGATCCTCGCTTCGCGATTTGCGTTTTTTAAATCGTAGATCAATTGTGCTAAATCCTCAATCGAATAAATATCGTGGTGTGGAGGAGGGGAAATTAGCCCTACAAAAGGAGTAGAGTTTCTTGCGGCTGCAATCCAAGGTAATACTTTTTCACCCGGTAGCTGCCCCCCTTCACCTGGTTTGGCTCCCTGAGCCATTTTAATTTGTATTTCTTGCGCGTTGGTTAGGTAATGAGAGGTAACACCAAAACGACCAGAAGCAACTTGCTTGATCGCAGAGTTTCGACTGTCTCCATTTTCACTTGGAATAAATCGATCGCGTGATTCTCCGCCTTCACCCGAATTGGATTTTCCTCCAATTCTGTTCATTGCGATAGCTAAGTTTTCATGAGCTTCTCTGGAGATTGACCCATAAGACATTGCACCTGTTTTGAATTTTTTCACAATTTCAGTCCAAGATTCTACTTCTTCAATTGGAATTGGATCTAGGTTGTCAAATTCAAATAGACCCCGAATGGTCATTAAGCTTTTGGATTGTTCGTTTATTGTTTTGGCATAAATGTCATAACTGTCTTGATCTTGAAGTCTAACCGCCTGCTGAAGCTTTGCAACAGTGGTTGGGTTGAACATGTGTCTTTCGCCATTTCGTCTCCAACGGTAATCTCCACCAATATTAAGACCCAATTTATTGTTTACCATCTTATCAGGATAGGCATTCTTGTATCTTTCTTTGATTTCTTTTTCGATCTCATAAAGACCAATGCCTTCAATTCTGGAAGCAGTATAAGGGAAGTATTTCTCAACAAACCTGGAATTGAAACCCACGATTTCAAAAATCTGAGACCCTCTATAAGAGTGTAAAGTTGAGATGCCAATCTTATTCATCACTTTGATGATACCTGTTCCGATGGCTTTGTTGAAGTTGTTAACCGCTTGATCTTCTGTCATACCCGTAACGAATCCTTCTGTTACCTGCATACGAATGATTTCATTAACCATATAAGGATTAATAGCACTAGCACCGTAACCAAAAAGCGTGGCAAAGTGATGTGGCTCTCTAGGTTCGGCAGATTCTATTATAATATCAAAAAAGGAACGCTTTCTGAGTCTGTTCATTTGATGGTGAACATAAGAGCAAGCCAATAGACAGGGTATGGGAGCGAATTCTTTATTTACGCCGCGGTCTGAAAGAATAATGATATTGGTTCCTCGGTCAATCGCTTTTGAAATCTGATCGATAACATCCTCCAAAGCGTCTTCAAGCCCATTTAATCCTTTCTCTACAGGATATAGTATTTTTATGGTCTCAGCCTTAAAATTGCCAATCGAAATATTTCTAATCTTTTCTAAATCTCCATTTGAAATTACTGGATTCTGAATGGTTAGTTTTTTACATTGTTTTTCTGAAATGTCAAAAACATTTTTATCCTGACCTAGTGATAAGCTAATGTCTGTAACAATTTCTTCTCTGATTCCGTCTAGAGGAGGGTTGGTTACTTGCGCGAAGAGTTGCTTAAAATAGTTAGGAATTAACTGTGGAATATCAGATAAAACCGCAAGTGGTGTATCAATCCCCATTGAGGCAAGTGCTTCTTTTCCGGCGGTTGCCATCGGAGTGATTACTTCCTGAATATCCTCTAGCGTATAGTTAAAAAGACGTTGTCTGGTTTTAACATCAATGGTTTCAATTGGACAAGTAGTTCCAACTGAGGGCACATCTTTCAGGTGCAAACGATTTTTGTTAAGCCATTCTTGGTAAGGTCTTTCAGAAACAATTTTAGTCTTAATTTCTTGATCATTGATGATACGACCTTCATTCATGTCCACTAAAAACATTTTTCCGGGCTCCAATCGTCCATGACTTACAACATCTTCTGGTGCAACTTCGACGACACCAATTTCAGAAGCCATGATCAGTTTTCCGCTTTTTGTGACGGTGTATCTTGAGGGTCTAAGGCCATTCCGATCAAGAAGTGCTCCCACGTAATCTCCATCCGTAAAAGGAACGGAGGCGGGTCCATCCCATGGTTCCATGATGCATGCATTGTACTCATAAAAAGCTTTTTGCTCCTGAGACATCGTTTGATGCTTTTCCCAAGCTTCTGGGATCATCATCATCATTACCTCAGGAAGGGATCTTCCTGTGAGGGTTAGTAATTCTACCACCATGTCCATGGAAGCAGAATCTGACTTTCCAGGAATGATGATTGGGAATAGTTTCTCTATTTGTGGGCCAAAAACCTCACTTTTCATAATTTCTTCTCGAACGCGCATTCTGCTAACATTACTTCTTAATGTGTTGATTTCCCCATTCTGACAAATAAATCTAAATGGTTGAGCAAGATCCCATGCCGGCATCGTGTTAGTTGAAAATCGTTGATGCACCAGAGCCAAACGTGTTACCAAATCTTCTTGTTGAAGATCTGTAAAATAGGGCTCGATATCTTCGGGCATTATAATCCCCTTGTAAATGAGCGTAGTGATAGACAGACTAGGGATATAGAAGTAAGAACTTTCTGATATTTTAGAGCCTCTTATGGCGTGTTCCGATATTTTTCGTGCAGCATAAAGCTTTGCTTTAAAGTCAAGCTCGTTTGTGCCTTCTGGTTTATCGATAAAAACTTGCTCAATGTTAGGTTCAGACGCCAATGCAATCTCACCTAAACTAGAAGAATCAACTGGCACAGTTCTCCAGCCTAAAATACTTAGGCCTTGATTTTTTATTTCATTTTCAAATGTTTCTTTGCAAAACGAATATTGATTATTGTGTTTGGGAAGAAAAACCATCCCAACAGCATATTTTCTTGGTTCTGGGATTTCAAAATCACACACCCTTTTGAAATAGTCATGAGGGATGTCAATAAGCAATCCTGCTCCGTCTCCTGTTTTACCATCAGAGCTAACCCCACCTCGATGTTCTAGCTTCACAAGAATCTCTAAGGCATCATGAATAATCTGATTGGTTTTCTCACCTTTCAGATTACAAATAAATCCCGCCCCACAATTCTCATGTTCATTTTCCGGCGAATATAACCCTTGTTTTTTTTGTAACATTGTGATCGATTTTTTAGTGAGAACTACAAAAATAATTCTTTATAATAAGTTTTGCAACACGAATGAATTACAAATGATAAATAATTATCAAATTTTAATTTTTAACTCCTGTGATTGTCAAATAAACAATTAACCTCAATATTTAGTAATTTTTCACTAATAAAACGCTCAGAATTCTAAATTTGTAAATTGATAATGATTGCAAATGGAAAATCAAATTTATAACATAATTGGCGCAATGTCTGGAACTTCTTTGGATGGTCTGGATTTGGTTCACGTTAGGTTTAAAAAAAACTCAAAATGGCATTTTAAGATATTAAACAGCAAAACCTATTACTACCCGAAAAAATGGAAAAATCGCTTGTCCAAAGCACTCCATTTGACTCCTCAAGAACTAGAGGTTTTAGACCTTGATTTCACAAATCATTTAAGTGATAAAATACTCAAATTTGTTTTGGAATTTGGAATTAAAAATGTTGATTCAATAGGGTCTCATGGGCACACCATATATCACCAACCTGATCAGGGTTTTACGAAACAAATCGGCAACAGGATTGAATTGTCTGTTTTGACAAAATCTAAAGTAATTTGCGACTTTAGGACTCAAGACGTGACTCTTGGAGGGCAGGGAGCTCCCCTGGTGCCCATTGGCGATTTGCTGTTGTTTGAGAGCTATCAAGCTTGTTTGAATCTTGGTGGATTTGCAAATCTGTCTATCAAAACAAATAAGGAAATTATTGCCTATGATATTTGTGCTGTAAATACCGTTTTAAACTTCCTTTCTACTAAAATCAATTTAGATTTTGATCCAGCAGGCGAAAACGCTGAAAAAGGAAACTTTATTATCAATTTTTATAACGCCTTAGACGTTTTGGCTTATTATAAAAAAATACCGCCCAAATCATTAGGAATTGAATGGGTAAATGAAAACATTTTCGATATTTTGAGTCAATTTGACTCTCATTCCGTCGAAGATTTGCTCCATACTTATGTAACCCACATTGCACACCAAATCACAGTTAATCTCAAAGGAATGGACTCTGTACTGGTGACTGGTGGTGGCAGCTACAATTCTTTCTTAATTAAGCAAATTCAAAAACAAACGGCTACAAAAATTGTTCTACCTGAAGTGGAATTGATCGACTTTAAAGAAGCGCTTATTTTTGCCTTTTTAGCAGTTTTGAAATTAAGGGGAGAAGTAAATTGCCTGTCGAGTGTTACTGGAGCTTTAAGAAACCACTCGAGTGGAAAGATTTTCAACTCTAATTAACAAAGTGTAGGAGATTATTTATATTTTTAGTTTTTAATAAATAATTACCCCGTCATCTTGTAAGCTAAACAATTTTCTATGGAAATCATTTTAGTATCGATATTTGTGTTAGGTTACCTTGCCATTACTTTAGAGCACTCTTTAAAAGTCGATAAATTAATACCTGCACTGGCCATGATGGCCATATTGTGGGCGCTAATCTCTTTGTTCCATCTCCCTGTTTTTGAGGTAGATACCGTGCTTAAGCAATTGAAACCTACACACATTGACGAGATATTGCTTCATCACCTAGGTAAAACAGCCGAAATTCTAGTTTTTCTTCTGGGCGCAATGACCATCGTTGAAATCATAGATTATTTTAACGGATTTTATACCATTAAAAGTTTTATTAAAACCAAAAGTAAAAAGGGTTTGTTGTTTATATTTTCAATACTTGCTTTTATACTTTCAGCAATCATAGATAACTTAACAGCAACTATCGTTTTAATTACGATTTTACAAAAAGTCATTAAAGTTCGTGACACTCGAATTTGGTTTGTTGGTTTGATAATTATAGCTGCAAACGCAGGAGGTGCTTGGTCTCCCATAGGAGATGTAACCACCACCATGCTATGGATTGGGAATAAGGTTACGACAGGTAAATTAATTTCTTATTTGCTGATTCCTTCCCTAGTATGTATGTTTATTCCGGTCTTGTGCGCCACACTTTTACCGGCTTTCAAGGGGAATATTGCGGATGAGGTTGAAGAGGATTTAGAGCACAATAAACGTCATAAATATGGCGCGACAATGTTGTATTTAGGGCTTTCGGCCATAGTGTTTGTTCCAATTTTCAAAACACTTACGCACCTGCCTCCCTATGTAGGAATGATGCTGTCATTAGCAGTAGTGGCTACTTTTGCAGAAATATTTAGTAATGCTAAAATAAACATTACATCTATTGATGATTTGCATACAGAAGATGCAAGTCACAGTCCAGTCCACAGCTCGCTTTCTAAAATAGAATTGCCAAGTATTCTGTTTTTCTTAGGTATTCTATTGGCGGTAGCAGCTCTAGAATCCTTAGGATTGCTCTTTGAGTTTGCGGGTACATTAAACGCTACAATTCCTAATTCTGATATCGTAATTATGCTCCTCGGAGTTGGTTCGGCAGTAATTGACAATGTCCCCTTGGTTGCCGCAAGTATTGGAATGTTTTCTGAGTTGTTGGATGATCCTTTGTGGCATTTCATTGCATTTTCTGCAGGAACTGGAGGGAGCATGCTGATTATTGGATCTGCAGCTGGTGTGGTTGCAATGGGTATGGAAAAAATTGATTTCTTTTGGTATTTAAAAAAGATATCTTGGCTCGCTGCAATCGGTTTTTTAGGAGGTTCGTTTACTTTTATGTTGCTTCGAGGATTTATTGTGTAATGAATAAAATTTTTTCATTACAAATGCGTTATATTAGAACACTAATTTAATTAAGTAATGATTCAACTATTACAAGAATCCCCATTACAAGAAGAAAAAACACTTTCATTGGTCGAATTGATCCAGGATGGCGGTTTGGGGGGACAACTCATTATTGGGTTGCTTTTTATTTTACTAATCATCGTGATTTACATCTATTTTGAGCGGCTTTTAACGATCAGATCGGCTTCCAAGCTTAGTGTAAACTTTATGGCGCAAATACGAACTTATGTGTTAAGCGACAAAATTGAAGGAGCACAGGCTTTATGTTTAAGTGAAAACAAACCTGTTGCAAGACTTGTTGCCAAAGGAATATCTCGAATCGGAAGACCGTTGGAGGATATCAATACTGCGATAGAAAACGCAGGAAGACTGGAGGTCTATAAGCTGGAAAAAAACGTTAGTGTATTGGCTACCATTGCAGGAGCTGCACCGATGATTGGTTTTTTAGGAACTGTTATTGGAATGATTCTTTCGATTTTTGAAATCTCAAATGCTGGTGGAAATATCGACATGCAGTTGCTTTCTAATGGTCTTTATACCGCCATGACAACCACTGTTGCTGGCCTTATTGTAGGGATCATAGGTTATATCTCTTACAACCATTTGGTCGTTAAAACCAACAAGATTGTTTATCAAATGGAGGCGACTTCTCTAGAGTTTTTCGATTTACTTAACGAACCCGCAAAGAATGAATCTTAAGGGAAGAAATAAAATATCACCTGAATTTAACATGTCCTCGATGACAGATATTGTTTTTCTGTTGTTGATTTTTTTCATGATCGCCTCAACTTTAGCTAAAAATCTGGACACGATCGAAATTAAATTACCAGAAGCAAAAGGAAAGACAGAAAATAGAAATACCGTTTCAGTGACAATAAACAATAAATCTCAGTTTTTTATAGATTCAAAGCAGGTTTCCAAAAGACGGATAGAACGAGAACTCATTTCGAAATTGAAAAGTTCTTCTTCTCTCTCTATTGTTTTGCGAGCAGAGAAAAAAGTCTCCATTGACCAAGTGGTTTACATCATGAATATTGCAAATCAAAACAGCATCAAAGTTGTATTGGCAGTTGATTCACAATGAAATATTTAAAAACGACACACGAAAGAAAATCAGCAGTAATCACAACTATAATAACAGTTTTGATTATCCTGTTGTTTTTTGTTTTGGGTTTAAAATATTACGATCCTCCCATTAGTTATGGAATGGAAGTAAACTTTGGAACTTCTTCTCAAGGAAAGGGGGAGTTTCAGCCAAAAAAACCTGCGGTAGCTAAACCTCAAATTCAAGCTGAAAAACCAATACAAAAATCACCAGTTTCCAAACCAGAACCTGTCAAGGCGAGAAAGGCAGTAACCCAAGAAAAAAGTGATGTTACTTTACCAGAAAAAACTGAAGATAAGCCAAGTGAACCCATCAAAGAAATACCAAAGGAAGTCGTACCTCCTAAACCAAAACTGGATGATGCTACAAAAAACATCCTTTCAAACCTCGTAAACCAAAAGGCAGAGGAGCAAAGTGAACTACCCAAAGGAGAAGGTTACGACACTGTTGCTGGGGACAAAGGAAAGCTTGAAGGAAACCCTTATGCTAACAGTTACTTTAATCGCAGTGGTCCCGGTGGAATGGGCAAAGGATTTGGCCTGAATGGCAGAAGATTAGAATCTGCAGGGAAAGTTGCACAGGAATGTAATCAAGAAGGAGTAGTGGTGGTTAGAATCACTGTAAATAAGGAGGGAGATGTAATCTTGGCTGAGGCTGGAGTTAAGGGCACTACCAACACCCATCCTTGCTTGCTTGCTCCAGCAAAACAAACTGCTTTGTTGCACAAATGGCATCCTGATGCCATGGCGCCCTCAGAACAAGTGGGATTCGTTGTGATTCAATTCAAACTCGGAGAATAATCTTGGAAAACTACGAAGCTATATTGTCGTGGCTGTTCTCACAACTCCCAATGTATCAGCAAAAAGGAGCAGTAGCCTATCGACCTGATTTGTCTAGGATGCAAGATTTTTGTGACTATTTAGGAAACCCAGAAAAGAAAATTAAATCGGTTCATGTGGCAGGAACCAATGGGAAAGGTTCAACTTCCCACATGATTGCTTCGGTCTTACAAGAATCAGGCTTTAAAGTCGGTTTGTATACTTCTCCCCATCTCAAAGATTTTAGAGAACGTATTAAAATAAGTGGATCCCTCATTAGTAAAGAATACATTGTCGACTTTGTGTCCAAACACAAGCCGTATTTTTTGCATCATTCCTTATCTTTTTTTGAGATGACCGTCGGTTTGGCTTTTTGTTATTTTGAGGAGTCTCAAGTCGACGTCGCTGTGGTTGAGGTTGGGATGGGCGGTCGTTTGGATGGCACCAACCTATTGACTCCCGAAGTTTCCGTAATCACAAATATTGGACTTGATCATATGCAGTTTTTAGGGAATAATTTAGCGAAAATCGCAGCTGAGAAGGCCGGAATTATAAAAAAAGGGATTTCAGTTGTAATTGGAGAAACCCATCCAGAAACAAAAGCTGTTTTTGAAAAAGTGGCCAAGCAATTAAATGCTCCAATTTCATTTGCAGATCAAGAACAAATAGAAAATCACGAATCTGACCTGAAAGGGTCCTATCAAATCAACAACATAAAAACTGCCGTAGTTGCTCTTAAAACATTAAAATGTTTTGAAATTAAGACCGATAAAATAAGGCAAGGATTAAGTAAGGTAATCCTCAATACGGGATTGCAAGGTCGTTGGCAGGTTTTAGGTGATGCTCCAAAAGTCATCGCAGATATTGCACATAACAAGGAGGGTTTGAAATATGTGATTCCGCAAATTTCCACGACACCCCATGAGAATTTATATTTGGTCTTAGGCTTTGTTAATGATAAATCCGTAGCAGAAATCCTAAGTCTTTTTCCTTCCACTGCTTATTATTATCTTACCCAACCGGAAGTGCCAAGGGCTTTTCCTTTAGAAAATCTTGCTCTAATAGCAACCAACTTGAAATTGAATTTCCAATCGTATTATTCTGTTAAGGAAGCCCTTTTCAATGCCAAGGCAAATGCAAAACCCGAGGACTTGATTTATGTGGGTGGGAGTACTTTTGTGGTCGCGGAGATTCTTTAATAAATAGTAATCAAAAAAGTATTTGTTTATCCTAAATAATATTTATTGCAAAACGGGTTTTCTGGGGTTAAACTTTTTATAAATCTTAAGGTCCAAACAAATAGATTGCATCTTAAACCAGACTAGTTTGAAAAAAAATATTTATGTAAAAACTTTTATTTTAATAGCTTTCATAGGAATAGTAACTGCCAAAGCGCAAACTTTTCAATTGGAAAGTAATGGGATTGATTTGCCAGTTTTAGAACAGAATGATGTTCCTTTAGCTAACGGTCTTGAGACCTATAAATATGCCAGGCTGACTTATTTAGGAAAACCATTAGAAGTAGTTGTGAAAACCAAAGGATTTGATTTCAACGATGCTGAGTGGAGTATTTCGCCGAAAAGTTATAATATTAAAGGGCAAAAATCTGGAAACCAATTGTCTTTTACGATTAACAGAACAGGCTATTTGGTCTTACGATTTAAAAACGATCAAGATTTCAAAAAACGTTTGGTTGTTTTAATAGAATCACCTGAAGTAACACCCAATGATATTGTAGATGTGGTAAAAACCTATGGTATTGACAATAGTGGAGGCATGAATGAAACTAAAAAAATTCAATCAGCACTCGAGGAACATTCTGGAAGTGGGAAAGTGCTTTATTTTCCTGATGGAATCTATAAAACTTTTACACTAAACATTAAAAGTAATACACGCATTCACTTGTCAAAAAACACAAGGATAATTGCAGATGTTTCAGATTTGAAACCTTATCTAAGTGACGATGAAACCCCTCTAAGTCGATTTATTCTAATAAAAAACGCAGTAAACGTATCGGTTACTGGCTTAGGTGCATTTGATGGGAATGGTACCCGCATGATGATTTTTAATGCAGAAGGATCAAAGACTAAAATAAAAAAACCACGGTTATTACTAATCCAAAATTCAAAAAACATTTCTTTTAATGGTGTTTTGTTAAAAGACTCTGGACGTTGGAACACCCATATATTAGAATCTGAGGACGTTGTATTTAAAAACTGCAAGCTTCTCAATAACCTGGCCCCAAGTAAATACCTCGGTAGCTTGGATGGATGGGATCCAGATTCCTCAAAAAGAGTATTGATAGAGGATTGTTTCGGTTGGGCTGGTGACGATACAGTTGCAATAAAATGTACGGGAATTGGTCCTGGTGTAAATGTGCCAGATGTCGAGGACATAACGGTTCGAGGATGCGTTTTCTTAACGAAAAAATCAGGATTGAAAATCGGAACTGAAACTCGATGTAAAAATATGAGTAGAATTATTTTTGAAAATAATGATGTTATAGAGGCTGATCGTGTGATGGGGATTAATGTAAGAGATGGAGCTGTTGTTCAGCAAGTTTTGTTTAAGAATAATCGATCAGAAACATACTTTCCTGACAGAAGACAAATGGGGATTAACTTTTACATTACCAAAAGGGATCGTAAGCTTTCTAAATTGGGAAAAATACTCAACGTTACGATTGAAGACTGTACTTTTGAAAAAGCATTCCCAAATAAGTTTAGCTTCTACAGAAACTATGAGCAAAGCAATAAAGAGGACCTTCAGGTTACTTTTAAAAATGTAAAAATAGCGCAAAAAGTTTTACAGAATCAGGATACCGATTTTTTTGACGAACTAAAAAACAATGCACTTTTAAAATTCGATTAATTTTAAAAAAACTTTAGATTATTGTTAAAGTTTATAATATATTTGCCCCACTTAAATGACAAATAAAAAGTCAGTTGATTTTTGTTTAAGGGCGCTTAGCTCAGTTGGTTCAGAGCACTTGGTTTACACCCAAGGGGTCAGGGGTTCGAATCCCTTAGCGCCCACAATATCAACCTCACTTTAAAGTGAGGTTTTTTATTTCCTATTAATTCAAATTATTATTTTAATAGATGTGATTTATCTATTAATTGTGTTTCATTCCGAGTTTTGATTTTGCTTCTTATCTTGTAAACTATTGGCTTAATTATTAAACATGAAAAAATCGAAAAAATTTGTGCTGGGTGTTTTATATGGAGTTGTCATTGGTGCACTAATCGGAATCGCATCTGGTGATTTAGGTCTTTGGATAAGCTTAGGGTTAGCCATTGGCGTTGGAATGGGATCCGAATGAGAAAAAAGTTTCAATTCTTCTGCCAATTTAACTTCACTTTTCAGCCTTCTTTTTGGCTGTATTTTCCTCATGAAATTTAATATAATGTTCCTCCCATTTTTTTTAGCAAGCCTCTAGTAGCTTCCATAAAACTATTTCTCTCCTTTTGGGTTTTAAATAACCAAATACAAATAGAATCCTTACAATGATACATTGCTTTTAATTTGTCATCTATTGAATAGGTTTCTTTAGGAATATCAGCTTTAATACAAATCATCTAAATTGTTATAAAAAAAGTTGTTTTTAATCTCTACCACTAAATATAAGA
>Ga0115004_10002544_pt1 | contig 14983 bp, 7 predicted proteins | sample ArcticOcean_MG_C_10_FD_88737 | JGI IMG/M metagenome (GOLD analysis project Ga0115004, IMG submission 88737) | Marine microbial communities from western Arctic Ocean - ArcticOcean_MG_CB11_90 | ecosystem: Environmental > Aquatic > Marine > Oceanic | place: Arctic Ocean: Canada Basin | collected...
ACGACGACGACGAAGACGCGGACACTTATAGCGTGTAGATGGCAGCCTCCTGAGACAGATCCGACCGCAGAGTTATTCGTTGGCGGGAACGTAATAGCTTTAGGAAATTGGACGCCCGAGAAATGCGCAAAGATGAGAAATATTGGAGGCGATAAATGGATAGTAGATGTAGGATTACTCGACTCGAGTTCGCTCGTTGAATTCAAATTCGTGTTCGATTCTGAAGTTTTAGGAAGAAGAGCGGAGACTGGCGAAGTTCGAAAATTCCAAGTTCCAGTTTTACGAGGCGGAAACACGAAACACACAAACGTCGAGCGTCGAGCGCCTCGCTGGGATTAAGTATTATAGTACTACGATCAGATTTAACTAATTTATATGACCTAGGTAAATTGTACTGGTACTAAAACTAACTTAATTTCTTCCTTGGCGCTTTGGAAAGCGTCCTCTTTGTTTAGGCTGAGTCGAACGTCTTCTCGATCGACTATCTAACTCGTTATTATTGTTCAGCGATAGTTTCATCAAGTCTTCGTATCCTAACGCTTTATTCACTCGGTTTTGATGAAAATGACTACTATCGTCTTGCGAAATCGGCAGTGAAAATACATTGTCTAAACCGGTGAAGACCGAACACTTATCGCGCAAATCGTTATTCTTGTCACCAGTCTTATTAGTGCTACTTCTACTACTACTGCTATTGCTTATGTCTTGTATGAATGGAGCGACTACGACATTTCCTAGGCTTAAATTGGCGGTATCAAATAGACCTCCAGCTCCGGCGTTGTTGTTATAATGCCCGTTTGGAAATCGAGCGAAACACCCAACTTTCATTGGCATTCCTCTCGCATCGAATGGTGTTAATATCGACACACAATCGCCAAAGCTACCAAAATCATTAATAATTATCATCTTCGATGCTGAATCATTTTCCTTGTTCTCTTCTTCTTTAATGATTTCATTATCATTGTCGTTTTTTTCTACTACTAATAAATCCTCGCGCCATGCTGGAGCTGCTAACGTACCTCTTCGCATTCTTGGCCCAACAAACTTTCGAATATCGTAAACGCATACGCCGTCATAACCGGATTCAGAATGAAATATCAATCTTTCATCTTCCAAATGTAAACACGCGCGCTGTTCTGTCTCGTTCACTATTGTATTAGAAGGATGGTCGAACCATGGTGGAGCAAACGTGGCAATAGGTTTGTTTGCGTTATATTTCGAACGTCTATCGACTAGAATAATCGATCCGCCGGCTAACGAAGCCGTGACGACTGGTCCTTTCGCTGCGATTGCTGTGATTTTATTATAAGAATCATCACCTTGGCATAATTCTATGGTTTCTTTCACTTCGTTGCGATTGAAATCAATCGCTCGAACACCTAGAGTCGTCCCAAACCAAATAACGGAATCCCACACGACTTCTTTACTAATACAAGTCGCACCAAGAATCTCGCCTTCAGATTCGAAAGGAACGTAAAACGCAGACATAGCGTTGCGTTCTTCGTTCGTTCTCAAATCCATAAATACGTCATTTTCTGAATCTCCTTGAAGAGAAGCGTCACGAGATAAATCGTGTATTTTTGCCACGCATGATTTTTCGCAACAAGCAACGATTGAATCCGCATGCAACGCGAGCAAAGATGTTTTTGCATCTTTTTTTGTAACCATCGGACGATGAATCGAAGGTTGCCCGTCCAGAGAAGACCAGCTACGAAGACGACCGCTATTCTCAGAGACGGCTACAAAATTATCAGTTAATACCATATCGCGAATATTAGAGTCTTTCGCCTCTAATGTTTGAATGCGTCCTCCCGCAACGTTGTATTTTGCATTACCTAAACCGTTGTACCAGATTTTCACGGAAGAAGCGTTGTATGAAGTGACTGTTTGCTGATCTGCGATTAATCCGCGAACGAAACTAGGACCGACGTCATAATATAAAGGCTCGACAACTTGATAACTCTTTGACTTTCTTGTTCCTGATAATGATGATGAAGATGATGAAAGGACTTCGTTCCAACCTACCCATGGTTCGCACGCCAAATATGAATCTCGCACGCTTCTCCAAACACTATCGCTTTTACTTAAATTCGTATTATTGTTTGGTTGCGGCAGTGGCTGTTTCGTATTAGACGCAGCGTGAAAGAATATCTTTTCAAACATCGACTCTTTCGTCGATTCTGCGGATGCAATTTTATTAAGCTGCGAACACGTTGCGCCCAACAAAACTGTTTCGCGAGGAGATAATTTAGAGAAAATGATCTCCCACACGTCTAAACTCAACACATCGGACGCATCAAACTCAATTCCTCCTGCAAAATATTCTAAATCATTGTCTAAATCTCCCGCAACTGTACCAAATAACGCTTCCATTTCCGGAGAGTAGTTTGACGAAGTATTATAATTGATGTTGCTGTTCTCGTTATTATTATTATTATTATTGTTGTTGTTGTTGCATGCAGAAGACGACGACGGCGCTGCTGGCGGTGGCGGCGATGCGTAATTTCTATCCTTCACGTCCCAAAGAACTTCAACAGAAGCGATACCTGTATCGCTATTCATTACATTCCTTTCAACTCTTCGAATTGCATGGTACGGCGCGTTTTCCGTTTCTAAAAACTCTGATAACTGCACAGTCTTTGAACTCTTCTTCCCAATCTCTACTATACAAAACACTCTCTCTAACGAACTCTTATCCATACTCTCAAACTCTAACTTTCCGAACAATCTCCTTAACTCCCTCCTATTTGCCTTAAACTTCGTCGGCGAAAGCAACATTTGCCTTAACCCGAAACCATCATCAGCGTTCGGACTCCCTAGTTCCCCGAAATTATTCTCCAAGCTCCTACTCATCATATTCTTATTCGCGCTCGCCGGGCTCATAGAATAATAATACTTTGTCGCCTGCTGTCCCGCCGGACTCGAATGATTATTTCCGAAACTACTCGCGCTCGCTCCAACAGACATCGATTGTTGATATGCACTATTCATATCTCCATCTGTTGTTGGAGTCATCATCGTCATAGTCGCACTATTAAAATCGCTATTTTCTACATTCTGCGCGTTCTTCAAAATCTCAACCGGTACCGAATGTGATAACTGTTGCATTTCTCTCGCATAATTATAATTCTGTGTCTTATTGTCCCTTCGTTGCTCGCGCTCGCGATTTTGCCTCTTCTTCAGTTCCTTCGCTCGTCTGGATAACTCTTTCCCCGTTAATCCGTGACGATATTTTAAATCAAGTGAGATATTATCTTCGTTATTATCTTCATTTTTTTTTTCAAATCCAAAGTTCATCTCTTCGTCTTGGAAACCGTTGAAGGACTTTGTAGTACTACTCTTCCCCATATTAGTACTGGTTCTTTACTCCGAGAAGATTAATATTTGAAAGAATGCGTACGTATGCGTTCGTGTTCACGTGTTTATGAAATTGACATCGCTGATTAATTAATTAACTTATAATAAGCTGGCAAAGTGTGTTCTTGGATAGACTGTAATAACTATAGTGACGTTTTTTGAAATATATTCTTTTTATTTTCGTATGTAGTTTTTCTGCAGCCAGCAGCAGCAGCCTGGCAGCATTATTTTTTTTAATTTCTGTTCTTTTCGACTTTTCCCAACAGCTCCCCAAACGAGAATGATGGGAGAGGAGAGACGCGTCTTGAAAAAAACGAAAAGAGCGCGGAAACTCTCCTTCTAATGTTTTACCTACCTTTCGTTAAATGCTCTAACTTTCCCAAAATGGATTCAACTCTCGCGACTAAGCCTTTTCTCATTTGTCTAATATCATCGAAACCATGGCTGTCGATCGCATCGGCGTCTAATATGCTCTTTTCGAGTAAATGATACGCTTCTCGCGCATTCTTTTTGGTAGCTATTTTCAACTCTTCCGAAATATGCTCTGGGTCGTTTTTGTTGATGTCGTGGATGTCGTCGCATCGGAATTTCAAAGCGTCGACGTCGGCGATGATCTTTTGGAGTTGGTCAGTCGCTATTCTACGTTTTTGTGCGCTCGTAAGTGCTTGTCGTTCGTGCGTTTGTTGTCTTTTCTCGTTATTATGAGTAGTAGTAGTAGTAGTATTGTTGTAGTAAGTATTGTTTGGCGATTGCTCCCGATGATGATGAAAGGTGTCGTACGACGACGACGCTCTTTCTACGTCCTCGTCGTCGTAATCTCCTCCCATCATCATCTGTGCGCGTGCGCTCTTCTGAGCCTTTTCGGCGCTATCGCTCCTCATCTTCTCAATATCTCTCCTCGCATATTCCCTCTGTTTTCCCAACTCATACTGTCTCTGCTTCTCTCTCCTCACTTCATCTAATTCGTCTTCGACTTTCCTTCTCCTCGCTATATCGTTCTCCCACAACGCGAAAGAATTGTTGCCCTTGAAAACTCCTAAATCTTGTAAAAGATTATTACTTTCCCTTAAAATCTGCCCTTTAAATCGTAAGTCGTAATCGCACTCGTTCACGTTCGCTTCTTTACATGCAATAACTTTCAACAAATTCACAGATGTCGATCGTCTGGCTATGATTTCTATCGAACCGTTCGTTTGTTTTGTGTTTTTTAAACCGACTTGGATTTTAAGAACGAACGGTTTGTCTTCTTCTTCTTCTTCTTCTTCTTCTTCTTCTTCGTGATGATGATGTCGTTGTTGTTGTTGAGAGTCGTATGGGGTTTTAGATGCGAACGAGTATTCGTGGTTCATTTTATTAGTGTTCTTGTTATTATTTTTGATCGTTTTTGATCATTAATTAATTAATTAATTTTGCGTTTGTTTTTGAAGAAATGCTAAAACACCTAAAGCTTATGATGCCAAAGGTGCCTCACTAAAGATGAATGGATGTTAAACGTATACAGCGATGTAAAGAGTGCGCGTAACGTTCTAAATTTTACAAAATACAATTAAACTTATAAAGTGATTAAAGTCTACAAATCTACAAATCTCTCTCTCTCTCTCTTTACTCTACTATCGCATCCACGGAGACGGGCTTCGACTGTTTGGTTTATTCACTGATATTGGAGTCGTTCTCCCACTGCTCCCGTGTGATTGTGTGTTTGGAGCTGGAGAATTTCTTTCGCGTTCGCGTTCGCGTTCTTCGTCATCTGATGATGACGCCATTATCCTACTTCTTCCCTTTGACGAAGAACTCGAATAGTCCAACTCTTGGTCTTGATCTTCTTCATCTTCTTCGTCGAATTCTTTCAATTGATGTCTGTTTTTATTATTGTTCGCGTTCGTGTTTGCCGCAGTTAGCTTACTCAAATCATCATCGATATCATCGTTAATATTATTATTACTACCATTAATCGTTAGTTTGTGTTGCGCGAAATAAGCTAACTGCGTGGGCGAGACGTACGTGAAGCCGAGAAAATGGTGTTGCTCCGCCGACGATGGCGAGGCAGCGGCAGATTCAGCCTCTTGTAACACTTTTGCATCGGTCCATTTCTTATCGAAATGTGCGACGCACCCATCACCTTTTTCGTTATCGATGTTCGGCACGAACGGTGCCGGAACTTCTCTCTTTTCCAACCTTGGCCAATTTATTTTATGGAAGAATTTATGCTTTTTAATATCCTCCGTGCCTGATTTCACGTCGCTCCCTAGACGTAGAATTGGATCTTTCATGGTTAAATTCTGAATTAGTTTCGCTGCGTCTGATTCCACAAACGCTGGGATTTTCATTTTTTGCGTACATATCGCTTTTTGAATCGCCGCTTTGTTCTTCCCTCTGAATGGAAGTTGCCCGATTAACATTTCGTATAACAAAACTCCAACGGACCACCAATCCGCTTCTTTCCCATGTCCCTTATCTTTCAAGATTTCTGGTGCCATGTAATCTATGCTACCAACTAACGAGTTTGATTTTTCATCTTCGGTGAATTTTTTCGCCAATCCGAAATCTGTAATCCTCACGTGCCCTTCTCTATCGACTAAAATATTCTCCGGTTTCAAATCTCTATGCATGATGTTCAACGAATGCAAATGTCCAATACCGCAAACGATCTCGGCAATATAAAACCTCGTTAAGTTCACATCAAACATACCTTCTCTGTACATCCAATAAAACAAATGCCCGCCGTTTATGAAATCTAAAACTAAATACAATTTGGTCGCCGTTTGAAAACTAAATCTCAATTTAACTACGTACGGATGCGTAATCGACGTCAAAATATCTCTTTCCTGCTTCGTATACTCCATTTGCTCTTTAGCAATCACGACTTCTTTCTTTATAACTTTCATTGCATACAAAACCCCAGTATCTTTCTTCCTCACTTGGAACACTTTCCCAAACGCGCCTTGCCCGACTAAATACAACGCCTCGAAATCATCCGGCGTTAACTTCTTCATATTAGAATTAGTATTACGATCGTTCGAAGTAGTAGTCTCGGACATCCTCGAAGTAGCAGAATGATTAGTTTCTACCTCGACAAACACTTCGTTCGCTAATAAACTCGAATCAACTCTCCTCAAATTACTCGTCAACGCGCTCGTGCGACTACTATTACTCGCGCTCGTCCCTTTCTTCTTTTGAGTTCGTTCTTGTCCTCGTCGTTCGTGCTCTTCAGTGGAACTAGTAACGACGAACGACTCCTTCCTCATTAACCGATTAAGCTCAGCCTTGACATCGTTATGCGTCGTAGGTAACGGTGGTAACCCTGATAATTCCCATCGTTTCGCTTGTTCGTGCGCATCGAAGATTATTTCTTTTTCCTCGTTATTATTATTATTATTATTATTATTATTATTATTTTCTTCTTCGTTTTGAGCCGCATCACAATCATCATCATCTTCCAAAGTTTTAATGAGCTCCGTAGTAATCGATCGATCGGTAGCGCTTTTTTCTTTCATTGATGGAGGACAAATAAAGAAACTGCGCCGCGCAGATAATAATGATTTCGCGTTTCCGTCGCGTCCGTGTTATTACGATATTATTATTATTATTATCGCGTTCAAAAGTTCGTTTTTTTTTTGGAGGCACTTTTCCACTTTTATCAAAAAATCAAAATCTGAAAATAAGCAGTTCAAAAGTTTCATCAGAACCAACAACACAAAAATGATTTGCCGAATGGAGAGGGATCGACGAGATCTCTCTCGTTTTGAACACGCAAACAACCGAAAGAACGATTCTGTATCGATATCGCGCGTGTCAGTTTTGAGCGCGTCTTTGAAGCTTCTGAGATAAATAAGAGAAAGGTTGTTCGTTTACTAACGACGAGTCAGTTTTCATGATTTGATCAACGCACATCTTTGACCATCATCACTGCTTTGATAACTTTACGCGGGATATCAGAAGGAAACTGGACGCGAACTAACCAGTCGCCTCGAGGCGATCCACGCGTTCCCGGTCTCTTTACTGCTATTTCGCCTTAATAATTAGGGCGCGGTAACCGGACAGAACTTAAAAAAATAGACCTCTGTTTTTGTAACTTTGCCAGTGCCTTGCTTTGTGGATAAAGCCAATCGAGCCCTCTCTGCATATTTCCAAAGAAAAGAGAAGTTTGATTAATTAATTAAACAATCGATTAAAACAAGTTGTATAAATATCATGACATCGATCGCGAGTACTTTTGTACCGATAATGCGGCGTCCTATGCGCATCGCTGACACGACGAAGACGACGAAGACGAAGAAGAATATCCCCGATTTGAGGCGGCGTAGAACGAATTGGAAAGCGGAAACGTCTTCTGCCTCGGCCTCTGCTGCCTCTAAGGAAGAACGAGTAATAATTGGAGAAAGGAAAACGAGGAAGATTGAGAACAAGTGGGTGTTCGACGTACTCGATAGAACGAGAACGAAGAACACTACTGCTCATGGGAATAGTTCTACAGATCAGTTTGGACATTTGAGGACGAGGGCGAGAGAGATGTTAGAGCGAACGAGAACGCCTACGACGAGGGACGAGGCGTGGAGGTTTTTCGCTGTTGGCGATATCGTCGACGCTAAGCTCGTTTTTGAAGAAAACGATGATGATGTTGATGAGAAAGATTTGAGGAAAATGATTGGAGATGATGTCCCAGAGAATGCCGTGTTGTTGACGTTCGTGAACGGTTCGTTCGTTGAAAAGTTTTCGAGGGTTTTTACGAACGGATCTGTGTCAGTATCGCGCGATTGCATCGATGATGATTTTAAAGATTTAGTTGGGACGTTTGATGAAGATTTGGAGATTGATCAGCAAGGCGCTGTTTTTGCGAGGATGAATAAGGCTCAGATGAAGACGTTACTATCGCTTTCTGTATGCGCATCCGCCGATAAAGATAATAATAATAATAATAATAATAATAAAGATCGTTGTGTGATTTATATCGTACACGCGAGGAAAAGTTTAAAAGATAGAAAAGATGGCGAACTCGCTATAAATGAACAAAACGCGCGCATATTCATTAAAGCTCAAGAGAACAGTTCTTTTGAAATCGTCGAGAAATATGCAACACTCGGCGAAGGCAAAAAGAAACACGATTCCAGGTATTGGGCAAACGACGTGCTGGAAATATCTTTAGGTAAAAACGCGCAAGTTTCGCACTCGTTATCGCAAAATCACGGAAGAGAAGCCGTTCATACGAGAGCGACGTTCGTTAGACAACACGCAATGTCTAAATACGAAATCAACGAAGTTAACGTCGGTGCGAAATTACACAGACATGATTTGCGCGTGAAACAATTCGGAGAAAAAACAGACACGAAATTAAATTGCTTCAATTTAGCTGGCGCGAAACAAACTTTAGATTTACATTCCGCAATTGTTCTCGATTTTGAAGAAGGCACGACTGATCAAAGGCATCGATGCATTGTTTCATCTTCTTCTGGAAAAGGCGTTTTTGATGGTAACGTCCGCGTGAACAAAACGGCGCAACGAACGGATGCAAAACAAATCACTCGCAATTTATTGCTCGTTCCGAAAGCGACAGTAAATTGTAGACCAAATTTGCAAATCGTCGCTGATGACGTGAAGTGCACGCATGGATGTACTGTATCGGATTTAGAAGAAGAGGAGCTGTTTTATATTCAATCCAGAGGGTTAACGAAAGAAATCGCGAGAAGCTTGTTAGTTTCAGGCTTTGGCACGGAGATCATATCTAACATGTGCGGAGGCGTTTCGTTCAAAGAATACGTCAAAAGTACCGTGAAAGACGCTTTGCAAAAAGACTCGGTCGAGTTATTACAATAAAAGCAATGATGCACATTTCATATTGCACCTTCAAGTCCGTTCGACGTTCTTTGATTCGAATCCAAGAACGTCGAACCGACTTGAAGGTGCATATTATTATTATTATTATTATATTATATTAGTACGTATATTTTAATCAAAACAATTCACACTCAAAGTCAAATTTCAGAGACTATACCCCCAAAATCATTTCACAATATCATCTCCCTCGCCTTTCCGTGTAACATCTTACACATCTCGTTATAAGCGAACATATCAACCTGCTGCCCAAAGCTCACGATCTTCTTCGCCTTTACCGTATTATCCCCAGTAACAACTCCCTCCACCTCCAAAAACTGCGTCTCAGGTACCCTTAATTGATTAATATCCACCTGTACTTCTTGTCCATCCGAAGCCTTCGCCTTCAGTACTTGCGCTTGTACCGAAATCTTCTCGCAAACGAGCGTGACCGTTTTTTGTTTGAACTGTTGTAATTGTTGCGCGTTCACTTTTGGTTTCGGTTCGCTTACGTCGATGTTTCTCGATGACATTTTGATCGATTTCTCTCTGTTTATTTATTTTGATCGATCTTTTCAATGCGATTAAGGTCAGTACGCGCACGCACAAAAGGAGAGAGACACGTTGAACGAAGAAGAAGAAACTGTTTGAAAAGAGTCTTCGCGCACATCACGTCAGCATCAGGTGCCGAGAAATTTGAAATGTATGTAACGAACACGTCGTGTTTTATGAACACACTTACGATCAACGATCGATCACGACAAGACGCTGAGGAAGAAAAAGGAGCGAGAGAATAACAGTCTCTCCGTGAATGATATGTTTATAGACGGAGAGTGAGGCGTTCGAGGGCGAGAATCAAAACTGTACAGTACCTTCTTTTTATTGATTATTTCTTTTTTTTGTGGACAAGGGGGAGCAAAAAAAAAGTATTTAAAGAAGGAAATGTCAGTTTAGGGTTTCAGTTTAGGAATTAGGGTTAAGGATTATTTGAAAATATAGAAATATATTTTTAATGTTTTCATATCTCGCATAGATTAGTCATACACTACACATAAAAGATATATATCAAAAACACCACAAATCATTGACGAGACTTTACCAAAGACGTTGTTATTTATAATCATTTTATACTCGTTGGGGGTGGGAAAAGAACAGAATATAGAAATTAGAAAAATAGACCTCTGTTTTATTATTAGGTGATGAGAAAATTTTCATATTTATTATCCATAAAAATGGCCTCGATATCATCGACGGCGACGACGAGGTCGCGCGCGATACTACGAACGATCAATTGGCTCATGCACTCAGAAATCTCCTTCGTAGGACGACAACAACAACAACAACGAGTAAGAGTGAGAGGACGAGAACGACAACAAACTATCGAATCGTTTAAATCGATCTCATCCACGTCTGCTCCAAATCATGAGAGGAACACGAAAACGATAGAAAACGAGACCGTGCCGGGAAGACGAGAAGAAAAACAAAAATTTAAAAAGCCAGATCTGCCGAAGAATTTAAGAGACTGCAAGAGAATAATCGCCATCGCATCAGGGAAAGGCGGCGTCGGGAAATCAACGACGGCGGTTAATTTAGCAGTCGCGAGTGCGAAATTAGGTCTAAAAGTCGCGCTGTTAGACGCGGACGTCTTCGGACCATCCGTACCGTTATTAATGAACTTAAAAGGGTTTCAGCCGAAATTGAATGAAAACAAAGAGATGATCGCTTTAGAGAATTTCAACGTGAAATGTATGTCCATGGGATTCATGTTACCTGATGATCGCGCGGCTGTGTGGCGGGGGCCTATGGTCATGGGGGCTATTGGGAAGATGATTACTGATACGTTCTGGGGCGATTACGCGCTCGATGTTTTGTTCGTCGATATGCCCCCGGGGACTGGAGATGCGCATATTTCGGTCGCGCAGAAGTTACCTATTACTGGTGTCGTCATTGTGAGTACGCCGAACGAGTTATCGTTGATCGATGCGAGAAGGGCTGTGGATATGTATCAGAAAGTCGATGCGAAGATTTTAGGCGTCGTCGAGAACATGGCGTGGTTTTCTTCAGATAACGGCAAGACGAAGCATTTTCCGTTTGGGAAAGGTGGGGCGAGTAAGTTTGCGAAGGAGTTAGGGGTTTCAGTTCTCGCCGAGGTGCCTATTTTAGCCGATGTGAGTAAAGGCGGTGATGAAGGTAGACCTGTAGCGGCGATGTTGAGTAGTAGTAGTAGTAGTAGTAGTAGTAGTAGGAATAATGATACTGTTGACGACGATGAAGCAGTAGGTAATGAAATATATTTAAAAGTGGCGAAGAAAATTTTATTAGAATCGGACTGATTTATGACAGTGCTAGTGTGTAGGAATGCTTTCTATTTCGTTTGTATGTACAATTAACAACAATTAACAACAATTAACAATAACATTATTATTATTATTATTATTATTATTATTATTAACCCAAAGGTGCTATATAATATTTTCTTTTCTTCTTTGTTAAATTTCGTCTTCGTCGAAATCGGCGAGAGGTTCGAAATAACCATCCGGACGCGAACCACCACCACCATTTCTTCCGAAACTAAACCCACGGTTACTACTGCCCGACTTCGAACGCATTCTTCTAAACCAATCTTGAACGCTTTCAATGAATTCGTTGACAGTATTTTTAAAGCCGTGCGGTACGAATCGACCTAATTCGAAGTATTTATACACCATGAAAAACGCAACAGAAAATAAGCAAAACAAAAAAAATCCAAACACTGGGTGCTTCGTCGTTTTTTTCTTATTTTTTTTATTCCCAATGTTTTCATAATCAGTACCAAGTGCGTTTAATGGGTTCGTACAAGTATCACCATGGACGATGCGTTCGTGAGTTTTTGGAATCGCCCCCTTTTCGACTAAATATTGACACTCCATGATGTTCACGTTTTCCATTGGATCACAGGACGAAAGTACTGATGGCGAGGCGTGAACTCGATAATATCCATATTCGCACGACGTGTCGTATAAGCGTTCGCACTCGCACTTGGTACTTGCGACGAGGTCTTTTGATTCAGAAACGACACCTGTTTCGAGGTTTAAACATCTCGCGAGCCTTTTTCTGCGACGTCTTTCGAGTTTAACGCCCATGTTGCACTCTTTTTGGTTCGGAATATTTAGAAACCACGTTTCGTAATCGTTTTGTTCGTCGCATTGGTTTATTTTAAACGTTGAATTCGATAGCAACAAGTTGTTAAAATCGAGCACATATGCAATTCCAGAAGCTTCATATTCTTCCTTCGATGCGTCTTCGCCATGAATGACAAATACTGTTCCCTTTTGCACGACATCGGTCCTGATATTATGAACGTTGATCGGTTTGCTCAACTTTATTGGACCTTCCCAACACGCACCGACATCGCGAGAAAACCAAACTTCGTTAGTTTGCCCCGAACTCGATTCTCTCGCCGCGACGATCAAAGCGCCGAAATTTCCAAACTCATAAATATGTGCTCCTTTTAAAGTTTCTTCCCACGTTAAGCCACCATCGCGAGATATATACGTGTTCACTTCACTCGGTTCATACGACAGAACGTTACCGATGTTACCGGTGGAAATAATGACGCCCGGCGTAGACTTGTGCGAATATACCGCACCGAATCGAGTTGACCAATCCGAGCCACCGATCCAGGACGAATCGCCGTGCAAATGCAAAGAACATACTGTCCTTGGATCTTCAGTCATAGCACAGCCTTGAATTGGATTTCCATTTGCATCTGTTTTCGGTGCTGGGATATATCGCCACACTCCTCCACCGTTGAAAGATTGTAACGTCTGAAAATAATTTGTATATTTTGGAGTTTTAGAACTCACGCTAAACGCTTCGTGCGAAATTTGATTCGCAATTAAAACACCATCCATGCTCGCAATGCCTGCGAAATCTGCAATACCGCTTTGACGAACGTTATGACGTAATGATAACGAAAATAATTTCAAGGAATCGTCAGCGGCGTATAAATTACCCATCGGCGCATTGCCTTCGATTATAGCTTCCTCTGCGTGGTCGATGGAAATGAAATCTGGCCCAGCCGCTTCCGAGTCGAAATCGAATATCGAAAACGCCTTTGCGCGAATATTCTCCGGAAAGCAAATCGGATCAAACGTTTCTCCATTATTCGTAGATACTTCTAATAAAACTTCGTCGTATCTTAATTCAGAATCATCGATGTCAGTTTTTGATTTTTCCAAAAGTTTCAAATATTTATCGCAATCTTTCAAAGCCGCGACGTAGACGTCGTTATTTAAAACTTCGAACACGTTCCCGCAAGGCGTTTTATGAGCAAACCAATCTTTTCCTTCAAAAAAAGTAGCCGATCTCACGAACGACACTGCAAAACTGAACCCTTCATGTTTCCTCGATTTCCATAGATCATCCGTCGAAGTATATACAGTTGCTAAAATCGAAGGCGTTCCGGTATGCGTCGGGTCTGGATCTGGTCCCCAATCGAAATCAACGAAAGAAACGATATCATTCGTCTTCGCCGTTAAGTTCTGCCACGTTTGCCCAAAATCCTGAGAAACCATCAAATCGTTTGCGCATACGACTGAATCGTCATAATGCGCTCTCCTACACTCCGGTCTACTGACCATCGCTAAAACAAAATCTTCCCTATGTTTCCCCGGGTGCATGACCATAGTACCAACGATCCTCCACCCATCATCGTACGTCCCACCACTCATCGCATACGGACTCTTAAAACATTTCCCATTTTCATTCGCCATTTGAAACCCGCACGGCTGTATCCAACTATCTCCGACGTCTTTCGTCGCCCAATGCCTGTCCTTATTTCCTTGTAATATCGCGTTCTTCACCGATGAATCAGATTGCACTTGGGTCAGGATAACATCCACAACGTACTCTTTGTCACTGAACCCACTTAAGAGCGTCGTATAATCCGAATACGTCTTCCCATTATCCTTCGAGATCTCGATTTGCCCGTTTTGTAGTTTCAGTATCACCCTCCCAAACGTCTCGTCACTCACTGCGTCTCCTCGTTTAACGACCCATTCGAATTGCTCTATTGGCGACGGTTGCGTGATCGCTGTCAATGATTGATATTCACGCTCGTTGTTCTCGGGGCATTTCAGATCGTTACTTTCGTCATCGGCTCGAACGATGAGATTCCCCATCATCATCGCGCTCGCGAGTAGGAGTAGAACTGCGTAAGAAATCTTCCTCATCATCACTGATGCTAGTGAAGATGTTGAAGAAAACGAAGTTTCGTTTTGCGTTCGATAAGCTGCCGATGAAGAAGAAGAAGAACTTGGTTTCTTCCTCTTCTTCTCCTTCGAACAATCAGTGTTCGTTAGCGCCATAGGCGAAAACTGATGATTCCTTTGATCTTAATCACTTGTGCGTGCGTCGTGGGGAAAGAACGGAATATCAGAATATAGAGAAATAATAGCCCTCTGTTTTTGTAACGCATGTATATTGAATGAGAAAATTTACTACACTACAAGCTTGTACGAGTATTTCTTCTATACAGTGTAATAATGATAATATTCCAAATTTCCCTCGTCGTCTGTGCCAGCCAATAATGAGTATCATTTGCTAGGGTTCAAAGTCGATACCGCGCGGCCAAATTTTTCAAATCATGCTCTGTCGTGTCTATTTAGTAAATAATAGGAAAGAACGAGCGGAGAGATCTGGAAATTAATTCCACGCGATACTGCTGACCACTGCACCACCGCTCGATTGCGAGTAAGTTCGCTGAGCAGTACTAAGTCATCGAGGACTCGATGTGATAACGAACACCGAGCGCGACGTGCATAAAATACATCAGTTG